>Ga0209212_1003708_pt1 | contig 19770 bp, 25 predicted proteins | sample RifGroC2_FD_183996 | JGI IMG/M metagenome (GOLD analysis project Ga0209212, IMG submission 183996) | Groundwater microbial communities from Rifle, Colorado, USA - Groundwater C2 (SPAdes) (version 2) | ecosystem: Environmental > Aquatic > Deep subsurface > Groundwater | place: Rifle, Colorado... | reverse complement strand
GAGATCCGCAAAGTCGGCTTCACGGACAAGATGCTTAAGGAAGCCAAGGCCCTCGGTTACTCAGAAATATTCTCCCCTCTTTCCCACACCTCCATCCGCTCCATCAAACTGACGTAATCGTCATCCCGAGCGCAGTCGAGGCCGATGGTACCCGAAGGGGTAGATCTCACTCCACCAAAATGATGTAAAATACCTCCATCTTTGCAATTTAACATGGAGGATCCGTATGATTTTTTCACCCGATCAAGGTGACGATGTTTCTCTCTACACCCCACGCGAAGTGATTGAATTCCGGGAAAAACGTGCCACTGGAAAAGAGTTTGACGACCGCCGACCCATGTCTCCGGAAGTCTCGGCCAAAATGACCTCAATCCACAAGGTTCATGGTTTTCAGCTCGAAAGTTCAATCTGCTACCTTTTGCAAAAAGTTGATTTCGACTTACTTTTTGCTTACAACTTCCGTGACGGTTATCGCTTTAAATTTGGGGACTCGGTTTTTCCTGAATGGATAAAAAAACCGGAAACAAAAAAGAAAATAGTTGCCTACGCCGTCATGGTTCTCGAAGCGTACGGCTGGCTCGTTACTTTCAGCGAAGATAAAACCTGGTACTATCTTGACTTCGCCCCTCTCCTCTCTCTCACCCCCGAAGAGGTGACTCTGGAACGTGAACAGATTGCCCTCCGCCTTGCGGCATCCGCCCTTCAAGTCATCAACCGAGGTCTGATCGCAGGCAAAGTCTTCTTCACCCTTGAAGAGCTCGCTCTTTCTGAAGACGACTCCCGGCTTTTTACCGCCTGCCTTACACGGCTCCGACAACTAATGCCCCGTTATAAGATCGAACATTCTTTATCCAGATTCTTTTTAACCCCCACCACCTCTCCCTAGAGGTGGTTTTTTTATTCTATCTTTGTTCTGCTACAATTCCCCATCTCATCTCATTGAAATAAGGAGGTCGGCATGTTTGGTCCAAACTTTGATTCAGTGCTTTTCGAAGATTCCCCGTTTGTGCCACCAATCAGACTCCAGTCGGCCTTCCAAATCGCCGCACTGGTGACAGAAGAAAAACTCCATCCCGTCATCGCTATAGCGAGCGAACTAAGAGACATTTTCGGAGAGCAGATCCAGTTTCTCGACGCTCACATGGACTGGCTGACTGACAAATTTCCAGTCAATCAAGACATACTCGACGATTACTATTTCGGCCTTATCATACCCACCACCCTTATTGTGGCATAATGGACATTTCGCGTTGGTAAAAGTGGAGATTATGTTTGATTCTTCCGCTAAATCCCGTACAATTCGAATATGCAAAAGGTAAATTTGGATATTTCGGTTAAAAAAACTACCGTAGAAACTGTGGTTTTTGTGGTGGAAAATTAGTCAGTTGGGGAAAGAATACCTCCGGTAGTCATCGGTTTAGATGTTCATCTTGTGACAAGACTTTTACCCTTCGGTTTCGTAAAGAAACAGATCGGTACTTTAGTCTTTTCAAAAGATGGATATCTACCAGCATCACCATCGAATCATTAATCCTTAGTAAAGGCTGTCTCGTCTGTGCCAGAACCCTTAGACGTCATTTCGATACTTTTCTCGACCAAACACCCCAACCTCCAAAACTGATTAAGAGAAGACAGTCTTACCTAAAAGCCGATGGTACATATTTTGGCCATTGGGGTTGTGCCATATCCTTTAAAGTTGAAGGAAAAATTGTTTACTGGGACTTCATCGAAAGAGAAAACTACTTCAATTACTACTACTCTTTCTGTCGGTTGTCTGAGCTGGGTTACAACATCCTCGGATTAACTTCCGATTGGCACGGTAGCCTCGTTTCTGTCTTCAAGAGTCTCTTTCCATGCAGACCTCACCAACGTTGTTTGGTGCACACCCAGATGTTTAGTGAGACCCTTCTGACCCGAAGACCAGATACTGAGGCAGGTCAAGATCTGTTGGAAATCGTTAAGTACCTAAACAGCATTCGTAACCACAACGAAAAAGAAATTTGGTTGAGATGGTTTTCTCGCTGGGAAGAACGTTACTTAACTTTTGTTAATCAACGAAGCCGAACGACTGACGGCACTAAACATTGGTGGTATACCCACAAGAATGTCAGAAAAGTCTACCGAAGTCTTGCGACCTCGCTTGGTCATCTATTCTTGTATTTAGACCACCCAGGTTTAGAAAAAGATACTAACGGACTAGAAGCAGAGTTTACTCATCTTAAACAGAAACTTTCCGTCCACAAAGGCCTTAAACATCATCGAAAAATTAATCTCATTAAATGGTACTTTTACTTGAAATCACAAAGTTAAAAATCACTCAAAAACCAACGCGAAATGTCCATTATGCCGAAAATCTCACTTGTGTAGATCAAGGTATCATCCAAATCAAAAAGCACCGCCTCAATATTTAGCTTTTTTAGTTTCTCTTTCACCTCATCAAAGATAGGGTCTCTGTCCAGTTCAATCATGCCCAATATTTTACACCTCTGTGCACTTAGTGAGATTCGAACTCACAACCACCTCCTTCGGAGGGAGGTACTCTATCCAGTTGAGCTATAAGTGCATCCACCAAACCCTCCCAATTATCTCACCTTCCTAGCCACCTTTCTTGTTCCACACTCTCTCCCTATTTATTTCTATTATGTATTCTTGTAGTTTTTTCATATATTAATTATCTTCCATCATTGCTTTTTTCCATCTCAATTGTTCCATGTTAGGAGATAGAATATCGTCATCAAACATCGACAAAGACAAAAAAACATCAAGCTCTGGATAGTTTACAAACTTATCATATTGTCCCTTAAACTCCGCTCTGGCCCTGTCAATATCGCCTCTTTTCAAATAAGTATAAACACCGTTTATATAGTCATCTTTTTCCACTGCCTCAGAAAATCTTTCACTTTTGATTTTTGTCTTCACTAGCTCGGCGATTTCACCCAATGAATTTTTCCCATATTTCTCTCTACAAAACATTCTCATTTTCTTTTGATTCTGTCCATAAGTTTCAACAATTACCTCCATTTGCCACTTATTCCCTATTGTTTCCTCTATTTCTCTCAAAACTTTTTCTGCTTCATCTTTCTCATTTTTATTTTGGACTGTAAGGAATTTTGCATCTGACTGAAACTCAGTTCTCGTCAACACAATCTGTGGAAGATACTCTTGGAAACCTCTATCCATCAAGCTAACAACTCTTTCTTTTAAATCATCCTTGTCCATCTTCCCCTTCGGCCAGACATCAAAATCACTTTTGGCAAATCTTTCATCTGCTTCAAAATACCTAATCGACTCGTACTCCTCTAATTTCTTTGCACTTCTCTCTATTCCCAATTCCACTCTCAAATCTGTCTTTGCAATTTCAGTCTCACAATTCAATCTTGGCAAGTCAACCCCACGAGAATATCTTTTAATATAACCCTCTTCAGTTTTTCTATATCCAAACACTCCACCATCTCCAAAAAACTTCAACCATTTTTGTCTGTTCATCATCATCTGCCCCAATAATTTCTTTTTGGTCTCAGCATTAATTTCCACATCTGCGTTGACCGAATCTAGTTTTTCTTGAATATAAGCACTATTTTCATCTCCCTCAACATCATCAATTTCACCCCTCTCGTTTGCCATTTCCTGAAAAATCAATCCATTTATCTCCATCAGTTTTGTTCCCACTCCCATAATCTCTCCACTTACAGCAATATCAATTCCTCCCATTTTGATTTCTGCTCCGTTATCCTCCCTCAATCCAACTTCAGAAAATCCAACAATTCTATCTCCCACTTTTGCGAGCATAAAATACACATCAGAATACTTTGCTTCTTCATTCGCCACATCTTTCATCCGATAACTACATATCTCCAACAATTTTCCATTATCTACACCAAAAATAAATTTTCTGTCTGGCTCTACAGAAACATCTTTCCATTCATTCTCAAATCTATCCTTCCATAGATCCAATTTCTTATCAAAAACACCTCTATCAAAATTAATCTCTGATATGCTTTCGGTATTCATCATTTTGGCGGAGGATACAGGAGTCGAACCTGTTAGCCCAAAAGGGCATTGGTTTTCGAAACCAACGCATTACCGTCCTGCCCACCCTCCACAGTGAGCCCGGTGCGATTCGAACGCACGACCTATTGCTCCGCAAGCAATTGCTCTATCCAGCTGAGCTACGGACTCATACGAGGTATATTTTACCATCTACGGGCTATTTTCCTCTACTCAAGAGGCATTTTCTCACCAACCCACTTCAGGGCCCTATCTACCCAAGTCACCGGGGGGTCCTGATATATCACTCTTTCCAACATAGTGTTTTTGAGCTCCTCTTCTTTCTTCGGATCAATTACTACCACCAAGTGCCAGGGTATCGTAGCCAAATTTATTCTCATTAGTCTAGTTCCCCACTTAGTTTCAAACCAAAACACAGTCATCTCCTCATAGCGATAGGTTTTCTCCTGGGACTTCAAACCCCAGGTAGTCAGAATCGTCCTCACCATCTGAGGTACCGTCTTGGCCATCGACCAAAGCATAAAAACTAGAGCCCAAATAACCACCACCGGCATAACTCCTTCAATAAAATAGAAAATTATCGACACCAAAAAGGCAATCACTATCACCGAACTATAAAACTCCCTACTCCAAACTTTATGCGGCCGATCGTAAGCCTCAAACTCCAAAAGAATTCTTTCGCTTAAGTCTCGAATTTCTGTTTGATCTGTAGCCACATTTCATCTTAACACAGGCGAGCCCTTCTTCGAAATGGCGGAGGGGGCGGGATTCGAACCCGCGGTATCTTGCGATACGCCGGTTTAGTAAACCGGAGCACTCGACCGCTATGCGACCCCTCCTTGGCGGAGAGTACAGGGGTCGAACCTGTTAGAGCTTACGCTCATGAGTTTTCAAGACTCACGCATTACCGTCCTGCCCACTCTCCAACGGGGTAATTTTACCATTCTAAGAGCTTCAACTGATAAAATAGCTTGGACCCAAAAGGAGGCGTCCGATAGTGGTTATTCGAGAAGGTTGCTAACCTTCGACCTAACAAGGTCTCGTGGGTTCGAATCCCACCGCCTCCGCATTAAACAAAAACTCTCCCTTGTGGGGAGTTTTTTGATAAGATCGATTATCTATGAAAATTGCAATCATCTCCGATACTCATGACAACATGAGAATTCTTAACAAAACTGTTAACTATCTTAATCTCATTTCTATTGATTTACTTATCCATTGCGGCGATTGGGACATGCCATTTACTATGAGGGGTCTTATCGGAGCAAAATTTCCAATCAAATCTGTCTTAGGCAATGGGGACCCGGATATTCAAAAGTTTCTTTATCAATTACAGAATCTAGACGTCCTTAAGGATCTAAAACTAGATATCCAACTTAGAATGCAAGATTTCATCCTAGATGGAAAAAGAATTTGTGTCTTTCATGGGGATGACAAATCGATATCAAAATTGATAATTGATTCACAATTCTACGATCTTTATTGTATGGGACACGATCATCAGTTTTCAGTCGACACGAAAGGAAAAACCACAGTCGTAAATCCAGGTTCTTTTGTTGGATTCAAAATTGAAACCGGGGCAGAACCAATAAACATGGTCATATATGACACAGAGAAGAGCACTACAGAAATCGTTGACCTCGAAAAAGATATTGGTGATTCTTAATAAAAGTTCGAACTTCATCCCCTCCACTTCTATTTTCTCCTTAATCCCAATGAAAATCCAAAGACCAAAAGTGAAATCAACACTATTGTCCCCCCTGTCGAAAGATTTAGATAGAAAGAAGTAAATATTCCCGCTACTACCGAAAACACCGACACCAGCTCAGCAATCACAATTGTCTTCATAAAACTTTTTCGAAACTGCAACGCCGTCACTACCGGTATCACCATCAAAGCCGAAATCAAAAGAACTCCCACAATCGGAATCGAGAGCGTTACCGTCAGAGCCGCCAAAATAATGAGCAGTGTGTTTATCATCCGGGTCGGGATTCCACTCACCTGAGCCGATTCCTCGTCAAAAGAGATATACACCAATTCTTTATAGAATAGATACAAAACTACAGCCACCACTGCCCCCAAGATTCCAATGATATAGAGATCTGCTTGCTTCACCGTCACGATCGATCCAAACAAATAATTCAGCAGTCCCACGTTAAATCCGTGTGCCAAACTAATAAGGACCACTGCCAAAGCCAAACTCCCGGACAAGAAAATTGCCAAAGCCGACTCGCCGTAAACTTTTTTGGAGCTTCTTAGTCTCTCGATCACCACCGAAGACAGTACCGTCGAAACCATCGCCGTCAAAATAGGATTAATCTTTAACAAAAAACCAATCGCGATCCCAGCAAGTGATACATGGGCAAGAGTATCAGCGATTAAAGAATAACGTCTCAAGACTAAGAATATACCGATCAGAGGAGCGATCAATCCAATAATGATCCCGGCTTCAAAGCCCCGGACTGCAAAACTATATTGAAATAACTCAAACATGTTTGTGGTGATGAATAAATTTATTGTCTCCATAGAGTTTTTCCAAGTCGCCCTTGTTGAAGTTTTTAGGGTTGTTATCATAGCTCAAACTTCTGTTCACAAAAGCAATTTCCGTTACCTCATTCACTACAGCCTCGATATCGTGCGAGATAAACACCAACGTCAGTTCCAGTTCGCGGTTCAGTTTCTTCAACAGTTGATAAAACTGATCTTGAGCCATTACATCAACACCGGCCATGGGTTCGTCCAGAAAAATAACCTCCGGTTGTCCCGCCAAAGCTCTTGCAACAAATACTCTTTGTTGTTGACCTCCGGAAAGATCTCCAATTATTCTATCTCTGAATTCGTACATTTCCACCTGCCTGAGAGATTCATTGATTATTTTTTTATCTTCTTTGGTCAAAGACTTAAACAACCCTAATTTGCCATATCTTCCCATCGCCACAACCTCAAAAACAGTGGCTGGAAAGTTAACATCGAAGTTGATTACCTTCTGTGGCACATATCCAATCCGTGACCGATCCCTGAATTCATGAATCTCTTGGCCAAACATTCTTACCTTTCCGGCTGACGGTTCCAAAAGCCCTAACATGATTTTTATCAAAGTCGTTTTTCCACCCCCGTTAGGACCAATCACCCCCAGATAATCTCCTTTGTGAATATTCAAGCTCACCTTCTCCAGCACCAAATCCTCGTTATATGCAAACGATACTCCTTCGACTTCAATAATATTTTTTGTATGGTCTACTGGCATTCTAGTGCAGTTCGTAAATTTGCTAAATTATCTTCCATTATGGTCAAGTAAGTTTTTCCTTGCGTCAAGTCATTATCGCTTATTCCCTCAATGGGGTCCAATATCAGAGTCTTGGCTCCAATTTCTTCGGCAATCGTCTCAGCTAATTTTGGACTCACCAAATTTTCGAAAAATATATATTTTGTGTTCTTTTCTTTGGCAAACCTAGCCACTTCGGTCATTTGCTTGGTAGAAGGTTCTTCATCCGGGGAAAGTCCGGCAATCGCCACCTGCGTCAACCCGAATTCTCTGGTTAAATATCCAAAGGCCGCATGAGAAGTCACGACTTCTTTTCTCATACAACCAGCAAGACCTTGAATATAGTCCTCCTGCAATTTATCGAGTTTCTGATTGAGTATCTTTGCGTTTTTGGAATAATATTCTTCATTCTTTGGATCCACCAATATTAGTGCGGCCAAAATATTCCCGACTTCTTTCTTGGCTAACTGTGGCGACAGCCATACATGAGAATCATTTCCTACAAACATACCCCTACCCGCTTCTACAACCTGTACATTTTTCAAATCTTCTTTAACTTTCACTCCCCATGCCTCGAGTTTTCCCCCATTAAGAATTAATAGTTTTGCTTTCTGGATTTCCGCCATATCTCTGGCTGTCGGCTCATAGTCATGGGGTTCAGTTCCAGATGGAGTAATATTCCTGACCAATATCTTATCTCCGCCTATCTCGCTTGCCAAAAAATACAAAGGGTAAAGCGATGCCACCACTCGAATCTTTCTTCCGTCATTGCGAACCCCGATTCCATCGGGGTGTGGCAATCTATATAAATAAATACTCACTATCCCCATACCCATAATTAAAAATACAAAAACCAAAATCAATCCCAAAATAAAATCTCGTTTCACAACTAATATTGTAATAGATTAGTGAGCAAGTGCCAGCCCCCACACCACCTCCGCCCCTGCTTTCTTCAACATTTTGGTACATTCTCTCATATCTGCTCCACTTGTAAAAACATCATCCACCAACAATATTTTTTTTCCTCTGATATCTGACACCTGAAACCTGCCCGTCCGGCAGGCGGGTCTGCGATCTACGACAAAAGCGTTTTCTATGTTCTTTTGTCGCTCTTCCCTCGTTTTCATTAACGCCTGCTGCTTTGTATTTTTCGTTCTAGCCAGAACATTCTCCACCGGAACCAATAACGTTGAACCAATAACCTTTCCCAGTTCTTCCGCCTGATTAAATCCCCTCCAATTTTCTCTATAAAAATGTAATGGCACAGGTACAAGAAAATCAAAATCAAAGCCAGTTTCAAAAATAAAGTTCTTCATCACCATACCCATCAACTCGCGATTAAACCCGTACTTTATTCCATCTACCACCGCCCGAGCTATTGGCTCTTGGTATTCATAAATCGCAATTAGTCCATCCATACCGTAACGGCTTTTACATCTTGAATGAGTCCAACCCATGGGAGACCCTTCTCCGCACATGGGGCATATTTGCTCGACAAAATCGAGTCTCTCCTCGCAGTCCTTACACAAAAAACTTCCCCAAACCCTGCACCCAACACATGTTTTTGGAAAAACAAAATCTATTATCGCCTCCCAAATCATCATTTATCTTAAATCAATACGTCATTGCTTGTAGGGGCGGACCCCTGCGTCCGCCCGTCTGACGCGGCAACCTGCCTGCCGTAGGTCGAAGATATCGTGTATTTCACGATCAGGTCTCACTCCATGTAAAATAGCCTTGTGAACATCCAGAACAAAAAGGCCTACTTTGATTACGAGGTTATTGAGTCCTTCGAGGCTGGCCTTGAGCTGACTGGAGCCGAAGTCAAAAGTATTAGAAGCGGTGGAGCCAACTTCGCCGGAGCCCGAGTTCTTCTTCAAGAAGACGGTGCTTACCTCATTGGTCTCAACATTCAAAAATATAAGTTTTCCAGTTTACCGGACTATGACCCCGCACGCACCAGAAAGCTACTTCTTCACAAGAAGGAAGTCGTGGCTATTCAAACAAAAATGAGATCAGCCGGGTTGACTTTGGTGCCTCTGAAGCTGTATAATAAGGGTAGTCTCGTGAAGGTGCAGATTGCCCTAGTTCGAGGCAAAAAGAAGTTTGAAAAGCGTGAGTTGATTAAAAAAAGGGTCTCAAACCTGGCTTTAGCGAGACGTTTAAAAAACCAATAGATGAAAGGACAAAAAATGGATCTGTTCTGGACCAAAATTATCCCTGAATGTGTTGCCAAGTATCCTTGGGGTGGTGAATTTACGGCTAAAATGAGCCTAAAAAAGTATCAAGAAGGCATTAAGTCTAAAATTAAGGCTATGGATGAAAATGAATTTGACCTATTTTTGGCCGCCGTCGTCATGCAAGCTAGTCGTGACCAAATGATGGGTGTGAATTTGACTGAAAAAGTTGGTTTCCTCCGAGGTCTTCGCGCCTAAGATTGGGGACGACAGGAATCGATGGGATAGTACGTTTACAGATGCAAGCCTCCTTTGGTAATAGGAGTCAAACAGACCAAAATACAACTGTCAATAAAGAAGACAAGTTACTTGGTTTCGTTGCTAGTGGAGTCAAATCCCTCGCTAATGAAATCAAATCTTTCGCTCCCGTTTACGCTTTTGCCTAAACTGTAGCTTAAAGACGTCTTGAGAGCCGGCGGATCCCGGGCTACTTTCAGGGCGATAAAATACCGGATTGAATGCTTCAAGTTTGATTTAGGCTTGAGGACTAACTTATTCTAAGTCGACCATAAAGTGTTCTTGTTTGCCTGAAGCTTTACGGAAAATCGGCAATCTAAGCTTGTAGACTCTGTACTCAGATTACTCCAGACGAGGGTTCAATTCCCTCCGTCTCCACATAAAGCAAAACCCCTCCCTCGTGGAGGGGTTTTGCTTTATTGAATAGTGGAGGAATTGAAAGGCGGAAGCGCGACGGCGCTGAGCCGGGTCCTGAGAAACTTTTAGCAGAAAGTTATCGAAGGAATTCCCTCCGTCTCCACCAACAAAAAGTCCACCCTCGCGGTGGATTTTTTGGTTGTACATACCCTCGTCATTGCGAATCTTGTATTCAAGCTGAAGCAATCCCCGACTCGGAGATTGCCACGTCGCTTTGCTCCTCGCAATGACAAATATCGACCGAAGACTTCAATTCCTATTTCATCACTCCTACAGTCCCTCCTACCAACACCATCAGATTCCCTTGTCCGTCAAATTCAATATCTGTCGCTTCAGTCAATCGACTAGACTTTAACACTTGGTTACATATCCCAGTTTCTTTACTACACATCACCACCCATCCGTGCCCAGTATCAAGAAGCGCCAATTTTACTCCATCTGTTTCTACCGCCACTCGTTGTACTTTTATATCAATAGGAAGACCACTCAAAGAAAACGACTCCTTTAATCCACGTCTAAATTTTTCAACTTCTCCTTTTTCGTAAGCTACCCAAACATCACTATCAATAGCCATATCTACCGGCTCAGAGCTCATCGTCTGATCTTGTTTAAGCCATCTAATTCTGTCACCAAAACTCTCCCCAACCGCCGCATATTTGTATATTTCCTTATTTCCCTGATCGAGTACGTATAAGTTACCTCCGAAACTGCCCAGCACCTCTGGTTTTGCCACCGCTGAGTCAAATTTGATTAAATCCACCCCCGATATAGCATTTCTTATTCCATCGTTGTTAAGTACCACGATTTTATTTCCCCCAACAGCAGTATCCAACCATCCTAAATCTTCCCCCTTTCCTGCTACTACTTTTATATCCTTTGTTTTTATCTCCGCCGTGGCCACTATCCCCATTGCTGTATCAAGTATTAACAATTGATTTTTGTCCTGCAAACCAAGCCTGTTACCCTTGAATCCCTGTCTAATTAGGTCAATTCTTAAGATTTCCTCGATTTGGCTTTCCTTCTCGCCCGACACCTCCATCCATCCATCATTGATGATTCTTTCCAGACCAGAAACCTCCTTGTTGTATTTACCTGAGACAAATTGATTTTTCCCCTTGTCAAAAGCCGATCTTGCATCCTCAATCAACTTCTTCGCCCCTGTGGAATTAATGGAAACTAAACCCTTTGCCTCCAATAAGTTCTTTTCTATCGGTTCAGAGAAACTCAGCCATTTCTTTTGCTCGGCGGTGCGCTTCATTTTTATTGAGCCAGTAATCAAACTTACCACAAGAAGAAGCAAAAATAATACCCCCAAGAACATTGACCATCTTTTTCTTTTAGGTATCATTCCTCCGTGCACCAAACCCTTCTGTTCAACTGGACGAAACTCGAGCCATTTATTAATTAATTTCTCTCTCCAGCCTATCGGACCCACCAATTTATCTTCCGCCAAATCCAAAACCAGTTTTCTGTCATTCACTTCGGAAACTTTGTTATTTTTTTCCGTATACTCTTCAATCACAATATTTTTGGGTTCTTGCTCCAGTAATTCATTAAAGTTCAATACCAACCCAGCGGCCGCGACATTTTCTTCAATCAATTCGCGATTCCATCGTCGGACATCTTCTTCTGTCGCCACCGACAACTTTCCAAAAATCTCTTCCTTAATCTTTCCGACTAGAACTACTATTTTGTCTCCACTGGAGATGTTTCCTTTCACCACTTTACCTGGTAATAATCTTTCGGCGAAATCATACTCCTGTTGGTTGCGAGTAAGCACCACCTTAACCATCCCCCATCTCGCGATTCTCATTTCCCGTTTCCCATCTGGATAACTCACCCACACCCAAACCCCGTTTAAATTAGGAAATTTTTCCTCCCATCTTTTCCCAAAGTCCCCAAGATCTCCTAAAAATTCTAACTTATTAAAATATTCTTCAACCCAGGCCATCTGTTCAGCATCTCTCTCCGCCCAGTTCTCCATATTCTCATCAAAGACGACCCCTAAAAGAGCTCCTTTATCTATTAACTCCTTATCATCAAACGGAATCCGCGCATAGATCTGTGCCCAGCCATTAGAACCTTCCTCGTTTACCACTCTCCAAAAAGATAATCCTAAGCCAGTATTCATTGTTGGGCAGGTGTTCCTTTCCTAAACTAATAGTACAATAACAGTCACAAAAAGCGAAAATAAAAAGTATCCCCAAGTTAATATTTTTAGGCTTTTTCCAATTGGCAGATTAACCACCTTGTCCATCAAGCTTTCCTGCCTGACCATAATAATAGAAAGAATCAAAAAAAGTATCATCGATATCTTCGCCATAAAACCCACAATCAAACTTAGGCTTATCACTACTCCTGGTATTATTTCCATGGTTTTTCTGCTTCCTCTGTTAATTGTGAAATTACTCCAGCCACCTTATCAGGGAAAGCCACTGATTCAAAAGTAAAAGCCGACATCTCCCCTGCTGTATCTGGAGTTCTTTGCTCTGATGCAGTCTGAATAATTACATCTCCGTAATTAAAAAAGCTAGCCAAAATTCCCTTCTGGGTGTAGTTTACATCTTCGACTCTTGAAATCTGAGCCACGTTCACCGTCTTGCTCAACAGTCCAATAAAGTCCACATCCACCAATCTTTCGTTGGTAATAATATACACGTTGTAAAACCACATCAGAAAGCTTTGCATCCCAAAGAATATAAGCGCCATGTACCAAAGCATGGTAACACTCACGAGTGTATTGCTGTCTAAAGCTTTCAAAAAAGGAAACTCTCCCCAAACAAATGGAATCACAAAAGCGAAACACAGCATCGCTATCCACCTCAAATTGGTTACAAAATGTCTTCTTCCCAAAAGCAAGACGGTTTCATCGTCTTGTTGAGCTTCAAACCTAAATCTGTGAGGACGAGGAACACACGAACCAAAAGATCTACCGGAAAAACCTCCGCTTAACAACTTTTTTATCTCCTCAGACTCCGCTTTTACGTTTTCTGCTTTAAAAACTTCCGGCATACCCAATTGTACCAAACTTACCCGCTGGTAAGCAGAACACTGTTCTTACTTCTTCTCTATGTTTATAAAAGTAAAACTACCTTGGTGGATTGCCAAGTATCCAGGAGCCCTTGTGTTAAAAACTTGTTTAAACTCTGAACCAGAGATCGACAGCTCGCCTCTATTTGTTTGAAACACAACCTCTGTTGTCTGACCATTGTTATTATTCCTCGTGGTTACACTGGAGATCGATGTCACCGGATTACTAAGCTTAGACCGCAAATCACTTACTGAATAAGGGTCTCCCGTCTGGCCCCCAACACTACACTGATTAATCGTTACCGGTAAAACTCTTCCTGTATCGACCCCGTTACCTTCACCCCTCTTTAATACCAACCAAGCATTGATAATATCCGACATCTCTTCTGTGCTCATCCACGGCTTCCTTCCACAATCACTGTTACTATCGCTATACCGATTAGTACCCGAAGATTTCACCTCTCTGTACCACGCTTTATAAAACCACGGAGCATTTGCTTTTGATTCCCAAGCTTTTGACGTCCAAATGTCCCCTCCGGAACCGTCGGCAGTATCCCACCCAGATGTATTCAAGTAACCTCCTGCAATAGCAGAATATTGGGTGCTGATATCTTCCAAAATCATCCCTCTTGTTTCTTGGACTGCTTCTCTCCATGCTTGAGGAGGATTATCTGCTTTGTTTTTTGAAAAGGCCTGGCAATGCTCATCTGTACATATCGCCTTGTTCTGGGTTTTATAATTTCTATATGCAAAAGTTCTCGCAGCCACTGCTTGAGCTTTCAAAGCTTCTTTATGCCACGAATCCGGCATTTCAGCTATTCCATAAAGATACTTCTCCTCAAAATTCATAGAATCATACCCGATAACTTTAATATCACCACCTGTGTCTTTTTGTACCGGTTCTTTTTTATAGTAGGCATTCAATATTTTTTTATAATCTTGTCCGTCTTCCGCTCTCTTTTTCGCTCCGTACTGACTCATTCCATTTCTGTGCGTATGTGCCCCAAAAGAAAATACGGCAAAAGATCCCGATGGTGCCTTTTCTTTAAAACCTGCAATTGTTGCATCATAGTCACCCGATATTGGAACAGAACCTACACCGGTGATGTAACTTCCGCTTCTTGCTGAAATGATCGCCTGCTGTTTTGCCGATAGAGCAGCAATTTTCCCTGTTAAGTCTTTCTGGTATGCTTTGGCCTTTGCCACCTCTCCTTCAAAAAAGTCACTTTGTTTGTCCAGCTCTGCTTGCAGTTTTGCTAGTTGTGCCTTCTGAATTTCTAGTTTTTTCTTGTCTGCTTCCAGAGATCCGATCTCCTGAACCAAATTGACGATTATTTGTTTATCTCTGTCACTGCTTTCCTGTCTTAAGGATAGCTCCAATCTAGCCTGTCCCATACCAGTGTTAGACAACAAACTTACCCAGAGAGGTTGTGACCTGAGTCTTATATACATCTCCCTGATCTTTACCGACAACACCAGATATTGTGTCGACACTTTTTCACTTCTTTCTTTAATTCCAGTTTCGGTGGTTTTTAGTTTTGCCAAAGCCGTATTGATCCCTTTTTGTAGGGTCGCTATCCTGGCTCCTAGTTTTTTGACCTCAGTTTCCAAAGGCGCCGTCGCCGCCAGTGACATGTCTAGTTCTTTTTGTGACTCATTTTTACAGATTTCGAGCTGACCAATGTCCAGATTGTTGATATTCCCATCAGAACAATCGATCGCCGCCACCGACCGCATACCGGCACCCAAAGATAGCATTATCACCAACAATAAAATATATCTCCACTTCATCTCTCTAAGTTTATCTCATTCAACACTTCCTGGTGCTTTTCCTATTGCTAATTTAACCCTATAGTCGTAAAATACCCAAAGCACGTTCAAAATCAACAGTTTGGAGGATATTATGCCTATTCGCTGGATTCCCGATGGCAACGGTGGTTTTATTAAAGATACGGTGCCAAGCGGTTTTGAAAGTATCGGTGTAATGATACTAATAGTTGGCGCAGCATTGGTAACGCCGCTTATGATCGGAATGTTTGGTTCACTGACCTTATTCGAAATCATCAAAGTCATTTTCCCCGCCTTATCCGTTTTGGGAGCGATTCTCTCAGGAATAATTCTCACACTCTTATTCCTAGTGCTGAGCATACCGCTTTACAGTACAAAATACCATAAAATGTCAGCATCCGGAAAAATTGCTTGGGCGTTTGTAATATTATCTTTCGCAATTTCCCCAATCTCCTCACTCTTTTGGACATATGGTGCCGAATTGGGCGGAATAGGATCGTCTGCAAAAGTCATCAAATTTCAAGACAATTTTCCATTTTACGATTCCAACCTTTGTACTGACCAAGGTACTCACGGATGGCAAAATAGCTGTTCCCAGGATCCAAATGGAAGTTCAGACTTGTCTGTATGGACTTTATATTCTGTCAGGAACACGGGTAACCAAAATATCGATGTTCACCTTGACTATTTTCATTCACCGTGTTTTGCAGAAAACGATGCCACCTTTTTCACATTGGCTCCAAATCAAGAACAGAGTTTCGCCTGTGAAACACAATACGGATACAGACGTTCTAATGGAGAAATCGAAATCAAATATCCGGAAACATGCATCGCTGTTAGTCCATTTCAAGTCTATGCATCAGAAAAACACCGCAAATTTTGTCAGGCTAACAATTGGAAATAATCCATTGCAAAGAACCCTCTTTTGAGGGTTCTTTTTAAACAAACAACTAGCATGTTAAAATTACTTGTCCATGAAGCCCAAATTACCATCCCTTTTCTTCACTTTTCTAATCTTTATCGCTTCCGTTAGCCAAAGTTATGCCGTTTCCCCTAACTGCACCACCACGGGTGGAAACCCTGGAATTGATACTGCTCTTGGCTGTATTTCTACTTCTGTTGACGCCACCGGAGACTCATTTTTCACTTCAGTCATCAAAATCGCGGTTGGTTTGGGAGGTGGACTTGCTCTTATTCTCATGCTCTTTGGTGTCTTTATCATCACTACCTCGGCCGGTATCCCCGATAAGTTAAAGGAAGGTCAAGAAATTATTACTTCTGCCATCTCCGGCCTTATCTTTATTATTTTGTCTGTCTTTTTATTAAGACTCATTGGGGTCGACATTCTTGGCCTCCCTGGTCTAAAATAAACCATGTCATTAATAAATCTAGTGCTGGCAGTCGACGAAGTAGATATTTCAGGTCTAGAAAGAGACACCGCTACGGCAATTGGTGCAAAATCTTTTACCGATCTAGCCAGTTTATTCTCGAAGGATCTCATCAATCTTATTTTCGTCATCGTCGGACTTCTTTTCTTTGCCAGTCTCGTCATGGCCGGTTGGGAATATATGATGAGTTCCGGAGACCCGAAGAGGGTCGCCGGTGCCACCACCAGGTTTACCAATAGCCTACTTGGTTTAATTATGTCCTTTGTGGCCTATCTAGTTGTCAAGATTGTTCTTTCTTTCTTAGGTATCGGCAGTCTAATTTAATCTTCTTTGGTATAATTTCCCAGATGGATACCCCAATCAAACATATTGCGATTATGATGGATGGCAACCGTCGCTGGGCTCGGGCCAAGGGGTTAGATCCTGTTAAGGGCCATGAATACGCCGCCAACCACACCATCGAACCGATTATCGAAAAATGTGTCGATCTCGGTATACCTTATGTAACCTTTTGGGCTTTCTCAACCGAAAACTGGAAACGTGAGGAGAAAGAAGTTAAAGGAATTCTGGAAATATTTAGATTGGCATTTGGAGCTCTAGCTCTTCGGTTTATCAAAAGAGGGGCCAAACTTAATCTTCTGGGTGATATGAGTCGCTTTCCCGAAGATATTTCCAAAAAATCTCTTGATATGCTTACCAGATCAGCCAATAACAACAAAATAACCGTATCTTTCGCCCTAAATTATGGCGGGCGGGACGAGATCGTTCGGGCTGTCAAAAAAATCATTACCGACAAAATTCCTGCTGACCAAATCACCGAAGAAACTTTTTCATCCCACCTGGACACAGAGGGTATGCCAGACCCTGATCTGATTATCCGCACCGGAGGAGAACAGAGGACTTCAGGATATCTCCCTTGGCAATCGGTTTATTCCGAGCTATATTTCACCCCCACTCTATTTCCCGACTTCACTCCCGACAAGCTGGTAGAAGCTATCAACGACTTCTCCCACAGAGATCGCCGCTTCGGCGGGGATTCCACCCCAAAGACGAAATAGAATCTCATCGGTCGCATCTTGGGTAAATCCTTTTCTTTCAAAGTTATGACGGATCTGTGTATAGTCTCCCACTAACGGTATCGATCCTCCTGGATATTTATAAACACTTATCTCCGACCCCTTCAATACTTTTTCTTTTCCTTCAAACCTCATCCTTGTTGGTTGTTCCCGCCAGTGTCTTGGTATTTCCATAAACTAAATACTAAGACCCTCTTTCTCCCAAACACTCTCACATTTCCCTCTCCACCATATACCTCGCGATCCCTTCCAAGTAATCTATTGCTTCGCTATTCAGTCCTCTCCCACGTAATTTAGACGCTGTTTCGGCCGCTTTCTCGGCATAATTTTTTGCCACTTCTATCGAATATCCATACGCCCCACTTTCGAGGATCGCCTTCTTCGCTTCGACAATGGCTTTATTATTCACCCTCAATTTTCCCCAAACTTCCATCAAACTATTTTTCTGCCTCTCTGTTCCCATTTCCATAGTTTTTACCACTAGCAAAGTTACCTTCCCTTGTAACAGATCTGAGTCTGCCGACTTTCCCGTCTTCTCTTCGTCACCATACACCCCCAAAATGTCATCCTGCAATTGAAAAGCAATTCCACCGTCTACCGCATACTCTCTTAATATGGTCAGAACTTCCGTTGAAAGTCCGGCGAGCAATCCTCCAATAATTAGCGGATTTTCGAAAGTATAGATCGCCGTCTTGGCTCGGTGTAAACTCATCACTTTCTCTTCTGTCATCTCTCCTAGTTTTGAAAGGCTAGCGTCATACGCCTGCCCAAAAGCAGTATTGGTAATTCCTCGGAGAAATTGTTTCATCGCTCTGCTCGTTTTGATTTCATCAAAGCTACAATCTAAAAGCCTCTCGAACCCCAAACATAAAACCGCATCTCCAAGACAAACTGCCATCGAGTCTCCATAGTGGTTATCACCCTCACCCAGGAATATTTGCGTTGTTGGGCCTCCTCTCCTTACCAAGTCTCTATCCATAAAATCATCATGCATTAGTAGGGCGGTATGTACCAGCTCCACCGCCTCTGCCACCCTCCACACCTTCTCGAACTCGTCATCGTGGGTAGGGGCGGACCCCTGCGTCCGCCCGAATTCTGTGGCAATCTCACTCCACCCACATTGTTTCCCCAACATATACCCCCAAATCACAAATCCTGCTCGGGCCCTTTTTGCCGACCTCAGATTATGTTCTTTGGCATGAAAGAGCATTTTCTTGATTAGCTCTTTTTGGGTCTTATTAAACCCAAAACCGGACTCTATTTCTTCATTCCAATACTTCTCGAGCCTCGAATCCGCTTCTGTAGCCACTTCTATCAGCTTCTCCTTCGACCACCGTCCTAGCTTGTTTGTTTCCATGTCTCTGATTTTACTGTAAAATGACGCTAGTATATGCTTATCAAAACCGCCATAGCCGCCGTACCACTGGAAGATTGGTATGCACCCGCCAAAGTACTCGAAAGTGGGAGTGATGCCACACTCTCGAAACTCATCAATCCGCTGGTGTACAACATTCTCATTATCTCTGGGGTTATGGCTTTTATTGTCATTATTCTTGCCGGCTTCAATTACATTACGGCTAGTGGAGATAAGGGCAAACTAGAGCAATCACAGAACATGCTAAACTATGGCATACTCGGATTAATCCTTATCGTCACCGCTTTCCTTATCACCCGAGTTATGGGTGCCGTCATCGGTTTTAAATTCTTTTAACCATGATCAATATAATAAATCAGTTAATCGTCAAATCCGCTCAAGCCGCTGATGTAGTTGGTATCATAGATCTTCCCGCCGGCATTCCCAAAGAAACCACCCAAACCACGGACGTTATTTCTGCTCTCGTTCGTTTTATAGTCGTCATTGCCGGAATTTTTGCTCTGTGGAATCTCTTGACGGGAGGCCTCGCCTTTATATCCTCCGGCGGAGACAAGGGTAAGTTGACCGAAGCTCAAAATAAAATTCAAATGAGTCTTGTGGGGCTAGTCATTATCGCCGCTAGCTTTCTGATCATTGCACTTATTAGCCAAATTCTCTTTGGCGACTTCAAGGCTATCCTAGCTCCTCAATTACAATCGATCTAAAATGATAAAACTTATTTCCACTGTCTACGCCGCCGCTGTTCCCCTAGGCACCGGTATTGAAGGTGTCGGCCCTTTCCAGGTCGTTATGGACAAAGCCGCCGCCGGGACCAATTTAGGTACTTTACTTTCTAATCTCATTACTACCATCACCGTGGTTGGTAGTTTGGCTTTCGTTATTTTTTTCACCCTCGGCGGTCTTTCTTGGATTACTGCCGGCGGAGACAAAGCCAAGGTCTCCAGCGCTC
>Ga0209212_1003706_pt1 | contig 19778 bp, 14 predicted proteins | sample RifGroC2_FD_183996 | JGI IMG/M metagenome (GOLD analysis project Ga0209212, IMG submission 183996) | Groundwater microbial communities from Rifle, Colorado, USA - Groundwater C2 (SPAdes) (version 2) | ecosystem: Environmental > Aquatic > Deep subsurface > Groundwater | place: Rifle, Colorado... | reverse complement strand
CGCCATTCCAGACTTAACAAGTCCTTTTGCCATTTCCAGGCCTTCGTCAAGCGTGCTGTCAATAATCTGGATTTCGGCAACGGCACGGTATTCCGGCACAATGCTGTGAACCAGGCGGCTCAGAGTCGTATTACCCATAATGACTATTCGGGGGGGGGGCGCGGCGTGGTGTCTTGCAGCAAGATCCATTCTCGACTCCTACAGTTGTTTTGCTTCAGCTAATTGGCTCATATTGCGATCCTGCCTACGCCGATCCTTTGTCGTTACGTTCGCTGAAGAATCCTTCGCGATAAGCATGGCGTTGTGTCCGGTAGGAAAGGTAGCGTATATGGACATATAGATGATCCCCTCTGTGATTTCCGTTCGAATGCCACCTACGTTGAGCGTGCCATTAATATGAACCCTCATCTTGGAAACCACGCAGCCTAACGCGGTCAGTGAGGATCCGTTGGTAAATTCGCGGGACCTGAGGTTGAAAGTTGGCCTCTGATAAACGTTGCTGAATGGGAACTCGTTGTGTAGCGTTGCCAGATCCGGCGAGAGATCTCTGGGCGAATCGATGACCGTTACACCTGCCTCCCCAGCTATTTCCTTTCGTTTCTCCCACCTCCTCCATTGAATGGAGTTGCTCAAGCATCGCCCTCCTTGAAAAATTCGAGACAGCTGGATTCCCCACTTCCCGACGACGATGATGGCGGACTTGGTGTATCGGGATGAGCCTGTATATAGCGTATATCATGTCTCAATAGTGAAACGCAACCATTTTGTGTGTGAACAATCTTCCAATGCGATTCGGCCCGGTCTCGCGTGTCTGTCGGCATGCTAAATAAAGCATAACCAATTGATATTTAGCATAATATTGGCCATGGCACAGGCGCTAAGAGTTGGAATTGGCATGTTTTGGCATGTGTATTGCTTCTCTTGTGTCCATAAAAAATCCTACCGGTTGGTATGTATCGCCGGTTATTAGTAGCCGGCGGCGCCAGGGTTGCTGAAGTCTTGCGAGGGGGAGATTTATGCGTCGTGTGAGCCGTATCTTTTTCTCGGTTTTGCCATTTCTCATCTGTGCCAGCCTTCTTTATGCCGCTTTGTTCATAAAGCCATCGGTGAGTGGGGCGAGCATCAAGCTGGCTCCGATAGAGCGAAGGGACAAGTTCTTCGGAATTGAGGTTCCGGCAAAAGGCTCTGTTTGGGCTGCAGGGACCAATGGAAAAGTGATCCTTAGCCAAGACGGTGGCAAGAATTGGACGGTTCAGGTTTCCCCGGTTAAGCAGCACCTTCAGGACATTGCCGCATGGGACGAACAGCGCGCCGTTGCCGTAGGGAACGAGGGAGTTGTCATTCTGACTCGCGATGGAGGGAAAACATGGCAGGAGGTGAAGGCCCCCCGTTCGGAGGTCGCAAACAAGCTGATCAAAGTTATCGTGGTGCCAGGCGGACAGGCATGGACCGTCGGCGCCATGGGTGCTGTCTTGTACAGCAAGGACTTCGGGTCAACGTGGGAGCGGCGTATCAAGGAAGAGGATGTCGCGTGGAACGGCATTACGTTCGTCGATGCAAAGGTCGCATGGGTCGTCGGCGAATTTGGACGGATGCTTCGCACGACCGATGGGGGAGTGACATGGAAGCCCCGGGACAGCCCGACCAAGAGGTCATTAAATGCGGTCGCGTTCCGGGATGCGATGCATGGTGTTGCCGTGGGACTGGAAGGAACCGTCCTGAAGACGGACAACGGCGGGGTGAGCTGGTCTCAGGTGCAGACAGTGACTGGCGAACACCTTTTCGATGTGGTTTGGGACGGGACGGCTTGGATTTCCATCGGGACTAAGGGAACCGTTCTCAGGGGAGAGAAGAACGGGACGATCTGGCGCTATAGCCGACTGAGCGAGTACGACCTTTCCTGGCATACAAAGGGGATAAGAAAATTCGGTGCACTGTACATGGCCGGCAGCACGATCGGCGTGCTGAGGGACGGCAAGTGGCACCAATTCAAGGCCACGTAGGAGGGCACGAGGTTGATCAAGAAATTCGCGGAAATCTGTATCCGTTATCGGTTTCATGTGGTTGTGCTCTTGGCATTTTCCACACTTTTGCTCGCCTATTTCGCGGTAAGGGTGGAGGTGAAGACCGTTTTCAACGACCTATTACCCCAAAATCACCCTTATATAAAGACGAACAACGAGTTCAAGGAGACGTTCGGCGGGTCCAACATGGTAAGCATCATGGTGGAAGTCGATGAAGGGGATATATTCAGTGAAAGCGTGCTCGAAAAGATACGCGGCATTACCGTAGACCTGAACCAGGTCAAAGGGGTCAACCAGTTTCAGATCATCTCTCTTGCCTCCAAAAAGCTGAAGGAGGTGATCGTTTCGGGGAACGCCATCGAAAACCATCCCCTGATGTGGCCAAACTTGCCCAAGGATGCCGCGGAACGCGCTCAATTGCGTGAGAAAGTGTTAAATAATCCCCTGATCTTCGGAACCTACGTGTCGACCGATCTCAAGTCGGCTCTGATCACGGTCGATTTTTACGATCAACTGGTGGATTACGATGCGGCGTTTAAGCAGATCATGGAAATTGCGGGAAAATACCGCGATTCGGTGGTCCATGTCAGGGTTGTTGGAGAACCCATACTTTATGGATGGGTGAAGCACTTTCTTCCCGAAACATTCCACATTTTTTTTCTAACAATCGCTCTCCTCAGTTTCATTCTCTTCGTCGTCACACGAACTTGGCGCGGAACGCTGCTTCCTCTGCTGGCCGGGAGCGTCAGTGCGATCTGGGCGCTAGGACTGGCAAAATTGCTGAACTTCAACTTCGACCCGTTGGTCATTGTGATCGCGTTTCTGATAACGGCCCGCTCCATCTCGCACTCTACTCAGCTCGTGACGCGCTTTGACGACGAAATCGCGCAAGGGGCGAAGAATTCGACGATTGCCGCGGCAGGGGCCATGGCTAATCTGTTCAGGCCCGGGATGTTGGGCGTGATGGCGGACGCAGGGTGCATGATTATTGTCGCCTTGACTCCTATACCGCTGCTGCAAAAGGTCGCAATCATCGGGACGGTTTGGGTTGCCACGATTGCCGTCAGTGCGATGGTCCTGACGCCGGTTTTGCTGTCGTGGGTCCGGCGCCCCGAGGGATACGCCCACCCCGTCAATCTCTCGCCTTTCATGCACAAGTTTTTGGACTTCTGCGTGTCCGTTGTTACGACCCGTGCGCGATATGCGGTCCTGGCAGGGGCAATGATCCTATTCGCTGTGTCCGGCTATTTTGCGTTCCAGCTTAATGTAGGGGATGCAAACCCGGGGTCGCCGATCCTCTGGGGAGATTCAACCTACAACATGGATTCAAAGGCGGTCAACAATAAATTTCGTGGTTCGGACCGGATGTTTGTCGTATTTGCAGGAAACAGGAGCAATGTACTGATCGAACCAGAAGTGCTCTCGGGCATGAACCAATTCCAGAGATTTATGGAAGCTCAACCCGAGATCGGCTGGACAGTCTCTCTGGCGGATGTTCTGCCGTCCATCAAACGCATGCTCTATGAAGATAGTCCGAGATTCGAGGAACTCGGGGGGAATGCGGAGGAGAACGGGGAATTATCATATCTCTTCATCGCCGGCTCTGACCCGGGTGACAGCGCCCGATTCGCGGACGCGCAGTTCAAAAACGGCTCGGTGACTCTCTATTTTCGGGATCACCAGGGGAAAACGATTCGCACAGCGATCTCACGGATCAAGGAGTTCATGTCGACTCACCACATGAAAAACGTCGTGATCCAGCTGGCCGGCGGGTTTGTCGGGGCCATTGCGGCGGTCAACGAAGTCATCCTGGCTGGCCAGATCGAGAGCATCGCACTCGCCCTATTAGTGTTGGTCATCTGTTGCCTCGTCACCTATCGTTCCGCGATTGCCGGGATGTTCTTCATGGTCCCAGTCGTCATATCTAACACTGTGACCTTCAGCTATATGGCGTTCAAAGGGATCGGGATGAACATCAATACCATGCCGGTGGCGGCGCTTGGAATCGGCCTGGGTGTTGATTACGCGTTCTATATCGTGGATGGAATACGCGAGGAGTTGAAAATCAACAACAATGACCTGCATGACGCGATCGTGAAATCCATGCACAGCGCGGGCAGGGGAGTATTAATCACGGCGGCATCTCTCGTGGCAAGCGTCGTTTTTTGGTGGTTCTCGTCACTTCGATTTCAAGCAGAGATGGGAATTATGATGGGGCTGTGGCTTTGCGTATCGGCAACCAGTGCGTTGATCATTACACCCGCCATGGTTTATGTGTTTCGGCCCGAATTTATTTTGGGAAAGGGGGAAGTGTCTGATGGTGCAGAGTTGAACGAGTTCGAATCAAGGAAGGAGCTGTCTCTTGAAAAGTAGAACGTGGCAATCATTGTAGAGGTCTTCTCTGGTCAACGTGGAGCGGTTATCGAAATGTACTGCCAATGACGAACCCGATGAAGAGGGGGGGATAAATGTCGAAGGTCAAGACGTTGTGTGCAGCAGGTCTTCTGATTTTTTCACTCCATCTTTTTTCAGTTACCGTTTTCTGCACTACATCATTTGCGGGCGAGACACCTGCTGCGGTCGTCTCGTACAACAGGTCCGCATCGACTGCTGATTCGGAAACAGGCCATGCCGTCAGCGCCGATCCGGTAGTAGCGGGACAGCCTTTCAAGTTTTCACTCGGCGGATATCTGCGGGAGCATATTTCGGTAAACCTGCAGAACCCTCTGGAAACCAAGGAAAATGATCGTTGGAACCTGTCCATGGCTAGAACTACCTTGCAGCTGGAGTCTGACGCAAGCAAGGGGGACATCAGGGTTCACGCCGTGGGACGGGTGGTGGGAGAAATAAGAACCGATTATCTGAAGCGGCTCGAAAATCTGGGAGCGGCGAATGGCCAGTTGATGGATGAGTACAATGTTTCCGAGCTTCGGGAGCTCTTCTTTGAGCTGAATCCGCTTCCTCGCACAACCCTTCGGTTGGGAAAACAGCAGATCGTCTGGGGGGAAACGGATTTCTTCCATGCCATGGACTTAGTTCACGGCTACGACTTTACCTGGCGGTCGTTCCTAGAAGCGGAGAATGAGGACTATCGCAAATCCTTGGTTCTTGCAAATGCCATGATTCAGGTCCCTGAGTTCAAAGGGACGTTGCAAATCTTTCTTCGTCCGGCTCTAGACCGAGACAAAGACATCGGCAATACCTACGACGTGTTCGGCGGCCGGTGGGCAAACCAGCCAAACAAGGGGGTCAATTTCCTAAATTTAATACCATACAACTTTAAGCATCCCGACGGCGATACACGAGATCTGACCTGGGGGGGGCGGTGGTTCGGAGTGGTTGGTCCGGTAAATTATTCGTTGGCCTACCTTCGGACATTCGGCCCGGATCCGGTGGTCAATTCGGCGTTTGCGCCGTTCAGCACGACCTCCACGACCGGGCCGCTCGGAGAATTGATATTTCCCAAAGTTGACGTCTACGGTTTGACACTGAACTCCTATTCCGCACTTGCTGATGCTGTTTTCAGTGCGGAGTTTGCTTACACGAAGGATCAGTTCTTCAATGTGGGCTCCACTTTCTTCGGCGGTGCGTTGCCGGGCTTCGGAGGGATCATCAAGAAAGACACCGTCCGCTTGATGGTTCGAATGGACAAAGACCTCCACCTGTCGCCCATCCTGGGGACAAACAAGGATTCATTCTTCTCGGTGCAGTTCTTCGATACCTGGGTGCTGGGATTCAACGAGAAGGATGACATCGTAGATTTGGCGGGGTATGGCGGCGCGAAGAAGAAGCATTCCACGTTGGGAACAGTCATTCTTGGATTGAACTACATGCAAAATCGGATCAACCCGCAATTGGCGGCAGGTTATGACTTGACCTATGGAGGCAGCTTCGTGATTCCCAGCGTATCGTTTGCATTCGGGGACAAATGGCGTCTCAATGCGGAGGCCGACCTTTTTTTCCCGAAACACTCCAAGGATCCGGGGCAAATCGAGAACAGTACTCACATAATCGGATACTTCGCGAACAACAATCAACTGTCAATCCGTCTGACGCGTCAATTTTGACGATGGGGGATATCGGGATGAAGCTGATAAAAATGACATGGTTGTTTACTATTGGGATTTTATTCCTTGGGGCCAGCACATTTGCATCGGCCTCCGAACTGGAGCCGGGGACCGTCATCAATGCGCAGAACTTCGACAAGCTGAAAGGTGAGACATTCGAGGGGAAAACGATTGGGAGCATGGTCCCCGAAAAAATGGAACTGATGATCAGGAAGTGGGGCCTGACGATCAAACTGCGGCATTCCGAAGAATATCCGCAGAATCCCCAGTACATTGAGGCAACCAAGAAGTACGCCGGCTTTGTGAAATACGATCCGAAGACCCGCAAAGTGACGGGCTATCAGGCGGGTGACCCTTTCCCGAATCTCTCGGAGAAGGATCCCGACATCGCTGCGAAAGTCATTTGGAGATATTATTACGGGGTACCGTTCGGCGACGTCCTGGACTATCAAAACTTCAACTATGTGTTGATCGACGGGAATAAGGGGTTGGAACGCACGCAACGTTGGTATTTCCTTCGCGTTTATCTCAAGAGACGACTCCTGTCCGACACGCCGGTTTCGGGGGACGGGAGTATCTTGCAAAAGACCCTTCTCACGGCGCAGTATCCACGCGACATACGTGGGCTCGGAACTTATAGTGTCCGCTACGACGATGGCCGATTCGAAGATCAGTGGGCTTATATAAAGTCGGTCCGGCGCACACGGCGGCTCCCTGGCGGTGCTTGGATGGATTCACCCGGCGGGAACGATCAATTGGCCGACGATGTCGGCATCTTCAATGCGTATCCAACTTGGTACGCCAAGTACAACTTTCTCGGAAAACGTACGATACTCGCGGTCGCTCATGCGAAGTCATCGTGGAGACCGGATAAAGAGGGAACCCCGGAAGAATACCCGACCATTGATCTAACGCACCCTCCTTATTGGAATCCGGTGGCGGAGTGGGAACCTCGGGAGGTTTATGTCGTCGAGGCGATTACATTCCCGGAACATCCATATAGCAAGAAGGTGATCTACTTCGACGCCGGTTACTCAACGGTTCCGTACATGGCGGACGTGTACGACCGGAAAGGCGATTTCTGGAAGTTTTTCGTATTCAACTACTCGCCGCTGAGCGATGAGCGAGGTAACAAGGGTTACGTTGCCATTGTGCAAGGTGCTCACATCGACATTCAGCGACGCCACGCAACGGATTGGGTATCCAAACCGAAGATCAATACGAAGGGAATCACTGAAGCGAACGTGACGCTTGGGGAACTGGAAAAGCGTGGGAGGTGACCCGGGGTTGCGCGGTGCAAGACAGATCGCCGAAGCGGGACGGGCCGAAATTGCCGCTGGCGTTGCACCGTCCATCACTGGGTAGCCGGAGCCTGGGAATAGGGTTGTTTGTCACTTAACGTGAGGAGGAACGAACCAAGCATGTACCCGCAACTGCTGGAAAAAGTAAGGATCGGAAAGCACGTCTTGAAAAATCGGATGGTTTATGCTCCTACGATTTCCAACCTTGCGGATTCGAACGGTGGCGTGTCCCGCAGAATGCTGGCCTATTACGATAATTTGAGCAAGGGAGGAGCATCGCTGGTCTACATCGGAGCGGTCAATATGGGGCCCAAGCCGGTGAAGAGAGCGCTGAACATGCTTCATATCTTCGAGGATCGATATATCAGCGGGCTTGCAGAGTTGGTTGAAACCGTACATAAGAACGGGGCCCTGGCCGGTATCCAATGGCATCACCTGGGCCGGCAGGGGTTGGACGTGGGGGAACTCGTCGGATTCAGCGACGTGCCCTCGGGTTTAACGAACTACCCGGTCAGGGTCCTCAGCGAAAGGGAGATCGAGGAGATCGAGGATCTGGCGGCCAATGCGGCATTTCGAGCGAAGACGGCCGGCGCGGATATCGTCGATCTGCACTTTGGGCACGGGTATCTTGGCGGGAGTTCCTTGTCGCCTTATTCCAACAGACGAACGGACAAGTACGGTGGATCGCCGGAAAAGAGGATGACCTTCGCGTTGAACGTTATTCGTAAGACGAGGAAACTTGTCGGGGAAGACTTCGCTTTGAGCACCCGGCTCGTCACGTCGGAAATGTTCGAGGGGGGACTGACGATAGAAGACGTGAAGGTCATCGCAAATAAATTCGAATCCGAAGGGATCAATGCGATCAATTTCACCGCAGGGTTGGCCGAGGTCGCCTATTACGCGGTTCCGCCGTACCCCATCCCGAGGGGGTTCAATGCTCGAAACGCAGAGGAAATAAGGAAAGTATTGTCTATTCCTGTGGGTATCGCGGGCCGGATCAATGATCCGAAATTGGCCAATCGTATCCTGAAAAACGAATATGCGGATTACATCCTGTTCTCACGTACTTTGATCGCAGACCCGGCTTTTTGCGCGAAAGTCAGGGAGGATCGCTCTGACGACATCAGGATGTGCGTCGCATGCAACCAATGCATGAGAGAAGTCTTCTCGGGCCGGGGCATAAAATGCCAGGTGAATCCGCTCGCCGGACGTGAGATCGACTACGCGGGCCGCGGTGTCTGTGCCGAAAGGAAAAAGGTAGTCGTTGTCGGAGGAGGACCTGCCGGCCTCGAGGCCGCCCGTTCTTCCGCAATGAGGGGGCACTACGTCACGTTGTTCGAAAAGGAAAAGGAGCTGCTCAGCCCTCAGTACAGGTATCTCCTGCAGTCGAAGCCGAATCGCGAATTTTCCACCACCATGGATTACTACGATAAGGCGCTAAAGAAGCTGAAGAACGTACGCATCTTGCTGGGAACGGAAGTCAACATGGATGTCATTAAGGAGAAAGGGCCGGATGTCCTTATAGTGGCGACCGGCGCGCGTTCCGAGGCGCCACCGCCCATCGCGGGGGCCGACAGATTCAAGTGCATCCTCGATTGTTACGGATTTTTCGACAACTACAACAAGGGGTTGCTGAAAGATGAAAAGGATTTCGTCATCGTCGGCGAAGATATCGTGACATGCGATGTGGTCGAGTTCCTGAGCCGGAAGGGACACCAAGTGTCGGTAGTCTCCCGACTCGAAATTTTCCCTAACGACGTCGATTTCGTCCTCGCCTATTACATGCTGCAACAGTTTGCGAAGAGATCCGTGAAGATCATGTCGAATTCCATAGTGGAGAGCTTCGGGGAAGGCTTCGTTGCCGTAAAAAATCGTGAGACGAAAAACATGGAGAAGATCCGGGCGGGATGCATCGTGTACGCCAATTCCAGGAGGCCTCATAGTCTATTGTCTATTGAAGCGCAGTCCCTGGTCAGGGAGATTCACGTAATCGGAGATGCGAAGGAACCGCGTGGAATCATCGATGCGATCCGCGAGGGATTCATCTGCGGAATGAATCTGTAACGGGGAACGTCCCCGTGGGGCTGACTGTCTCGCTGAATTCTGGGGTCGAGGAGGTAGTGAAAGCATGAAACTCGAGGAAAAGATTGCGATCGTTACGGGGGCGGGGTCGGGTCTCGGCAAGGCGATCGCGCACTCCATGGTCGCAGAGGGGGCGACCGTCGTCGTTGCCGATATCGACCCGAAAGGCGGGCGGGAAACTGTCGAGGAAATAAGTTCGAAGTACAACGACGGACGCGAACACGCCTGGTTCCAGGAAGTGGATGTCAGCAACGAGGATTCGGTCAAAACGATGGTCAAGAACGTGATCGGGAAGTTCGGGAAAATCGACATTCTGGTGAACAATGCGGGAATGTTGTACAGGAAGACACTCCTGGAACATTCGCTGGAGGAATGGCAGAAGGTTATTTCCGTGGACTTGACAGGGGTATTTCTGTGCACGCGGGAAGTCGTTCCCGACATGTTGAAGCGGAATAAGGGCAAGATCGTCAACGTGGCGTCGATAGCCGGCCAGGTTGGTTACGCGTACCCGTCTTATAGCGCTGCCAAAGCCGGGGTCATCAATTTTTCACGTTCGCTGGTTTTCGACCTGGCTCCCAAAGGGATCAACGTAAACTGCATCTGTCCAGGGGCCTTCCTGACGCCGATCAATGAGGGTTTAGCGAAAAACCCGGTCCTTTTCCAGCGGGTGCTCAAGAAGATGCCGCAGAAACGTCTGGGTCGGCCGGAAGAGATAGGGAAAGCCGCCGTATTTCTTTCATCGGAAGATTCGGATTACATCAACGGCGTCGCGTTGACCGTCGACGGCGGAGTCACGAGTTTCGTTACGTTTTTGGAAGAACAATAGGATCATCAATTATCGTCAATAACCGTCGAGGAGTTGAGGGGAATGCCTAAATACAAGATCGGGATCGATGTAGGCGGTACTTTTACCGACCTTATTGCGATCAGCAACAATGGCGAGACGCTGACGACCAAGGTGCTCTCCGTCAAGGACGACCAGTCCGCCGGGATCATCAAGGGATTGAAGAAGCTGGGACTCCGACCGGAAGAAGTGGAACTGATCGGGCACGGCTTCACCGTAGGGTTGAATGCCGTTCTGACGAGAACCGGGGACAAAGTAGGTCTGCTAACGACGAAAGGTCATCGCGACAACCTGGACTTTGGGCGAATGTATCGGCCGTGGGGCAAGTTCCTTTACGATCCGAACTGGATGAGACCCCACGTGGAACGCCCGTTGGTCAGCAGGAAGTACCGCCGCGGAATCACGGAGCGCATCTTGTGGGACGCAAGCGAGCTCGTCGCGCTGGACGAAGGCGAGCTTCGGGGCGAGCTCGATCTCCTGAAGAAGGACGGCGTCAATTCGATCGCTATCTGCTTTCTGAATGCCTACCTGAACGACGCCCACGAGGAAAGGGCCAAGGAGATCGTCGGGGAAGTTATCCCCGATGCGTATATCCAGTCATCGCGCCTCAACCCGGTGGTGAAGGAATACGAAAGAACGATTACGGTTGTTCTCGATGCGTACATTGGGAAGATCGTGTCGCGATACTTCGACTTGCTGGAACAGCGGTTGCAGGATGCCGGATATCGATGCGACATTTTCATCATGCAGTTCAACGGCGGTTTCGCCCGGCCCAGCGCATTGAGAACCAAACCGATTTATACCCTCACCTCGGGACCGGTCGCGGGAGTTCTCGGATCCCGCTTTCTTGGTGAGGATTTGGGTGTGAATAATCTCCTCACGTTGGACATGGGCGGAACAAGCACCGATCTCGGCGTGATCCGGGACGGCGTCGCTGTCATGACGACGCAGATGGAGCTGGAGCATGCGATCAACGTGAATCTGCCCATGGTGGAGATCAATACGATCGGTTCCGGCGGCGGCAGCATCATCTACACCGACAATGTCGGAGCGCTCAAGGTCGGTCCCGAAAGCGCCGGTTCGAACCCGGGCCCGGCTTGCTACGGCCTCGGAGGCACAAAACCCACGATAACGGACGCACACATGGTCCGCGGGGTCATCTATCCGGAAGTCTTCGGGGCCGGCGAGGTGGCTCCGGACCTCGACCTCGCGAGAAAGGCCTTCAAGCAACTAGCGAATACGCTGAAGCTCAAGATAGAGGACCTCGCCTTGGGGTCGATCCAGCTTGCGACGGCCCAGATGGCGGAAGCGATCCGTAGCATCTCGACCTACCGGGGGCTGGATCCCCGCGATTACACGCTTGTTGCGTTCGGGGCCGCCGGTCCGATGCACGCCGCCGATATCGCGCGCAACCTCGGAATAAAGGACGTGATCATTCCTGTGAACCCGGGGTGCTTCTCGGCCTTTGGATGCTGCGTGGCAGACATTAAAAACAATTTCGTCGAGTCGCACGTGAAAATCATCGATGGACTGGGACCGGACGGAATCAACGCATCGTTCCGGAGACTGCAGGAAACGGCTCGCAAGGACCTGTTGTCGCAAAATGTCCCTGAAGAGTTCCAGACCTTCGAATGGCTGTTGTATGGCATGTACGCGGGACAAACCTGGGATCTACCGATCAGCATTCCGATCCAGACTTATGACAATGAGGGAATCGCCAAATTGAAAGAACAGTTTCACGAGAAATACTTCGAGGTCCGCGGTTATAAGGCGGAAGAGTTGCCGATCATCGTGACCACGCTGGAGGTGGACGGCTACGGAACTGTCTCGGAGAAGCACAAGCCTCCCAAGATCGAGCTCGGGCACCACGAGGTGGACCGCGTGGCCGTGGTCGGCGTCCGGAAGGTCTATTTCAGGGATACAGGGTATGCCGACATGCCTTTTTACGATCGGAAAAAGTTGAAATCGGGAAACACGATAGTGGGACCGGCGGTCATCGTTGAAGAGACGGGCACAAACGTTCTCGAGAGAGGCGACCATGCGCGGGTCGACGAGCAAGGCAACTTGAGAATATCGGTATCTTGAGGAGAGGGGACCAAAGGCATGGCGAAGAAGACATTTTCGTTGACCGCTCCGGAGATTCAGGAAAGATACGGCATCGATCTGATCACCGCAGAGGTCATCAGAAATTCATTCATTCAGATCACGAGACAGATGCATGCGACGCTTCTGCGGGGTTCCTACTCGCCCATCATCCGCGACTACATGGATATGGCCGTCTGCGTGTTCCTGATCAACCAGGGACAAGACGGCCCCGAATACGAGATGGTTGCCGTGACGGAAGGGTGCACCCAGCATGCGTTCAATCAGCAGTATTTCGTCAACGCCATGCTGAACGAGTACGGCCTCGAGAACATGCGGCCAGGTGATGTCCTCATCAGCAATGACACGTTCCGCGGGGGGATTCATCTGTCGGATCTCGGTGCGGTAAGCGTCGTCTTCTGCGAGGGCAAACCGTCGTTCGTGGTGTCCAACGTGGCTCACTGGGCGGACATGGGGGGGGCTGCGCCGGGGAGTTTCCTCAACGGCTGGGCCGTCGAGAGTTACCAGGAAGGCCTCCGCATTCCGCCAATGCTGATCTACGCCGAAGGAGTTCCGGTAAGGACCGCATTCAACCTGCTGATCGAGAATACGCGCATCCCCCACTATGTCTTGGGTGACATGCGGGCACAGTGTGGAACGCTGGTGGTCGGCACCCGGCTGGTCGGCAACATGGTCGACAAACTGGGCCTGGAGGTCTCGAGGAACGGAGCGCAATATTCGATCGATTACGTACAACGCATCTCTCAACAGGCGATAAGCGAGTTTCCTGACGGCGTGTACGAAGCAGAAGACTGGATGGATGACGACGGGATCGAACTGGAGCCCGTGAAGACCAAGGTGACGGTTACCATCAGAGGCGACAAGGCGGAGATCGATCTTTCCGGGTCGCAGCGACAGCCGCTGGGGAACACGACGTCGGGTTGGGGCGCGGAGGCGACCCGACTTCTGATCGGCTTCAAGACCATGCTGGAGCCGGCCAGCCCGGTAAATGCGGGTTCCTTCAAACAGATCGACGTTATTTCCCCATCCGGGACGGTCCATAACGGTTTGCCCCCGACGTCGACCAATTTCCACGCCGATCCCGGTTGCAGGGCCTATAACTCGATTTACAAGGCATTGAGCCACGCAATGCCGGAGCGGGGGGTCGCCAGCGACTATGGCACGTGCAACGCCTATCTCTGGGGCGGGTTGGATACGCGGCCGGGCAGGATCGGAACGCCGTGGATATACTACATCATTGCGCCGGGAGGATGGGGCGGGACCGCAAGGACGGACGGCGTTCCGTTTTGCCTGGTCTCGTACGGGAACTGTTACGACCCGGTGGTGGAACTGATCGAACAGGAATGTCCTGTAATCGTCCTCGACAAGGAATTCACGATGGACAGCGCGGGCGCCGGAGAGCACCGGGGCGGCCCCGGAACCTGTGTCACCTATCTGGCCCTCAGCGATACGACGATGACGGCGGGGGCCGATCGAGTCCGTTTCCCCCCACCCGGCGAACAAGGCGGGGGCGCGGCCATGCCCGTCTATGGCTATTTTCTGGAGGATGCAAACGTGTCCTTCAAGCATACGAGAAACGGAATCACTCCTGCGCGGTTCATGAAACCGCTCTTCGGCCTCGTCGATGCGGACGGGCGGCCCGACCCGAGCGGCGGCGTCTATTGTCTCAATACTCTTGCCAAGAGCGGCAAGTTCTCCCTGAGGCCGGTCAAGGCGGGGACCATCTTCCGGAACTATTGCTCCGGGGGAGGAGGCTTCGGGGATTCCTTGAGAAGGCCGGTGAACCTGGTTCTGAAGGACGTCGAGAACGAGTTGCTCTCTCCCGAGTTCGCCGCGAATGCCTACGGCGTCGTCGTAAATCCCGCGACGATGAAGGTCGACGAGAAGGCGACCGAGGAACGGCGAAGGATTCTGGCGGCTCAGCGTGAGCAGGGGAAATGGTCCGTGCCCGTGGCCTGTTACCCGAACTGGCCCAAATAGCGGACGGTCGGCGCGAGAAAAAGGGAAAGGGGAAAATCCCATGGCGATGGAAAATATCATCTACCCGAGACCGACGGAGAAATTCATCTACGAAAAGAGAGCGCCGGTGGACGCCGTCTGCCCGGCGTGCGGCGGGAAGAACGTGAAGCGGTATCGCGTAATCATGTACCTGGGACCGAAGATCCGCACGAAATGCCAGGATTGTCTGCACACACTGCAGACGGAAGAGCCGACCGTTGCGGATCAATGGCCGCCGTACTGGGCGATTACGCGAAGCGGCCGCTGGAAGCCGTCCCGCGTAGGGTGACTTCGATCGCGCCCGGCGGGTCGGCTCGGAAGGCGGCCGTCGAACCAGGTCGAAATGTTCCTGATAACGAGGCAATTGCGCCGAACCGCGACTGTTGGAAGTGGAGGGAGATATGACATACGAAACGCTGCATTTCGAGGTCATGGACGGGATTGCCCTGATCACGTTTAATCGGCCCCACGTGCTCAACGCCTTCAACATGCAGATGTTGCACGAGCTGATCGACGCCATGGAAGAGTGCCAACGGGACAAGAACATCCGTGTCGTTGTCTTCCGCGGAGCGGGCGAGAAGGCCTTCAGCGCCGGCGCGGACATCGCGGAGATGAAGGACAACGGTCCGTTTGAGCAACTGGCCGATAACCGTGTCTGGATCCGGTTCTTTTCCCTTGTCGAGAACATCCGCAAGCCGATGATCGCGTCGGTCCACGGGTATGCACCCGGTGGGGGGACGGAGCTGAGCCTCTGCTGCGACATCGTGATTGCCAGCGAGGACGCCAAGTTCGCGCTGACTGAGATCAAGATCGGTGTCATTCCCGGGGCGGGCGCGACGGTCCGCCTGCCTCGGTGGGTCGGCAAGGCCAAGGCGATGGAGATGTTGATGACCGGTGATTTCATCGACGCGGCCGAGGCTCACCGGATCGGCTTGATCAATAAGGTTGTTCCCAGGGCGGAGCTGGAGTCGGCCACGCTCGAGATGGCCCGTAAACTGGCGAGCCGGTCGCCGCTGGCCCTGGCGGCGGCCAAAGCCGCCGTGAACATAGGCGCGGAGATGGACCGGGACAGGGGTATCGAATACGCCCTGAATGAATTTCTGATCCTATTTTCTTCCACAGACCAGAAGGAGGGATTGAAGGCTTATCTCGAGAAAAGACCCCCTACATTCAGGGGTATGTGAGATTTGGACGGCGGGAGTTAACGGCAATAGGGTCATCTGCGTAAAGGAGGTATGGGAAAATTGCCTGACGAAATGAAAGAGAAAATATTGAACGCGGCAGTAGGCCTGTTTAGAGACAAGGGTTACATGAAGACTTCAATGGACGATATTGCCCATGCTGTTGGATTAACGAAAGGCGGTATTTATTACTACGTTAAAAAGAAAGAGCATCTCCTGGTTGAGATGCACTACAAGATAGTGGATACATTTCTTCATAAGTTCGCAGTTGCCTTAGAATCTGAGTCCGATTTTTCAATGAAGATATATTCCTGGGTCAAGACTCATGTGGCAATCATGCATGATTTTGAGCCATACATAAAAATCTATTTTAAGGAATTGGATAACATTCCAGAAAAGGAATCCATTGCCATACAAAAGAAGAGCAATGCGGCACAACTCATGCTCCGAAATGTCATCGTCGAGGGAATCGAGAAGAAACAGGTGCGGAGCGACATCGATCCTCAAATCGCAAGCTTCCTGATATTGGGGATGCTCAATTGGATCCCTCAATGGTATCGACCGACTGGACCGCGGACGGTCTCGGAAATTGCCGACCACGTGAACAAGATCCTGAACTCTGGAATCGTGGACGCCGACCATCTACGGAAAAGAGAAAAGTCCGAAGGGAAACATGAGGTATTCGACACCTCGAATGAAAGGAATGGTGAACTTGATCAGAAGGTTTGAATAGATGCCAGCCGAGCTTTTCAAGAGCTATAGACTCCCGAAAATGGGAGGGACGGAGCGTACTCCGGAAGCAGTTCGAGCTGGGGAACAGATGCGCGTTAAAAGGGGGAGGCGTTGAGGGAGATCAAGTTCTGGCAGGCTTTCCGGGAAACGCTGTTCGAAGAGATGCGCAGGGATCCGACGATTGTCTATTTCGGCGAGGACGCCGGACCCAATGTTGGCGGTCCGTTTGCTCTCTCCAAGGGACTTTACGAAGAGTTTGGGCCGAATCGGGTTTTCGAAACGCCTGACAGCGAAGGGGCCTTTGTCGGAGTGGCGATCGGGCTGGCCGCAACGGGATATCGTCCGATTGTCGACATCATGGCCATAGATTTCACAACCGTTGCCATGGATCAGATCGTGAACACTGCGGCCAAGATTCGATATATGAGCGGGGGTCAGATCAAGCGACTTCCGCTGGTCATCCACACCCTATCCGGTGCCGGTAACCGGGGGGGCGCGCAGCATTCACAAAGCCTGGAAGCGTGGTTTGTGAACATCCCGGGGCTGAAAATGGTAGCGCCGTCCAATCCTTACGATCTAAAGGGGATCATGAAGAGCGCCATCCGTGATGACAACCCGGTGATCGTCATGAAGCACAAGGCGATGTTGGGAATGAAAGGAGAAGTTCCGGAGGAAGATTATTCGATCCCGTTGGGTCATGCCGTCGTCAAGCGGGAGGGGAAGGATGTCACCGTTGTTGCCGTTTCCAACATGGTCAACGTTTCGTTGAAGGCCGCGTCGACTCTACAGAAGGAAGGTATCGAAGTCGAAGTGATCGATCCTTTGACACTGAGCCCTCTGGATGAGGTAACCATAGTCGCCTCCGTCAAGAAGACCGGTCGCCTGGTCACTGTTCACGAGGCATGGAAGCCGTGCGGGATGGGCGCGGAAATCGCGTCGGTGGTGTTTGAGAAGTGTTTCGACTTTTTGCAGGCTCCGCTTGAGCGCGTCGCTGCCAGTTTCAATCCCATGCCGTATAACCCAGGGATGGAGGACTATTCGCTTCCCAATGCAGGTAGTGTCGCCAAAGCGGTCCGCAGGGTCATGGAGACGTAATGCCGAAAATAGTAAGGACAGAGGGAGCGTAGGGTGGCTATTGAGATAAGGATGCCCAAACTTGGCATGACCATGGAAGAAGGGAAGGTGCTCGCGTGGACGAAGAAGGAAAAGGAGCGGGTCGATAAGGGAGAGGTATTGCTGACGGTCGAATCGGACAAGGTGACGTTCGAGGTGGAATCACCTGGGGCGGGAATTCTCGCGATCCTGGTCGAACAGGGGGAGGGGATACCGGTCACGACGTTGCTCGGCCTGTTGGCGGAGTCGGAGGATGAATATCTTACGACCCGAAACAACATTCCTGCCTCGGGAACTGCTACGGCGCATCGGCAGGTGCCTCAGGTTGCGGGCGAAAGGACGGAGAAGGAAGTCCTTTCCCCGATTCCTCCGAGTGAGGTCCGGGCGACCCCCGCCGCCCGGGAGCTGGCGAGGCAAAGGGGTGTTTGCCTTTCCGACGTCGCCGGGACCGGCCCGCAGGGGAGGATTACGAGGGAGGATATTCTCAAGATCATCGAAATCTCTGCCTCATCCGGTTCGGCGACAATAGCGCCGACTGTCCCGCCGGACACGGCGGCCCCGGAACGGAAGCGTCTCCTCAAAGAAGAATCGATGAGCAGCATGCGCGTGGCCATCACACGGCGGATGATGCAGAGTCTCCTGACATCTGCCCAGATGACCGTTCACACCGAGTGGGATGTCACCTCGCTATTGGGTCTGCGGGCCGAAATCAACCGATCGGAAGAGCGGAATTTGTACCGGGCAACGATACCGGGGTTACTCGTCGCGCTGGTTGTCAGAATGCTGAAGGAAATGCCGGTATTCAACGCCACGGTGGACGGAGACAGGGTCATCTATTGGGAGGACGTCAATGTCGGCGTGGCCGTAGCTTTGCCGGACGGCCTCGTCGTGCCGGTGATTCACGGCGCAGACAGGAAGTCGGTTTCGGAGATTCACACCACTTTGGCGGATCTCGTGAATCGGGCGCACCAGAAAAAACTTCTGGCTGAGGACATATCCGACGGGACTTTTACAATCAGCAATTTCGGGAGCCACGGGGGCGATTGGATAACGGTCATTCTGAACCCGCCCGAGGTAGCGATCCTTGGCATCGGCGAAATCTGTCGCAAGCCGGTCGTCCGAGATGATCGGATCGTCATTCGCCAGATGATGCCGGTGAGCCTGACGGTGGACCATCGGATCGTAGACGGGGCGGTTGCCGGCACGTTTTGCCGGAGAATGAAAGAACTGGTGGAAAATACGAGCCTAGCCTGGCCCGAGGGTGCCCTCCCATGACCGGGGCGCGGCCGAATCTCGGGAAGGGACGAATCAACAGCATTGTCGTCATCGGAGGCGGTCCCGGCGGATACCCGGCGGCAATAAGAGCCGCCCAGTTGGGAGCCGACGTCGTCCTGGTGGAGAAGGGGCGAATCGGAGGCACCTGTCTTCACCGCGGCTGCATCCCCACTAAATTTCTCCTCAAGGCGGCAAGGGAGTATATGGATCATCTCCGGCTGCATGAGGAGGCAGGCGAACGAATTCCCGGTCCTGATCGCGTACGGATCGCGAGTCGTATGGGGCAGGTTGTCGAGCACCTGGCGATGGGAACTTCATCCTTGCTGGGGAAAAACGGAGTGAGGGTCGTCGCAGGTACGGCTTCCTTCGTCGAACCGGGCGTAGTGCGCATCTCCGAGAGCGGCGAGTTATTGCGTGGGTCCTCTATTATCGTCGCTACGGGTGCAGGTCCTTCTCGTCTGCCGCTGGACGGGGCGGATCTTCCGGGAGTTGTCGACAGTGACGGGATACTGGCCCTGGACATGATTCCCCAGACCCTTGCGATCATCGGGGGCGGCGTCGTGGGCATCGAGTTCGCACAGATATTTCGCTGTCTGGGGACACGCGTGACAGTACTCGAAAAATTGCCGGCGATCCTGGCCACGGAAGACGTGGACGTTTCGTCTGTTGTGTTGCGGACTCTCGCTTCTTCCGGCATCGACGTCCATCTCTCGACGAGCGTCACTGGAATCTCGCAGGATGCAGGTCTTCTCCGAGTGTCGTTTGTACAAGGCGAAAAGAGCTCCCACGTCGATGCAGAGAAGGTCCTGGTGGCGGTCGGCCGCAGGCCCGTGCTCGAGGACCTGGGGAGCGATCGAATCAAGCTCAAACTTCGGGGCCCATTTGTCGAAGTCAACGACAAGCTCGAGACCAATGTTCGCGGAGTATATGGCGTAGGCGACGTGACGGGCGGCTTGTTGCTGGCCCACAAGGCCGCGATGGAAGGGGAGCGTGCCGCGGAGAACGCTGCCGGCGTCGGGCGCAAGATCTCGTACAAGGCCATTCCGAGGGTTGTATAC
>Ga0209212_1003705_pt1 | contig 19784 bp, 16 predicted proteins | sample RifGroC2_FD_183996 | JGI IMG/M metagenome (GOLD analysis project Ga0209212, IMG submission 183996) | Groundwater microbial communities from Rifle, Colorado, USA - Groundwater C2 (SPAdes) (version 2) | ecosystem: Environmental > Aquatic > Deep subsurface > Groundwater | place: Rifle, Colorado... | reverse complement strand
GATAATGACTAAAGGTAATAAGATGGGGAATTGAGTTTTAAGATTATAAATTTAATATGAAATGTTTTTAATTATTAGATAAATTTAAAAAATTTGGTTATGTATAAAGGAAAGAGAAAAAGAGGAGAAGGAAAATGAGCACATTTATCAGACAAACAACAATTAATGATGGTCAAGGTCACATTATGAAAAGAACAATTATTAGAAGAACCGGTGATGACAATAATTGTCCGCACATGTTATTTAATGGTGGAAGTTTATTAAGAAATCATATGGAACATCGCTTTGGAATGCACGGTATGTTCAGTGGACACAGAATGCATGGTCATCACCATGATGGTCATAGAATGCACGGCGCACCACAGGCGCCTCAACACCAACATGAAGCTGCCGCACCATCTAAACCAAAAGAAAATGTTGGTGGAAGAGTAGCAGCCGGAATATTATCAGGTGGCGTTTCTGAAATCTTCAACGGCTTCAAAGGCTGGTAATTAGAAATTAAATACTGATTTTTTGAAATAGATTGAAAAATATGCGAAACCTAATATGTACTGAGAAATTCAGACAGGGAAAAGCAAAAACATGTCCTTTCGGTAAAATAGAAAAATGAATACAGTCAAGCATTTAAGCGATTACAAAATAAAAAAAATTACAGAAGCTTTTTGTGCAGATATTTCTGCCACATAAGCTTCTGTTTTGTTAAAAATTAGTAGAATAAGTATAAATAAATATTACAATTTGTGCTTTCCTGAAGAATTGTTGACGGCATTAGATTTAACTATTTATGCAGTAACTACAAGATATCCTTCTTTTGAAGAGGAAATATCAGAACAGGAATATAAAGAAGCTATTGAAATTGCCGAAAAGGTTTATGATTGGGTAGAAAACTTACTCGGGATTTGAAAGCACCAACCCACAAAGCTTGCTAATCCCTGCTTTATTCAAAGCCTTTATCATTTCCTGCAAAGTTACCCCTGTGGTGCAAATATCATCCAATAAAAGCAAATTTGCACCTGTGTATTTTTCTTTGTTGACGGAAAAAGCGCCTTTTAAGTTTTCTAATCGTTGAGTTCTGTTTAGTTTGTATTGAGGCACTGTGTCTTTTACTTTGCAAACAAGCTCTGTGTTGACAGGATACCCTGTTAATTTTGAGAACTCGGCGGCAATAAGATCAACGTGGTTGTATTTTCTTTCTTTTACTCGCTTTTTATGGGATGGCATCGGGATAATTTCAAAGTTTGTGTCGGCATAAGAGGTGTTTTTCCAGAAATCAAAAAGAATCTGTGCCGCGTATGATGCAAATTCCTTCTGGTTATGAAATTTTATACCGCGTATTAGTTTTTGGACTTCGTCTTTGTATGAAGTTATGGAAAATATTTCGATCTTGTTGAATGTTTTATATGATTTGGGCGGATTAATATTTATTTTTTTATAGCAGGACTCACACATCACGCCAGAAGGAGATGACTTTCCGCAAAAATAACATATTTTGTAATAAATCCAGTCAAATAAAAATCTTAGTTTTTTATGTAGTTTATCAATATTGGATTGGGTTCCTGTTTTCGATATGAACATTTTAATAAACTTTTCACGTTTAAATAAATTCGAAAACAAATTTAAGTTGAGCATAAACATATTCCACCTGAGAGGGATTAAGTGCACAAAATAATCCTGTAAAATTTAATTCATAAAATAAAGTTAATATGTTTGTCAAACATTTTGAGGGGGAGTATGAAGTTATTTGATAATAATGAAGATGATCCGCTTGGAATTTATCCTAGAATAGATGATATTTCCGTTGATATGCCTGCTGTTTCAGAACACTGCGCGGTGACACGATTGCCGGATTTGTTTCATGCAGTCAGGAGTGATACTTTGCCTGTTATTGATTTGCAGGGAAAAATTAATGGCATTGTTTCGGAATATGACCTTGCGCGGGTTGTTCCTGACTTGAATATCAACGAATACAGTTATCAATGCGATGTTAAAGTGCATGATATTATGACAAAAGAAGTGTGGACAGAGCAAAAAAACACAAATATCAAGGAATTATTCAATAAACTTAATAACATGCACACAAGAGTTATTCCGATAGTTGACAAAGACAATTATTATACGGGAAATTCCATTACAAGAACTTCAATTATTACCTATATAACAAGACTCATTAAGCCAAATTCGCTTGGAGGTCTTGCTACACCTTTAGGTGTTTATATTACTGACGGAAAACATCAGGCAGGTGCAGGTAATTTAGGGCTTTTTTTAACGGGGGCTTCTTTGGGTGTTATGTTAATAGTTATAGAGCAGGTTTTTGGCTTTGCTTTTAAGTATTTTGATATAAATACTACTAATGCCGCCATTTTTCCTGTAGTTTTTGTATTGCAAATATCAGTATTTATTTTACTTTTAAGATTAACTCCTCTTGCAAAAATTCATGCTGCTGAACATCAAACTATTAACGCTATTGAAAAAGGACTTCCTTTGACGCTGGAAACTGTAAAACTTCAACCAAGAGAGCATGTGCGATGCGGAACAAATCTTATGGTGCTATTTATCGGGCTTCAGCTGGTAATTCTGACATTTGTAGGGTATTTAAGCAAAATTGAACCTTTCTTTCAGTTTATTTTCTTATTTGGAGGTTTTATGTTTGTTTTTGCTCATTGGAGAAGATGGGGGATGTGGCTACAAAAATACTTTACTACCGTAAAGGCTCCTGATTCTTATATTCTGAATGGGATTAAGGTTGGCGAAGAAATTATACACAAGCATAAAGAAGATTTACAGGCTAAACCTGCGTCATTTTTCAGAAAACTCTGGTGTATGTCAATAATACAAATAATCTCGGGCTTTATTTTTATTCAGTGGCTATTTGGAATTTTATCCAAACATATTTTCTAAACATGGTAGAATGTTAAAGAAATTTAAATTATAGATTTATAATTAATCAGACTATGGAGTTTATAAATTCAATGCATATACTTACAATGTTAGCTCTATTGAGCGTTTTGATACTGGTTCACGAGCTAGGACACTTTCTGGTCGCAAGAAAACTCGGTATAAAAGTTGAAAAATTTGGTTTTGGTTTACCTTTTGGTCCTACCCTGTATGAAACAAAATGGGGCGATACAAAAATCTGTGTCCATTCTTTTCTGCTTGGCGGATATGTTTCTTTCCCTGATGATGAACCTGACAGCGAAATTCCTAAAGATAGCCCTCTAAGAATAGCAAACCGTAAAGTTTGGGAAAGGTTTTTGGTTATTTCTGCTGGTGTTACAGCAAATGCGCTTATCGCATATTTGATAGTTTTGTTTGTTGCAGGTTTTTCAGGCGGTCTTCCATCAGGAAAATACAATATTTTTGTTGACGGATTGCAGCCGGATAAAACTTTGTCCTCTCACCAGATAGGCGTAAAGGCTAATGACAAAATAGTTTCCGCAAACGGTGTAAAAATTGACTCGCTTAATAAATTTGTTGAAATTGCTCAGCGCAGTAAGAAATTCGACAATTATGTTTCTGATGATAAGGTTGAAAGTCAGATAAGCAAAATTAAAAAATTAAATCCTGAACTTAAAAATAATACAGTTATTCTTAAAGGAACAGAAGTCGTTTTACATGCTCCAACTCCTGAAGCTCCAATAATTATGCCTAATGATGCTTTGGCAGGTGTAGCAAAATACACTCCTGCAGGAAATCTTTTAACTTCTAACGAGCGAAAATTAAGAAACGAACTTGACGGTAAAACAATTTATATTTCAAACGGTAAATATACTCTTGATCAAATTGCCGTAGCAACTGCTGATACAGTTCATCCCATTGCAATTATTGTTGATAGAAATGGCAAGGATGTTGAACTTAAGCCTGCTTATCCAAATAAGAACGGCATGATAGGTGTTAAACTTAGAGTTCAGGAAATTACTGAAGTTGTAAATAGTCCTGCAAGTGCTGTTGAAAAATCCTGGAATTATTTAGCTTATAATTCTTATTACATGGTTAAAGGCTTAGGTTTAATAATAACAGGACAAATTCCGCTTGATCAGGTTCATGGTATTGTTGCAATAACAAAAGTAGGCAGTGATATTATTGAAAAAAGAGGAATATGGGATGGTTTGTTACTTACAGCTTTAATAAGCATAGATTTGGCAATAGTAAACCTTCTTCCGATACCGGCTCTTGACGGTGGTCACCTGTTATTTCTATTTATTGAAAAGTTAAGAGGCAGACCTGTTGAAGAAAAAACACAGGAAGCATTCGCGAAATTCGGGTTCGTGTTTTTAATCGGACTGATGGTGATTATAATTTTCAATGATATATTCGCGCTCGTGACAGATAAGTTATAAGGTCGTAATAAAACAATGGCTAGTTATGATTATAGTTGCAAAGACTGCGAAAAGATTTTTACTATAGAAAAATCAATGACTGACAATTCAAAGCCAGTATGCGTTCATTGTAGCTCTTCTAATGTTGCAAGAATATGGGGAAATGTTCAGCTAAAAGGCTGTGGAAGTAAAGGAAGTTCTTCGGGATGCGGAAGTTCCTGCTCTAAATCTTCATGCTCCGGTTGTAACTGCGGTTAGACAATGTTTTCCTGCTTTGGGAAAGAGGTAGTTACCGGACAATCTACCCTGTTTTTGGGCAAGCAGTTCGGATAATTTTCCTGTATAAATTTTATCAGGTTCTCTCTCAGGTATACTTTAATTAGAAATGCATCATTTGCGGTTTTTGCACTTACAAGAGCCCTTAACTGCATTGTTTTTTCGGTAGTATCAATTACATAAAGTGAAGCTGTTTCTCCGTCCCAATGCTCTGTTAATGATACAAGCCTCATGAATTCTTTCCTTAGTTCGTCTACGGGAAGTGTGTAATCAACATATAAAAAAACTATTCCCATTGTTTTTTCATTTGAACGAGTCCAGTTCTGGAAAGGTTTTTCAAGCAGGTATGTGATAGGAACAATTAAATTGCGTTTGTCCCAGCTTTTTACAACGATATAAGTAAGCGTAATTTCTTTAATATGCCCCCATTCCCCGTCTACAACAACAGTATCTCCAAGTTTAAAAGGTTGAGTGAATGCTATTTGGAATCCTGCAATAAGGTTTGAAAGTGATTTTTGTGCTGCAAAACCTATTATGATACCTGCAAGACCTGCAGAGGCTATCAGACTGCTTCCGAATTTTTTTGCTTCGTCAAAACTGAGAATTATTGCGGCAAACCCTGCAATACAAAGAAATACGATAGCAAATTTTTCTACAAAATCAAGCTGTGTACGAAGTTTTCTGTATTTAAACTCTTCTTTCGAGTTTGATTCAATGTTTCTGAAAATAATAACTTTTCCAAAAGAAATTATTTTTGCCAAAAAGTATGTTGCTACAATTATTGTGGCGATGAGCCATATTCTATCAATTGTTTGTAAGTTTTGAACAGGTAATTTGACTGTGGGTAATATGGTTTTAAATGATATAAAGCTTATTAACAGCCATAGAGAAACACTAAAGTGCCTATTTAAACAAAAATTCTCAGGTATTATTTCGGTTTTTTGAAAATATTTTTTGAAAACACTTACAAATAAAAAACTAATTGCGTAAGCTGCTACAAGTATGAGTATTACGCTTGTGATCGGGTTTTTCCAAAAAGTGCCTGAGAGTTGTAAAATTTCCATAATATTGTCCTAATTGACTTATTCTAATAAATTTTGGCATAGAAATTATTTTTAGTAAATTAATTGCGCAAAATACTTTACTCAAAGCTCGTTTTTAAAGGATAATTGATCGTAGAAATATAAATATAATTTATGAGACGAAGTTGGAGAAATAGATAATATGACGGCTGGACGCAAACCATTCTTTTTTGATACAACGCTTAGAGACGGTAATCAAGCATTAAAAAAGCCCTGGAATACACAACAGAAAGAAATAATTTTTAAAGAACTTATAAAACTTGGAGTTCAGGCTGTTGAAGTTGGATTTTCCGGCTCAAATGATATGGATTTTGAAGCCTGTCAATATTTGGCTTCGATAGCACCTAATGATATGGTGATAGCAGGACTTGCAAGAGCAGTTGAAAAAGATATTCTGAAAGTTTATGAAGCTGTAAAAATTGCGAATAAGCCAAGAATTCATATAGTTCTTGCGATGAGTCCTTTCAATATGAAATATGTACTCAGAAAAGAGCCTGATGCTGTTAGAAAAATAGGAATTGAAGCAGTTAAATACGCAAAATCTCTTATAGGCGAAAAAGGAGATATTCAGTTTTCTGTAGAGCATTTTGGCGATTGCAAAGACAATTTGAGTTTTGTAATTGACTCTTTGCAGGATATCGTTGAAGCAGGTGCAAATGTAATAAATCTTCCCAACACTGTTGAAAGAATTCGCCCAATGGAATTTGTGAAAATGGTTTCAGAAGTTTCAAAAGAACTGTCTGGTAAAGCTATAATTTCTGTGCATAACCATAATGACTTGGGAATGGCTACTGCTGCGACAGTAGAAAGCTTTTTCTCAGGAGCTACGCAGCTTGAATGTTGCTTAAATGGTTTGGGAGAAAGAGCAGGGAATACAAACCTTTATGAAGTTGCAATATGTCTGCATAATTGTGGTATAGAAGTACCTCTTAACCTTGGTGTGATTTATGAAACAGCTCTTACTGTTTCAGAGATGTCAGGGATTCCTATACATGAAAAAATGCCTTTGATTGGAGAAGATGCTCTTGCACACAGAAGCGGTATTCATCAGGACGGCGCATCAAAGACGCAGGGAATGAAAAAAGGAGCTTACAGACCTATCCATCCTTCTCTTATAGGTCGTGATGATGATGAAAAGTATGGCTTCACCAGTCAGTCAGGTAAAACTGCACTTTATGAAATTATTAAACGTGAAGGCTACCCTATTACCGTTGAAGAAGCAGTAAGACTAGTTGATATTGCAAAAAAAGAATCGGAAAAAATTGGAGAATTGCCTATAGATATGATTCTTAATATTTATATTAAGGAAATTTATGAAATTGACGGAGTATTTAAACTTATAAGCTTTAAAAAACTCGATAACGGCGAAAAAGAAAAGTTTAATCTTAAGTTTTCGCATAAAGGCAAAGAACATGAGGTAACCGAACATGGTGATGGACCTCTCGAATGCTGTTTAAAAGCTCTCGGCGATATTGGATTTCCTCTTAAACTTACTCATTATGAGCAGTCTGCTTTTGGTGAGGAAGCAAAAGGTGTTCAGGCAGATGCTATGACGACTATTCAACTGGAAACCCCTGACGGAAGAAAGATTCTTTGTAGAGGAAAAGATCCGAGTACTGCTAAAGCTAACGTTAAAGCAATTTTTAACGGACTGAACCTGATTTATGGTTAATAAATGACAAAACACGCGCATCCTAAAGCACTATACTTTCTTTTTACCATAGAAATGTGGGAAAGGTTTAGTTATTACGGGATGCGGGCGCTACTTGTTCTTTATATGGTTAAATATCTGCTTTTTAGTACTGAAAAAGCAGGGAATGTTTACGGAATTTATACAGGATTAGTATATTTAACTCCTTTAATCGGCGGTTATATAGCAGACAGGTATCTGGGGCAAAAAATCTGCATAATAATTGGCGCAATTTTAATGATGATTGGTCATTTTGCAATGTCAATTTCTGATTTGCCTTTTTTCTATTCGGCTTTAGGTTTGCTGATAGTTGGTAGTGGTTTTTTTAAGCCTAATATTTCCACGATGGTCGGTCAGCTTTACGAAAAAAACGATCCGAGGCGTGATGGAGGATTTACCATATTTTATATGGGGATTAATCTTGGGGCATTTTTATCGCCTTTAATATGCGGTACTCTTGGAGAAAAAGTCGGTTTTCATTATGGTTTTGCAGCAGCAGGCGTAGGAATGCTTATCGGATTGCTAATTTTTATGTGGGGACAAAACAAATACATAAAACCTGTAGGAAATGCTCCTGTTTGCGAAGATATTATGCTTGTAAAAGATCATCATCAAAAAACCACATGTGATTTGCCCCTAGCAAAAGATGAAAAACAAAGAATTGCAGTAATTTTTATAATGATGTTTTTCTGTATCTTTTTCTGGGCGTCTTTTGAACAGGCAGGAAGTTCGTTAACTCTTTTCGCAGAAAGATCAACAGATAGGTTGATTCCTTTTTTGAATTGGGAATTTCCTGTAAGTTATTTTCAGTCGGTAAATCCTCTTTTAATAATACTTCTTGCCCCTTTGTTTTCAAAAATGTGGCTTGATTTAGCTGATATTAGCAAAAATCCTTCCCTTCCTGTCAAATTTTCTCTCGGGCTTTTTCTTGTCGCGGTTGGATTTGTATTAATGGTTATTGCTTCAGCTATTGCAGGAACAGGAAAAGTATCTTTCCTCTGGCTCATTGGGGTTTATTTGTTCCATACTTTAGGAGAATTATGCATTTCTCCAGTTGGTTTATCAATGGTTACAAAACTTGCGCCGCTTAAATTTGCTTCTCTTTTGATGGGAACGTGGTTTTTATCAAGTTTCTTTGCGAATTTTATAGCAGGGTACTTTGCCGGAAGTTATGATAATTTAAAAACCACAGAATTTTTCTTAATTCCAGTGGTATTAACAGGAATATCCGCAATATTGATCTTGTTTTTAACAAAACTCATAAAAAAATGGATGCACGGCGTAGAGTAGTTTTACGAGTGGAAATGTTTAAAGTATAATGATTTTGTTAACAAAAGTCGGTACAAAAATGCAATTAAAAGAAGCAATAGAGCTAATTTGGGAAAATAGAAAATATAAAACAACTTCTGAAAATGAGGCGGTAAGCCATCTTAACGAAGAAGTTGCAGAAAGTCTTAAGGCTTTGTTGAAAGGCGATAAAAAAAAAGCGCAAAATGAGCTTGAAGATGCACTTTCGTGTTTACTTATAGCTTTTAAGGTTCTAAATATAAATCCTGATGAAGCAATTAATCGTCAGATAGCAAAAATGACAAATCAGCCTGTTAGAACTATGCATGTTTTTGCAGACAGGGTAGAAATTAGAGTTGGTGAACAGGTTAGAGGAGGCTGGTCTATCTGGAGTTCTGATGACCTTAAAGAAGCTGAACGAATGGCGCGAGAATTTAAGTGCGAAATTATAATGGAAGATGGTATTAAACAGTTGGACTTGGGGCTTTTGGAAAATGTTGGAGCAAATTAGGCTTAATAAATTTATAGCTTCCTGTGGCATAGCTTCAAGAAGAGCGGCTGACGAACTTATTAAAGAAGGTCGTGTTAAAGTGAATGGCAAGGTTGTAACCGAGCCGGGGATTTCTGTGACTAAAAAAGACAGGGTTGAGGTAGATAAACAACTTATTTCGGAAGAAAATAAGATTTATATCGTCTTTAATAAGCCGCCGGGATATATAACCACACGAGAAGACGAAAAAGGCAGAAAGACTATTTATGAGAATTTGCCTGAAAATCTGAGAACTCTTCGCACTGCAGGAAGGCTGGACAAAGATTCTACAGGGCTTTTGATACTTACAAATGATGGAGAATTAATTCAAAAGCTTACTCATCCTAAAGCAAAAGTACCAAAGATTTATAGAGTTGTTGCTGAAGGTAAAGTTACGATAAATGATTTGAAGGAATTTCAAAAAGGAATTGAAATTGAAAAAGGTAAAAAGGCATACGCTGAAGGTGTTATTCTTGAATATGAAAACGGAGAAACCACGATGGACCTGATTTTATATCAGGGGCTTAACAGGCAAATCAGGAAAATGTTAGAAATTGTCGGGCATCCTGTGGTTATGCTCAAGCGTATTCAGCACGCAAATATAAATCTCGGGGCTTTGAAAAAAGGCAAATTCAGGTTTATGAACAATAAAGAGGTTGATAATCTTTTTAAATATTTGAAGAACCTTGAAAAAGTTGCAATAATTACAGAAAAGAAGCTTGATAAAAAGAAAAAGGAGATTTGAATCTCCTTTTTCTTTTTATTTTAAATATTCTTCGTTAATTTTAATAACTTTTTCTATCATTTCTTTTGATGGTCCGCCTATGATGTTTCGCTTGTTTACGCATTCTTCAAGAGAAATCGCCTTAAACACATCTTCTTCGATAATCGGTGAAACCTGTTTGTACTCTTCAAGTGTCATATCATCAAGCCCAATATTTCTTTGGATGCAGGAAAATACGATTTTTCCTACAATTTCGTGGGCATCCCTGAAAGCTATGCCTTTTTTGACAAGATAGTCAGCAAGGTCTGTTGCATTGGTAAATCCGCCTTTTGCTCCTTCATACATCCTGTCTTTTCTTATTTTCATTGTTCTTACCATATCAGCAAATACAGGTAAGCACATTTTAACGTTGTCTATAGCGTCAAAAACCGGTTCTTTATCTTCCTGCATATCTTTATTGTAAGCAAGAGGTAATGATTTCATCGTTGCAAGAAGTGCCATAAGGCTTCCGTAAATCCTGCCTGTTTTTCCTCTAACAAGCTCAGCAATATCAGGATTTTTTTTCTGTGGCATAATACTGCTTCCTGTGGAAAAAGCATCATCAAGTTCGATAAACTGAAATTCGTGAGAACACCAGAGAATAATTTCCTCTGAAAACCTGCTTAAGTGCATCATGAGGATTGATAGTGAATTTAAAAGCTCGATGCAAAAATCCCTATCGGAAACCGCATCGAGGCTATTAAGTGAAACAGATTCAAATCCAAGTTCTCTAGACACAAATTCTCTGTCTAGAGGATAAGTCGTTGCAGCGAGTGCCCCTGAACCCAGAGGAAGAACATTTGTTCTTTTATATGTATCTTCAAGTCTTGATTTATCTCTTTTTAACATTTCAAAATAAGCCATAAAATGGTGAGCTACAGTAATTGGCTGTGCTTTTTGAAGATGAGTATATCCTGGAAGAATTGTTTCAAGGTTTCCTTTTGCTATATTTAGCAAAATACGTTGTAAATTAGAAATCATTTCCTGAATAATCCTGATTTCGTCTTTTACATACATTCTCATATCAAGAGCGACCTGATCATTTCTGCTTCTTCCTGTGTGAAGTCTTTTTCCGACATCGCCGATTCTTGATATTAAAATCTGCTCAATATTCATATGAATATCTTCTGCTGCAACATCAAACTCGACTTTGCCTTCTTCGATATCAATAAGGATTTCTTTTAAGGTTTTTTCTATAAGCTGTGAATCAACAGCATAAATGATGTTCTGCTTTCCAAGCATTTTAACGTGCGCTATACTGCCTAAAATATCCTGTTTATAAAGCCGCTGGTCAAATCTTATCGAAGAATTAAAGTCATCGACAAGCTTATCAGTTGATTTTTGGAATCTCCCACCCCAAAGTTTAGACATTTTTATTCTCCTGTTTTTTGAATTTTTCTTTATGAAAAAATGGTAATAACAACTAAAAAACAGCAGTTCTTGCAGCTACAGGGTTTTTGAATTTAGTTATGCTGCCTTGAAATAGCAAATCAACACTGCCGATAGGACCGTTTCTTTGTTTGGAAACGATAATTTCAGCTTTACCTTTTTTGTCTGTATTATCAGGCTCATAATATTCTTCTCTGTAAATGAACATAACTATATCGGCATCCTGCTCAATACTTCCGCTTTCTCTAAGATCGCTGAGCATAGGTTTTTTGTTCTGCCTTGATTCTACAGCCCTCGATAGCTGAGAAAGTGCGATTATTGGAGTTCGTAATTCCCGTGCAAGGTTTTTTAAGCCTCTGGAAATTTGCGAAATTTCCTGTACCCTGTCAAATTTCTTTGTACCGCTGCCTTCCATAAGCTGTAAATAGTCGATAATTACTAATCCGAGTTCTTTTTGTTCCATGCAAAGTCTTCTGCATTTTGCTCTGATATCGGTAACTGTTGCACCTGCAGAATCATCAATAAATATGGGGCAATCTCCCATATCGCTCATTGCTTTAGCAAGCTTTGACCAGTCTTCTGCATGCATATGACCTGTTCTTAAACGGTTAGAATCTATTTCGGCTTCGGAACAAAGCATCCTCTGGACGAGCTGTTCTTTGGACATCTCAAGACTGAATATGCATACAGGTTTTTTCTTTCTTATACCTACTTCCTGAGCAATATTAAGACAAAAAGCAGTTTTTCCCATGGAAGGTCTTGCCGCTACGATTATAAGATCGGAAGGCTGAAAACCTGCCGTTAAACTGTCTAAATCATAAAATCCGCTTGATACACCTGTTAATTCGTCCCTATTGTTGTAGCGTTTTTCAATCTGGTTGTAGCTATCAAGGACAATTTCTCCGACATGCGTTAAATTAGTTGTATTTTTTCTTTGAGAAATTGAAAAAACAAGCTGCTCTGCCTGATCAACTGCTTTTTCAACATGCTCATCTTCATAACCAAGAGAAGCAATCTCACTTCCAGCTTTTATAAGTTCTCTTAATACCGATTTTTCGGTAACAATTTTAGAATAATATTCAAGATTTGCTGAAGTAATAACAGAAAGAGCAAGATCGTTTATGTAAGCTCTTCCGCCAACAAGCTCCAGCTTGTCGATATTCTTTAAATGCTCAGAAACAGTAACTATATCGATAGGTTCATTATTGTTAAAAAGAGAGACTATAGCAGAATAAATGAATTTATGCGACTGTTTATAAAAGCTATCAGGTCTTAACGACTCAACAACTCTTGTTATTGCGTTAGGGTCAATAAGCAAAGCCCCAACAACAGCCTGTTCCGCTTCAATACTTTGAGGCGGAAGCTTTTCTATTCTTTCTTCCATTATATTTTTAACTCTGATATTAATTTACATGAATTATTATATTAGCATGTAAAAATTATAAAAAATTTTAATTTTAAATTATATTGCAATATTTAATCAAAACTTAATAAACTGGCATTATACCTTTCATCAAGTTTTCTGGTAATATTTGTATCAATCAATTCTTGCACTATACCTTCAACAGTAAGATAAACTTCTGCCTTAGTTCTTATACATCCAAGTTTTGTTTCTTTTTTATTTCCAAATCCGGCATGAAGATGAATTTTAGGCTCATCCCCTTCCCACGCAAAAATTCCAAGCCCGATAATTTCTTTGGCATCATTAAAATTCCACCATTCAGGATTAGGAGGATATTCCTTCTTTTTAGGGCCAATAACCACATCAGTGTTTGTAAGTGCACCTATAAGCTGAATCACTCCTGAGCGTACATTTTCTTTTTTTATTAAATCTTTAAGTCCGAAAATAATATCTTCTTTCGCATCAAATTTTACTGCAAAAATTCTGCCGATATTTGCTTGAGTATATTGCATTTTTCACACTCCGCATATTTTAAACACAGCAATAATTTTACCATTTACAGGTTTAAAAACAAAACAGTGGTTTATAGAAAAGACAGAAAAGACCTCCTAACTTAGGAGGTCTTTAATTATTTATTTAGCTGGTATTTCAAAATACCCGAGTTCTCTTTTTGCCTTAATATCCAAATCCGTATCGTTGATTGATTTACCCTGTTTTGCTTCGTCGATAAGAATTCTGATTTTCTTTTGCATTAATTTTATTTCTTTTTCTTTGCCTGAATCTTTTTGCCAAGAATGAAGCATATCAGCGAATGCCTTACCTGAAAGGTTGTTTCCTCCTTGGCCGGCTTTTTCTTTATAGGTATCTGTGTATTTATCTATAAAGTCTTTATGGAACTCAACTACCATTTTAGATACCTTGACGGCTGTTTCGCTCATCAATTTAATATCTTTTTCTGTTTCTGGGGTTGTAGCCTTTTCAACAAATTTGTCTTTTGCAGGGGCTAAAAACTTAGTGTTTGGTCCTAATCCTATTTCAGTAACACCGTGTGAAATCATTTTAGAACCTTGTTCAAGGTCTTGTGAAACGCCTGCAAGATTTGTTCCATGATACAATTTTTCTACGCATGCACCTGCATAAGTCATAGCCGAATTAGCTATTAAAGAATCAAAGGAAACAGTACAATTTTCACCATCATTGGTAAATACTGCACCAAGGAATCCGCCTCTTGAATCCAGAACGATTGTTCCGTTTTCTTTTGGCTTAGCCCATGGTTTTCCTTCGCTGGCTTTATTTCCGGCTTTCAGAGTTTCTTCTTCTGAATTAACCATATCAAGCAAGACCTGACCTACAATTGCATGTCCTGCTTCATGCCGGACAGTGCCTGCTTTTTTCCATAAAGCAGAATCATTAGGAGTAATAGGACCTGCAAGTATTTCAAGGTTAGCTTCAACCAGATCATTTATTGTTATGTTCTTATTTTCATTTCTAAGTGCAGTATAAGTTGCAGCTCTGTTCATAAGTTCGGCTATTTGTGCGCCTGAATAACCTTTAGTCATAATTGCTGCTTCTTTTAAGATATCTTTTTTATCTTCTTCACTCTTGAATTTTTTATTTCGTGAATGAATATCAAGTATTGCTTCTCTTGCGGCTGTACTACTGGCAGGATTTGGCACTTCAAGCTTGTAATCAAATCTTCCTTCTCTAATTGCTGCCTTGTCTAAATCTTCAAGACGGTTTGTGGCAGCTAATACAATTATATTAACAGGTTTTCCGCTTTCATCTTTGTTGCCTTTTAAACCGTCCATTTCTGCCAGTAATGCATTTATGGTTTGTCTATTATCATTTCCATGACTGCCATCACGACTTTTTGCTATAGCATCAAATTCGTCTATGAAAATAATTGCAGTTCTGTCATCACGACCGCCAGCTACTTCTCTTGCGTAGTTGAACAATTCGCGAACTCGGTTTGCGCCAACACCAACGAATTCTTGATCAAAATCACTTCCTGCGCATGGGATAAATGGCACATGTGCTTCACCGGCAATTGCTTTTGCAAGGTGAGTTTTTCCTGTACCTGGAGGTCCATACAAAAGGACACCTTTTGAAATTTTAGCGCCCTGCTCTTCAAATTTTTGAGGGTTTTTTATGAATTGCAAAATTCTGTTTTCAATAATATCTTTTACCTGATCAATGCCACCTACATCCTTTAGCCTTATCCCGGTATCAGGAGTTGTAAAGAAATGCTGCATATCGGAATCACGATCTTGCATACCTTTAAAACTAAGCATATTAGCTTTAATATGACTTAAAGTTGGTCTTACCAAAGGAGATGAAGGAGATAAATCCGTTTTTATATCCGTCTTTTGATCCATATTATTGTTATTTTTATATCCAAAACTTATTTTTGACGGTATAGCTTGATCAAAGTTGACTTTTAGCAAATTCCGAGCTCCCTTTATACTGATATACGATTAAATGCTTCCCACTCGATTTTTTATAAGCATACATATACTGCCTATATTTTTAAAAACATGGTAAAAACAAATAATTGCGCCTAAAAATGGAAATATATTTCATGAAAATTCAACAACAGCTTATAGTGGGTGAATACAACACTTAATTTTTCTTAACAAAAAGTCGTGTATTATTTACAGGACAACAATACAGCCAAAATTACTTTAAAATTTTTAAAACTTTCTTTTTATTCTTTTGTTAAAATATAAGTCAATTAGAGTATATGAGGAATCCTAATATGCGTATTTATAAATCCGGTTTCTCTTTTTTCCTGTTGATAATATTGGCTTTTAACTATACAGCCGCTTTTGCAGTTAATAATAAAAAAGTAGAATCATACACTTATGAAGTTATTAAAACTTTGCCATCTGACTTTGAACAAAAACATGGAAATCTTTTATATACAGGCTTAATTAGTAACTATTCACAGGAAGGCTCTATATTTGCTCAGGAACATAGCCAAATTTCCGGTGAATTTATAAATTTAATAGATGAGCTTTCTTATAAAACTGATGTTACAAAAAAAATAAACAGGGATTACATGAATTTTCTATCGGAACAACTGAGAGTTTGGAAAATTCAAGCGAAAAAAAATCCAAAACTAAAGCCTATTTTGAATAGAGAAGTTCAAGTTTTTAATATAGCACTTAAACTTCAGATAAAAGAAAACATCAAATGGGCTAATATTTATGCAATCAGAAGACAAATTGCTATTTTAAATCAGCATGATAATACTCCTGTTAATTATTCTTTCGTAAAAAGTGATTACTACAATAGGCTTTTGGTGGCATATGTAGATTTATTGTATTTTTATAAGAATAAATACAAAGATCTTTTGATAATATCAACCTTGCATCACGCAGTGCAGGAAAATCCCCGAACAAAAGTTCCCGCCTCAGTGCTAAAAATAATTAAGCCGATGCATAAATACGAATTGCGAATTGCAAAAGCTTTAATTTACGACATGGGCAATAATTTTGAAAGGATAGAGCGAATACAACAATTAACTGATTGTTTAATGGCGTTTTACAATAAAATTGATAATTATTCTCTTTCCGAAGTAGCTAAAATCATCCAAAATTTAAAATTACAACAAGAAAAATTAAAAGAACAAACAAGTCTTTCTGAGGAAGAAGAAGTCAATAAAAACCTTCTTACTATTACTGACAATTACATTGGTTTTTATGAAAACGTAAAAATCGAACTGTCAAAGAAAATTCTTTCTTCTAATTATAAAAAAAACAATAATATAGCCTCAAATAGTAATTATCCCCAATTTGTCTTTATAGGCGTCATTCCTAATGTGGGAATAGCTATTATGGGCAATGCTTTTACTAATTGGTGCTCAAATACTTATAACACTGTAGCAGATGGGGCTGTGTATGCGGCATCATCTGCTTATCAAGGAACGAAAGCAGTAACAAAAGTTGCGACAGGGGCAGTTTATGCAACTGTTGATTACACAACAGGTGTTGCTTCGGAAGCTATTTGTACTGCAACTGCAACGGCAAGCGCAGTTTATGATAAAGGTCTATTCACAAAGGAATACAACGAATGGAACTATAATTATAAAAAAGCCGGCGAAAACATGGAAACAAAAACCTTCAATAACACTATTGTTCAGCCTTTTATAAACACAATGGAAGGAAATGACAAAGAAGGCTTAGGACAGGCAGGCGCAAGAACGGCTTCAAAATCTTTTGAAGCCGCAGACAAGGCAGCTTCAGGACTGATTTCATCTGCTAGCGGCATGGGGGAATTCGCATCAGGGATTACATCTTCAGTTGTTATGAACGTTGTGACTTTAGGTGGATATGGATTAGCTAAAGACTACAACACTCTTAATGATGCTGACAAATCGACATACGAAAGAGCTTTTGCTGCTATTGGAGTGGCTACAGCAGTAGTTCCAGTATTTAGCGCATCAAAAGGAGTTAATGCAGGCATAAATAATACTTATGAATCTGGCTTAAATGCTGCCAATAATGTAATGAAGTCAAAGTTCGCAGTTGCTCAAGCGCAATCTATAGCAAATAAAACCAAAAGTGAACTTTTGGAGGCAACAAAAAATTCACTTAAAGCTGCCGGGTCTGAAACAGCTGAACAAGCTCAACTTGCAGCAGGAAGAGCTTTTGAAAAAAATGTTATTGCGGAAAATGCCTATAAAGCAGCTAAAATTAGTTATGAAGATAGCATAGTAGGCAATATTGGAAATGTTGCAAAAGAAACAATGACGGATTCTGTAAAAGCAGCTGTTTGTACTTTTGCAGATGATCAGTTTACTTATAAAGCGATTGTAGACAGGACAAAAGATTTGTTTACAAAGACTTTAAAAGAAACAATACAAGATGAAACAGGACAGACTGGAGGTTGGCAAGTCGCTAAATATTTATTTGGCGGTGCTGTTGATAATACATATTCAAATCTTATAGGAGAAGGTTTGAAATATACTTTTCCTCCCAAAAAACCTGCTGAGCTTCCTGAAAATTTTTATAATCCAAACAATTATCAAAATGAGGGACAGGTAAATTATCAAAACAATCAAAACATCAAATATCCAGTAAATAATCAACCTCCTGCTTATCCTCAATACCCTTCTAATGGAAATAATATAGTACAGAATACTCAAAATAATATTCCTCCTCAAAATCTTCAAACAGATAGCTTGGATGGAACTTATTCAGGTGATTTTTCTGTAAAAAATGTTCAGGGAACTTTTAATTTAAGAGTATCAGGCACCAAGATTACAGGAAAAGCAAGAGGACGATACCAATCCTCTATACATGGAAACATTCCTTTTGAAGCCACATGGGAAGCAATCCTTAACAGAAATGAAAATAATGTTTCAGGAAGCATTTCTTCAGGTGTAATAAAATGCGCATCACAATCTTTAAGTTTTAATGGTGATTATAAAGGAGTGTTGGACGAAGATTCAGTGTCGGGTTCTGCCAATTTAAGAAGCTGGAGGGCATCTACTTCAACGAATTGGACTGTAACAAGAAGCAGTATTGATCCTGCGGTTTGGAATAATACCCTATCCTATCCTCAAAACAACCCTAATTCGGTAATCAATCAACAATCATATCCGATGAACAACATTATTCCAACAATGCCACCAACGATAAACGACACTATTAATCAATTAAATAATATAATGCAATTATTAAAATAAAAGAATATAAATAACAACCAAAAACCCCGCTAACCGCGGGGTTTTATGAAATCAAAGAGTTAGACTTTCTCTTTTTGTAGACTAAGAACGGAGAAGGCGGGATTCGAACCCGCGGAGGCTTGCACCTCACAGACTTTCCAGGTCTGCACCTTAAACCACTCGGACACCTCTCCATTTTATGGATTCAATAATTATCTTACATTCAGGAGTTTATAGTCAAGGTAAAGTTTTTTCAGTTTTAAAACCCAGTCCTTTAAAAATATGAAATAATTCAATAACCTTCTGTTATTTTTTCAAATAGCTATATAATTAAAATGGAATATTATCTTTAAAATTAATATAAAAATTGGAAAATTTTGAAATGATTAAAACAATCATCAAACTGGCAGTTATAATTTTGATTGCGCTGGTATTATGCGGATTTGATCTTTCCGCAAAAGCCCAAGTAAATTCGGGAAAAAATTTCATCTTGCCAAAAACCTTTAAAATTAACGATGAATTTTTGCCGCCGCTTGATGCAAAGCCGAATTTACCGCAAAGCAAAACAGTTTCAACAGAAACCACCCCTGTAAAAGTTATTAAACCCAATACGGTTATAACGTCAACAAGCACTCCAAAAGTACAAACGGTTAAAACAAACTCTGTAGTTACTTCTACGCAGACAAAAAACAAAATACCTGCTGTTTATAAACAACCAGCGGCAATAATTACAACAAGTCCTGCAAAAAATAACAGCGTTAAATCAACCGTTATTCAAACAAATCCCATAAAAACAAACACTATAAATAAATCCAATAATGCCACTTCAATTACAAATTTAATCAAAAACTATGAATCTTCATACGCAGACACATTGAAATCAACTATTATAGCTCTTTCTGCGATGGGAATAACACCTGATTCTTACAATACTGAAAAAGGTCAAATAATAGCCAAACTTCAATCAGGCAAAGAGATTTTTGTCTTGCTAGTGCCTTTTAAAGAAGATTCTACATGCGTAAGAATCACGCCTACTGATGGAATTTACAATATTCCCTTAAATACTATTAACGAAATTTTTTCAAATATTAATGCGAATTTACCTGCAAATTAGTCTTTCATCGCTTCCTCTTCAGATTAGAATGAGTTTCAAAAACTTACAACGAAAACTGACTGTTTCCTTTTGGGTTTTTATCCATCCCAGCTTCGCTTGGACAATAATTATAAAATTCTTTAAACCATGCAATGAACTTTTTAACCCCTCGTTTAAATGTTGTGGAAGGGTTATACCCGAGAAGTTCTTTTGCCTTCGTAATATCTGCGTAAGTTATCGGAACATCGCCGGGTTGTAAAAGCCGTTTTTCGAGTATTGCTTTTTTGCC
>Ga0209212_1003704_pt1 | contig 19788 bp, 12 predicted proteins | sample RifGroC2_FD_183996 | JGI IMG/M metagenome (GOLD analysis project Ga0209212, IMG submission 183996) | Groundwater microbial communities from Rifle, Colorado, USA - Groundwater C2 (SPAdes) (version 2) | ecosystem: Environmental > Aquatic > Deep subsurface > Groundwater | place: Rifle, Colorado... | reverse complement strand
TGCATACAAACATCGATTTCCCGGTCTGCCAGCGGGTGGCGCAGTGCTCGACGAAATCGGCCGCCAGCTTGTCGAGGCGATCATCGGCCGTGATCACCTCGTAGTCCTTGCCGAGGAGCTTCTCCAGGAGCGCGGTCTGGTCCGGGTCGAGATCGGCCTTTTCGACCGCTTCGGCGATCTTGTCGTTCAGATCGAGCCGGGCGAGCCCCAGCTTCTCACCACGATTCTCGTAGATCAGCTTAACGGTGGAGTGGTCCTCTTCGGAGCGTTTGAAGTCGTAGCGTGAAATGTAATCGCCGAAGATGCGTCGGGTCAGCTCGTCGTGCTTGAAGAGCGGCGTGCCTGTGAAGCCGATGAATGAGGCGGTGGGCAGGGCGAGACGCATGTTCAGCGCAAATTTCCCTGCCTGGGTCCGGTGCGCCTCGTCCGAAATGACGATGATATCGTCCCGTTTACTGTAAGGCTCGGCGACCGGTTGATTGAACTTGTGAATGAGGCTGAAGACGAAGCGGGGATTGCCGTGAAGGATCTCCTGCAGCTCCTTGCCTGTACCGGCCCGCGGGGTCTTCTCGTCGGTGATTCCGCAGCCGATGAAGGTGCGCCAAATCTGATCGTCCAGATCTTCGCGGTCGGTCATCACCAGGAAAGTGAAGTTGCCAGGGATGCAGCGGCGTACCTTCTCGGCGAAAAACGCCATTGAGTAAGACTTCCCGCTGCCCTGCGTGTGCCAGAACACACCCAGCCGGCCCAGGTCCGGGTGCGCCCGCTCGATGAGCGAAAGCATGACACCGCCCTCCTGGGACGAGTCTGTTTTCCCATGACCGACCTCGGCCGCCAAAGGCAACGCCATCTCCTCCTCAGTCGCGGGTTTTGCCCTCGGCTGCCTTTCCGGGATCATCCGGTAAACGGAGCGTTCCGTAAGCCGCTCGGGATAGAGTCTCTTCAATTCCTCCTGCCGCCGGACGGAGGCCACGGCGTTGTTCACCCCCAGGACTTGATGATTGCGCGCGACGATTTTCCGCGTTCCCCCGGTCCGGCTGTCGTCGAAGAGGATGAAGTTCTCGACCAGATCGAGCAGCCGCTCCTGGTTGAGCATCCCGTCGAGGAGCGCCTCGGCGTCCACACGCCCCTTGTCCTTCTCCATGTTGCGCTTCCATTCGACAAAATGCTCCCACTTGCTCGTGATCGATCCGTAGCAGGCCTGGTCTCCGTTGCTGACGATGAGAAAGGCGTTGTGATGGAAGGCGTGCGGAACGACGTTGGGGTCCAGATACCAGGTAAGGTTATTGTCGAAGCCGGCCCGGATGTTCTTGTAGACCGCCTTGAGTTCGATGAACACCAGGGGCAGGCCGTTGATGAAGCAGACCAGATCGGCGCGGGTGTTGTAGTGGGATACGCGCAGGCCCTGCAGTTTGAGCTCGCGGACGGCGAGGAAACGGTTGTTGGGCTGGCCGTCCGGTCCCCTGCCGTTGCCGAAATCAATCACGCGGGCGTGGGCACGGCGCGTTTCACCTGATGCATCCCGCCATTCGACGGGCACGCCGCCCTGGATGAAACCGTAGAACTCCCGGTTGTGCTGCAGGAGCGACCGGGCAAAGTCCATGCGCGTGAGCTTCTCAACGGCCTGCTCACGGACCGATTTCAGTATGTCCGGGTTGAGACGCACCAGCGCCGCCCTGAGATCCCGCACCAGTACCGCCTCGCGCTCTGACTTGCGCCCAAGCGTCCCCGCCGGCCCGAAGGTCTCCGTGTTGTAGGCGTAAACGCTCTCCCAGCCGAGATGATCGTGCAAATGGTCGGCAAAGGTCTTCTGAACTAATCGGTCTTCGCTGTTGATATCGGTGATCATACGATTATGTCCGTCAGTTTCATAGTCAAGTAGTACATGAAAATTTTTCTTGACAGATCATTACGATGATGCCATCCTACAACCGACAAATGGATTGGGACTACCCGATCGGCGTTAGGCTTCTGGGACAACCCGGGGGCCTTTCGGCTTTTTAAGGGAATAATTTCAGGCCAAAACCCTCCTTTCTTCCATTCCCGTCTCGATAATATTTCTTCTCTAAAATATCCTTGGTGCGGTTCGGTTGATCTGGTCGCAATACCGAAAGACCAATCGGTCTTGCCATCAGGTCGGCAAGCTGCAACCCTTCCGAGTTGGTTTTCTTATCTACAATAATGATATCAAAGGACAACGGGCAATGAAAATAGTTTTCACCATTGCAAATGCGGCGGAACTCCAGTTCCAGATCGCTGTCCTCCTTTGCTCCGCGCGACTCACAGACAAGATAAGTTAGACGGCCATCTGCTCCGTTGGCGCGCAGAAAGCGGAATAAGCGTTCCAGACCGAACTCCATCGCCAGATGGTACGGGTGCTTCGGGCGGGCATACTGGGATATCATCCGGCGCTTATCAATCACAACGGCAAAAAGGGTAAAGTCCGCTTGATCGATGATATCGGAAAGTGCCTCCATAAATTCTTCACGCAATGTTTTTCCCATCCTGGAGAAGGCACCCATCCTCTTGCGGATGTCGTGTTCATGAAGGACGACCATATCATGCCCGAAGGTTTGAAATTTAAGCCGCCTGACTGCCGTCGTTACCTTTTCAACATACACATCCTTGCGGAAGAGGCAGAATGACAGTACAAACAATGGATACTCAGGATTAATCGACTCCAGGCTATGATCGCCGCTTTCATCGACATAGATGATATAGTCTCCGTGCTGGAGTGTGGTGACTGTCATACGGTTTTTCCCCATATAATCAGTAGGGAGAGAACCAGGGCTTTCTCCGTCGTGATGACTGCGCCGCCTCGAAACAAGACGAAATCCTTGCGCAAACGGAGGGCCGATATCGTTTTAGGCCCCGTTATTTAGCACAACCCCCCAGCGGCGGTTGATCTTTCCCCGTTTCGGTTTCGTGGGTATCCACGGGATCAAACCCGTGGACGGGTCCAAGGTCTTTTCCAGCTTTTGCAACAGACCCGTCTCCACACCTTGAATCTCCAGCAGCGCCCCGATCCGCCGGATTGTTCCCTTGTCGCCGTAGCGCAAGGCAACGTCCACCAGTTCGGCCGCGCCGACACGACCGGCAGCCAATTCTCCCCGAATCCACGCATAGCCGCGGGGCAGAGAGTTGAAGCGGGACCAATCGTACACCGCATCGACCAGCGTCCGCACCCGCGACCCGTAGACGGCTGTCTGGCCCTCTGCGGTTTGCATCTCCTCCGTCTCGCCAAGCCGTCGGTCCGCCACCTTGATCAAGGTCAGTTCAATCACTCCGATGGTCCGGTCACCAGAGATCCGGTTGTTGTAGGCATAGACCCGGTTGGGAATCTGGTCGTCAAAGCCATAGCGGTTGAAGGCGTTCGGCCCGCAGATCTGGTAACGCCCCTTTTGGTCTCCGATCAGCGTGTTTAATGCCAGGGTCTCATCTGGAGTCCAGGCGCCGCCGAGAGGCAGCCGGGCCGGCACAAGATAGAAACCGGGGCGAACCCGCGCAATCAACCCCCCGCGGGCCATCCGGCGGAACAGCTCCCGCTCCTGCTCGCGGCTCAGTTGCAGCGGATCGGTCAGTTCGCCGGTCTTGACCGTCTGACGTCTACGCATCTGTAGATATGCCAACATCTGCATTTCCTGTTTTCCCAGCTTCATTTTCATGGGTGCATTGTATTTCTTTCAGATGGTTTGTCAAGTCATCTGTGCAAAATAGAATACCTATCGCCCTATACGGCGATCTCTCCGCTCACCAGACGCGGCAGCAGCGTGTTGATCATTGTTTAGAACAACGCTGTCTGATGTTCGTGAGGGATAGGAAAAACGCCAATGACAACCCACGGGGTGGCCGCCCACGCATGGAACTGCTGTGTCGTGCCGAGAAAGAAATGCAGATCCTTCTTCAGAAAGTAAGTAAAATATTTTTCCTTGACCTTTGCCAATGCTACTGCTTCATTGTCGCCGTATCGTTTCATACAGTTCCAATAAAGCTGTCCGGCTTCCCAATCCAAAATCTGCATCTCGCTCTCTTTTCCTTCCGCATCCACAAATCGGTAGGAAAAGCTATAGGGCAATTTTAAAATCAGTCTGAACAACTGTTGCCAGGCATCCTCTTCAAACAGGACACCTTGACGGGAACGGTTACGTAATTGAGCGACTTTTGAAGGGTCCCACTCGCGTTCCTCTTCCTCCCATATGAAGTCGAGAATCCGAGTTGGTTTGAAGACAGCAAGCGATAGAAAATTTGCTTTGGCTCCATCAATCAGTGGTTGGAGGCATGTAAAAACCTTTGCGGTTTGCAGTAACAACCGCCGCCTCTCCCGCCAGTTGCCTTTTGTATCCATGTGATCCACGGCGATTAACTGCTTCGGATCGGTTGGTCGATATGACTCCGGACGTGGATCACCGGGATTCTTGATCAGTTCACATTCAAGCCAGTCGAACTTTTGGTACTGCTCTGTTTCGTTCAACCGGCGGAACGGTACCGGATAGAGCCGCACCCATGAGCCATCCTCATGAACACCGGCTGTACAGACCGTCTCGCCATACTTCCGCGATAGCGTGGGATAGGTCTTGACCGTTACCAGGATGCGTTCTTTGGCCATGTATCCTCACAAATCTTTTGGAGTACATACCTTTCCGAACCTTCGCTCCAACTCCTTTGCCATACAAGTTCTGTGGCATTCCTCAGGTAGCCGCTCGTAACAGGTCAGCGCCACCCGTTCGCCTTTTTCGATCCAGCTCATGATTTTTTTCAATACGTTCAATTGTTTTGGAAGGCTCTCATGAATATAGGCGTCAAACAAATTGTCATAGTCCTTCAGAGTCTTCAGTCCCCGCCTGTTTTCGGAAGCGATACCCAATTCCGGCAGGTGCTCATACCGGATACCAACGCCCTCACAGCTTTTTTGCAGCGTACTTTTTGAAAACCCATATTTGCGGCTCAACGGATTATGCCGCACATCGCACAGAACCGTCACTTCGTCTTGGATCAAAGCATTCAGGAAACCTTCCAACGTACGACCTTCATAGCCGATCGTACAAAGACCGGAGCTGCCCTTCGATGGGCGGGCTGCCGCAATCGCCTTCAGAGATGTTATATCTCCTACCAGCAGCCGTTCCGCAATCTCACTGCGAATAGCGTAGTAGGGATGCCTCCGATAGACTTCGGCCACAAGCGCATCCCCGCGCAGTTCTTTGTGACGCTTCACAAACCGACTCATCGCTGTCAGTATGGATACCGTGATGGGTTCAACCTTTCCTGCCGGGGTCGACTTCCAGGTTCGATCTTCATCAACAAGGAAGCCTTTTCTTATCAAGCACCGTTTGTCCGCGTAGGACGTAAAGGAAAAGCCGCCGAATTTGTATGGCACAAACTCATACGAAGGCGACACCTCCACTTCAAGACAATAAAGAAGAAGCATCTTCTGAAAATACAGGCCGCCGACCTCGCCCCCGAGGGCATTAACCAGCGCAAGGAGATGTTTTTGACGTTCGAAAAGCATGCCCTATAATATCCTATTTCCTCTCATACGGCAATTTCTCCGCTCATTAGCCTCGGCAGCAACAGGTCGCGGGCGGCACGAAGCTTATGATTGGCGAACGAAAGCGTCTTAAGTTGCTCGACGATGGACTGAATTTGACTCTCAAAGCTACCCAAGAGTCCATCTGGTGGTAACGGCACCGGATACTCCCGCATCTGTTTCCAGTCGGCACGCGGCATCTTCGAGCCTTCTCTCATCGTCTGCGCAGTTACGGCAACAAATGGGTCGCTTGAAACGGCCATTAGAACCAAGCCATGCACTTTCAAATCGAGTGGCCGGATAACAATAGCATCGGATGATGCAACACCGTCAACAAAGACAACACCCACCTTATGGAAGTAAGGGCGAATCTTGCCGAATAGAATCTCTCCTTCGCAAAAACGGTGTTTGCTGCTAACCACCTGCTCAGCTGTGCCCCATTCACTGAGGGAGATCGACCGACGAGGCATGTGTTCTAGGCCGATGTACGGGGTATCCGGATCGAGCGCATCTGGCTTCACGGACTTACGAACTTCCGCGCATAGATCGCCAAGCGTCTTCCGCTCCCACCCATCCGGGACACCATCGGTAATCCGAGTGTGCTCGTGGCCGGGGAAGTGGAGGCGGACAAACCACTCGTTATAAAGCTGCTGTGCCGCATCCTCCAAAAGCGCCATCCGCCGCCGGTTGTTCTCAATCAAGTCGTCGTAGGCGGAGAGGATCATACCGATTGTCCGCTCGACAGCCAGTTCTGATGGAACGTCAAGTTCAATCTTCTCGAAGTCGGACTTATTGATGATTGGGGTAGCCACACCACTGCATAGCCCCTGAATCTGTTTGGTCTCGTTCCTGAGTAGGTAATACAGAAACTTGCCGTCGTGATGCTCGTTTGGGATGAGCGAATTGATCTGCTGATTGGTCAACGATTCTCGTTCTGCGATTCCAATCTTTCCCACTGACGCGATACACGTATAGGTGATCGCGCCTGCTGGTATAAACTGGTTGGGAAACCTAGTCTTAGCGTCGTTCGTAACAGAAGTCTCGGTTTGCGTTACATAGTAGGAGTCGTACTCAAGATCGCTTGGTGTTATGAATGGATACTCGCCATCGAAGAACTCACGTTGCTTAGTGGGTGGGGTCTTGCCTGTTACCACTCGGCCGAAGTCCGTGATTCTCATCCTCGAGCGCTTCATATCCCCAAGTCCTCAAAGTTGACCTGAATCTTCGCTGCCAGTTCCGCCGCCTCCCGGTTGAGGTCGGCCAGTTCCGTGTGGATGTCCCGCAGAGTCTGCTCGAAATCGAAGTCCTCGTCCTCCTCCTGCGGGGCGACGCCGACGTAGCGGCCGGGGGTGAGGCTCCAGTCCGCGGCCTCGATCTCCTTGCGGTTCACGAGCCTGACGAGTCCTGGAACCGCCTGGAGTTCGACCTTGGGGAAGCGGTCTTGCAGCCACGCGATTTGCCGGTGGAAATAGACAGCCTGCCTGAGCTGTTCGACAGCGGCCCTGCGCTCCTCGTCCAGTTTCTTCACGAGTTTGGCCGTTGCCCGGCGGTCGTAGGCGGCGGAGATGGTTTCGTCGGCGGCGAACTCGGCCCCCTGATCCGAGACACGGGCAGCGAGCTTATGGAGCAGGTCCACCTGCTTAACGAGGCCCCGGATCGCCTCGACGTTGGGGACGAACGCCTCGCGGGCGGTGCGCTGGGCGTCGTTCTCGCCAGGCAGCGACTTGGCGAACCTCCGGCCAAATGTGCTCAAGTTTGCCAGAAGTTTCTCTCGGTCTCTCTCGTAGAGCGTGACCGCCTCATGTAGCTCGCTGGCGGCGTCCGCAAGGGGCTGCTTCTTCGCGACGTAGAGTTCGACGTGCTTTGCGACGGCATCGGCAAGACGATCGAAGCGGCCGCGCAGGTCGGCCAGCGTCGTCTCGAAGGCGGCAAGCGCGGCGGGAATCGCCGCGCTCTCGGTGCAGACACAGCTAAGATACTCCTTTACAAGGGCCAGAAATCGGTCCCACCGGCCGCGGTAGAGCCAGACGACGGCGGCCAGGTTCTTCATCTGCTCAGGCGAGAAGTCGTAGATCTTCCGCGTGACCTTGCGGTAGACGTTGCGCGCGTCGAGCATCAACACCTTGTCCCTGCGCTCGGCGGGCTTCGCCCGGTCGAAGAACCAGAGCTCGCAGGGGACGGTGCGGGTGTAGAAGAAGTTGGAGCGGATGGAAATCATCACGTCCACGTCGCCGGTCTCGACGATCTTCCGGCGAACCTCCCTCTCGCCGTGCCCGGCGCTCGACGCCTGGGACGACATGACGAAGCCGGCGCGCCCCTTCTTGTTTAGGTAGCTCCAGAAGTAGGAGATCCAGAGGTAGTTGCCGTTGCCGACCTTCTTCTGCTTGTTCACGCCCGGCAGGCCGAAGGGCAGGCGCGGGTCGCCCTTGATGCGCTCGGCGTCGACGAGATCCACGTTGAAGGGCGGATTGGCCATCACGAAGTCGCACTTGCCGGTGAGGTTGTGCTCGTCCTGGTAGTAGGTGATGGCCTCGGCGATCTTCCCCTCCAGCCCGTGGACCGCGAGGTTCATCTTGGCAATGCGGATGGTGTCGCGGTTCTTCTCCTGGCCATAGAAGACGACCTTCTTCGCCGTGTCGCCGCCCTGATGCTCGATGAAGTGGCTGGACTGCACGAACATCCCGCCCGAGCCGCTGGCGACATCGGCGACGATGCCGTGGTCGGGCTCGATGACGTTGACGATGGTCTGTACGAGGGACGAGGGTGTGAAGAACTCGCCGTTGTCGTGGGCCTTCTGGATGGAGAACTTGGCGAGGAAATACTCGTAGATGCGGCCGAAAACGTCGCCGGTGGCCTGTTTGATCCGCTCGCTGTTAAAAAGCCGCATCAGGTCTTCGAGGACCTTGGGTTCGAAGATGCCGTAGTCCTTGGGCAAGACGCCGGCGAGCGGCTCGAATTCGGCCTCGATGGCCGTCATGGCATCGGTGACCAGCTTGGGCAAATCGCTGCCGCTCACGGCCGCCTGCTGCATGATCCAGTCGTAGCGGGCCGTCTCGGGGAGCCAGAGCGCGCGGCGGCTCAGGAAGTCGATCGGTTGCACTTTGCGCTTCGGCATCTTGCCGCTGGCCTGGTCCGCCTCGATCTGCCGGGCGGCCGCGTCGAAACGGTTGGCCGCGTGGCGGAGGAAGATCACCCCCAGCACGGGCATGAAGTAATCGCTGGAGGTGAGCTTCGAGTTGGCGCGGAGGTTGTCCGCCGCCTCCCAGAGGTCGGATTCGAGCTTTTCGATGTCCTTGAAGGTTTCGTTAGCCATTTTGTCCAGGATTTTAATGGTAATTGTAAAGGAACGGTGTTGTTAAAAATTATTGAAGAAAATCTACACCTTCATATTGGTTATGTCAAAGGCGGATTTCAAGAAATCATCGGAATCTTACATGAATGGGGGAAAACTTTTTAAGCGTATGCACATCTCAACCCGAAGTCAGTGAGAGGCTCCGAAGATTGGGGATGCACGTTAGTATTTGCAAAGATTGACAGCATAGCCGGTTTCAGGCAGGAACCGTCCTATGCGCTGTCGCGTCATTGGATCTCCGGTCTGGGCAGTAGTCCGGCGGCCTTGACGATCTCGGCCACCTTCTCCTCCCATTCGATCGCCATGATATGGATGCCCCGCACACCCGGTATCTCCCGCAACCTCTCTATCGTCTCCACGCAGATCTTTATCCCCTCCTCCGCCTGCTTCTCCTTCGCCACTCCCTTCATCCGCGCAATCATATCATCAGGAACATCCATCCCCGGTACATTCTTCTTCATGTAATTGGCCATCCCCGCCGTCTTGAACGGCGTCACTCCCGCCAATATCCCGCACCTCTCATGCAACCCCCGCTCACAAACCATCTCCATCCAGCGGGTAAACCGCTCCACATTGTAGATGCACTGCGTCTGGATAAACTCACAACCCGCCTTCACCTTCTTCCCAAGCCTCGCCGCCCTGATCTCAAAAGGATCCGCAAAGGGATTCGCCGCCGCCCCCACAAACAGCATCGGCCTCCCCTTGACCTCATCTCCCCCTAAAAACTTACCCTCATCGCGCAAACGGGCGACGGTCTGGATCAACTGCACCGAATCGATGTCGTAGACGTTCTTCCCCTGCGGATGATCGCCAAACTTCTGATGATCCCCGGACAGGCAAAGCACATTGTTTATCCCCAAGGCCGCAGCCCCCAAGAGATCGCTCTGCAGGGCGATCCGGTTTCGGTCCCTGCAGACCATCTGCAGGATCGGCTCCAATCCCATTCCCTTCAAAATCGCACAGGCGGAAAGTGAGGACATTCGAACCACCGACGTCTGGTTGTCCGTCACGTTCACCCCATCAACCACACCCCGCAATAACTCACCCTTCCTCCGGACAACCTCCGGATCGGCGCCCCGCGGAGGACCGCACTCCGACGTCACAACAAATCCGCCCTGCTCCAATACCTTCTCTATTACGGAATTCGTCTTCACAGCTTCAAGTCCTCCCTCACCCTCCGGCGCGGACCGCCGTCACGACCGGTCCGCCAATCCTTTACGGGCAATATCTCCTCGTAACGTTCCATCTGACCTGATTCCTTGAGCCGATCAACGATCAACTGCCAGGCGCAATCCGTTTCCTTGTCGATCTCGCACTTGCCTTCCGATGAACCGCCGCAGGGACCGTTCAGCAAACTCTTCGCACAACGGGCGATGGGACAGATCCCTCCCGTCATATCCAAAATGCAGGCGCCGCATCCCTGACAACGCTCGCTCCACATGCCCTGCTCGATCGTCACCCCCAGAAAGGTCGTGTTGACGGCGGGCAAGACCAGTTTCGTCTTATACGCCTCCGCCACATACTGAACACCGGCGCCGCAGGCCATGGATAAAATGACATCATAATCATCCGCAAAACCGCGTATCTGATCGATATACTCATAATCGCACTGGCGCTCCAGGGTGTGCTCCCTGACCTCAAAGGTCTCCCCTTCCTTCGTCCAGTAAAGGCGCAGCTCCGAGGCCAAAACGCCCACTTCGCGCTCGCCCCCGACGCCGCAGACGGTCACGCACTCGTTGCACCCCAGCAACAATACCCGGCGGGCGGCGCCCAGCTTCTCCAATATCTCGCTAAAATCCTTGCGATTTCCGACGATCATGGGAAAACCTCCGAAATCATGAACGCCCATGGGCCATGGATTCCATCATCCATAACCTATGGCCTATTCCCCTTTTTTCACGGGCGACGGTCCGAGCAACCGAATCCGCTCCGTCATCTCCTGCGCAAATTGCGCAAAACGCTGGCCCTGGGAGGCGCTCATGTTGAACATCTCCACCCTGTTTCCCCCCAAACCTACCTCTTCCAGCAGGCCTTTCACATATTCGACCCGTCGCCTCGCCCGCAGATTGCCGCGCAGGAAATGACACTCTCCCTCCAGACATCCGGCCAGATAAACCCCGTCAACCCCGCTCTCAAAGGCGCGCAGAATCAGCAGAACATCTACCCGGCCCGTGCAGGGAACCTTGACCACCTTCACATTACCGGGATAACTCAATCTCATCGAACCTGCCAGGTCCGCAGCGCTGTACGCTCAATGCTCGCAACAAAATGCGATAATCTCCGGCTCAAAACCGTTAGCTGCTCTGTCCGACATAACCTTTTTTACCTCAACCTTCTACGGGCCCGGCACGCCGTGCCCCTGCGTCCTCTTCACCCTTCGCCTCTCATCCCCCCACCAGCGCCCCAACCTTCGCCTCCAACTGGCCTGTCGTAAAATGCATCAGGTCTATCGCCCGGGCAGGGCACTCCGCCGCACAGGTGCCGCATCCCTTGCATTTAATGATGTCTATCTCCGCCTCGCCCTTCACATTCACCACCGGCACCTCATAGGGGCATACGCGGACACAGGTCAGGCAAGCGGCGCAACGCTCTCCCTCCACAACGGCAACGATGCCGCCCACCAGAAGATTCTCTTTGGAAAGGATGGTGCAGGCCCTCGCCACGGCGGCATAGGCCTGAGAAATACTTTCGCTGATCAATTTCGGCGCATGGCCGGATCCCGCAACATAGATGCCGTCGGAGGCAAAGTCCACGGGACGAAGCTTCATATGCGCCTCCAGGAAAAAGCCCTCGGCGGTGCGCGGGACCTTCAACAAATTGGCCAGCTCCTTGTTTTCCCTGGGAATGGATGCCGATGAAAGAACGATCAGATCGGGCCTTAGCGTCATCCTTTCCTTTAATATTTTATCCTCGAAGGAAATCATGAGGGTTTCCCCTTCTTTTTTTACCTCGGGACTCTCTTCGGGATCGTACCGGACGAAGATGATCCCCTCCCTGCGGGCCTGGGCGTAGTACGTCTCCAGAAAACCGTAAGTGCGGACATCGCGGTAAAGGATGCGGATGTTCATCGCGGGGTTGAGCTTTTTTAGCTTCAGGGCATTCTTTACAGCCGTGGCGCAGCAGGTGCGGCTGCACGAGGGGTGTTTCTCATTCCTCGAGCCCACGCACTGGATCATAACCACCTCTGGGGACAGATTTGAAATCTGTCCCCAATCCCCCTTATAGAGACGGTCTTCCAGCTCCAGTTGAGTCAGAACACGCGCATCTTCGCCGTAGAGGTATCCATCGGGTTTCTCCTCTTCGGCGCCAGTGGCCAGAATGGTGATGCCGTGTTGAATCTTCTGATGAACCATGGCGGGCGCCGTCGTGACGCCGGTGGTAAAATTTCCCCTGACACCGCTAAAATCCACGACCAGACTGTTGAGCAGGATATGGATCGAGGAATGGGATACCCTGTCAATCAGGTCCCGGAGAAAGGCCTGCACATCCCCTCCCTCGATAGTATAATGGAGATTAAGGAGATTTCCTCCCAGCCGGTCTTCCTTTTCCACAAGAAAGACCTCAAACCCCTGTTCGGCAAGACGGAGCGCTGCGGTCATGCCGGCCACACCGCCGCCGATAACAAGACCGCGCTGCACGACGGGCACTTCCGTTTCAGATAGGGATCGGTTCAAGCGGGCATTGGCCACGGCCATGCGGACGAGCAATTTCGCCTTTTCAGTTGCTTCCGCCTTCCGGCGCATGTGCACCCAGGAACACTGGTCGCGGATATTGGCCATCTCGAAGAGAAACTTGTTCAAACCCGCTTCTCTGATCGTCTCGCGGAACATGGGCTCGTGCGTCCGGGGAGAACAGGAAGCCACGATCACGCGGTTCAAGCCGTGTTCCTTAACGGCGTTTTTGATCTTTTCCTGCGTATCCTGGGAGCAGGTGTAGAGATTCTCGTCCGCATGGACGACGTTCGGCAGCGTGCGTGCGTACTCCTTGACGGCGGGAACGTTCACCACCCCGCCTATATTGATGCCGCAGTGGCAGATAAAAACGCCGATCCTGGCTTCCTCTTCCGGTTTTACCTCGTCTTCCGGCGGATATTCCTTTTTCGTGGTCAGCGTTCCCCTCGCGGAGGCGATCATTTCTGCAGCGGCTGCGGCGGCGCCGCTTGCCTGGGCAACGGTCTCAGGGATATCCTTCGGCGACTGAAAAGCGCCGCAGACATAGATTCCTTCCCTCGAGGTGGCAAGGGGAGTAAAGGTTTCCGTCTCGCAGAATCCGAACCTGTTCAACTTGACCCCCAGCCTCGCCGCGGTATCCCGGACGGATTTCGAAGTAGTCATCCCCAGGGAAAGAACGACAAGATCGAACTCTTCTTCGCTTGCCTTCCCCTCTTCGTTCAAGTAAGCGACAAGAAGATTGCCGCTCCCCTGTTTTTCCCTGACCTTGGAGACCATGCTCTTGATAAACCGGACATCGTAGTCGGCCTTCGCCCGCTCATAATATGCGTCGAATCCCTTTCCGTAAGCCCTGATATCCATATTGAAAATAGTAGGCTTGACAAATGGGACATGCTCCTTGGCGATGATCGCCTCTTTTACTGCATACATGCAACAGACGGACGAACAATAGTCGTTGCCGCATTTCGCATCGCGGGAGCCGACGCACTGGATGAAGGCGATTCTTTCGGGAATGGCGCCGTCGGAGGGGCGCAGCAGATGGCTGCGATGGGGACCGGTGGCGCTTAAAATCCTCTCCAGTTCGATGCTCGTTATCACGTTGGGAAATACGCCGTAGCCGAATTCAGGCCGGCGCTTGGCATCAAATACCTCGAAGCCGGGGGCCAGGATGACGGAACCTACGGATATTTTCTCCTCGCTTTCCCTGTCTCCATAATCAACGGCGCCGGCGAGGCACACCCTTTCGCAGAGGCCGCAACCGATGCAGGCTTCCCTGTCGATGAGGAATATCTTGGGGATGGCCTGCGGGTACCGGAGATAAACCGCCGCCCGTCTGCTCATTCCTTCGTTATAGCTGTCGATTGCCGTGACAGGGCAATGTTTGGCGCACTCCCCGCAGCCCGTGCATTTATCGGCGCGAATGTACCGGGGCCGGCGAATGATCGTGGCCTCAAAAGAACCGGGCGGGCCGAGGATCTCCTTTACTTCGGCGTTCGTGATGACCCTGATGTTCCTGTGCCGTCCGGAATCCACAAGTTTCGGCGACATGATGCACATGGCGCAGTCGTTTGTCGGAAAGGTCTTGTCGAGCTGGGACATCACCCCGCCGATGGTGGGCGAGTGATCTACGAGATACACATAAAACCCCGATTCCGCCAGATCAAGCGAGGCCTGCATCCCGCCGATTCCGCCGCCCACCACCATTACGGCGCCGATGGGTTTAGCCCGATCGCTGTGAGTTGCCCTGTCTGAAAATTCCATGAATGGATTCCGCCCCTCGCATCAATACGGCAGATAGTTCAGCCGCTTCTTACATATCGCGGATAATGACTTTCTTCCGACGGATCGAAACCGATCCCCCCCTCTCCTACCAGAGAAACTAAAAGGGGAAGGGTTTCCTTAAGGGAGAGGTTGAGTTTCTTGCTGATTTCCTTTGCCGTCATGGTTCCCGCTTCAAGGAAGATAAGGATGCGGTTTTTGCGCAGTTCCTCCCTGACGGTCGTTTCCAGCACCTCCCCGACCCTTTCGGCATCTACACGCTCGCCATAGACATTTTCCTTTTCCATGAGTTCAGGCGCCTTGCCCACCATCCAGCGTATCTTCTCGCCTGCGAGGGAGGCATGAATAGCGCGCAGCTTTCCTTCCATCTCTTCCGTTACGGGAAAAGGCCCCAAGGAACGGATCAGCTCGGTGAAGCCTTTTGTAAGCTCGGCGAAACGCTGTCCTTCGCCGGCGGAAACCCAGTCGAGCAGGAGCCTTTCCCCTCCGATGCCCTCATCGGCAAGGAGCTTGCGCAAAAAGGCAATTTTCCTCTCCGCCTGGATGTTGCCGCTTATGTAATGGCAATCGCCGGGATGACATCCGAGGATCATCACCCCGTCGAAACCGGCGAGAAAGGTCCGGGGGATAAAGGCAGGGTCGATCCTGCCGGAGCACATCACGCGGATGACACGGGTGTTGGGCGGATACTGAAAGCGCGAAATGCCGGCCAGGTCGGCGCCTGCGTATGCGCACCAGTTGCAGAGGAAGGATAAAATCTTCGGTTCAAAGCTCATGGTTGCACTCGTTTCAATTCCGTCAATCAATTGTCGCCAAACATCTTTCCTCTTTCAACGCCTCTATCTGGGCGAATAATTCCTCGTCTGTAAAGTGGCGTATGGCGACCGCCTGCTGCGGACAACTGGCGCTGCAGATGCCGCACCCCTTGCAGGAAGCGGCGATAGTTTCGGACTTTTTCCCCTTTTCCGTCTCCACAACCCGGATGGCATTGAAGGGGCAGAGGGATTCGCAGAGGCCGCAACCGAGACACCGGCTCTGATCCACCTCGGAGATAGTGGGAAGGATATTGACATAGCCCTTGGCGATGACGGCAGTGGCGCGCGCCACGGCGGCGCCGGCCTGGGCGATAGTCTCGCTGATGGTCTTGGGAAAATGGGCCATGCCGGCAAGAAAGACCCCGTCCGTGGCAAAATCCACAGGACGCAGCTTCATATGGGCTTCGAGGAAGAACTTGTCGGCCGTCAGGGGAACCTTCAGCATCTTCGCCAGTTGGGAGTTGTCATAGGGAACCACGGCGCTGGAAAGGACGACGAGATCGGGCGCAATGACCATTTCCTCTCCTATCATGAGGTCTCTTACCTTGAGCTCCAGATTGCCGTTGTTTACGGAAAGTTTCGGTTTTGCCTCCGCTGCGTAGGGAATGAATTGGACCCCCCTTTCCCGGGCCAGTTTATAGTAACGTTCCATTAAACCGTAGGTGCGGATGTCCCGGTAGAGGACTGTAACGGCCGTGCGGGGAGAAAGCTCTTTGAGCTTCAGAGCATTTTTTACGGCCACGGAACAACAGATCCGGCTGCAATTGGGATGGTCGGGATTGCGTGAGCCCACGCACTGGATCATGACCACGTTTTGATATTTTTCGATTTCTTCCGGATGGAGGGCGAGCCGTTCCTCCAGCTCGCTCTGTGTAACGACGCGGCTCTCCTGGCCGTAGAGATACTCGGCGGGACGGCTTTCCCCGGCGCCCACGGCTACGATGACAACACCGTGTTCGTATTCCTCATCCTTGCCGGCTGCGGAGATAACGCTGCGGAAGCTGCCTAAATAGCCGTCGATGCTTCTGATCTCAGCGGCCGTGAAGACAGTGATCTCCGGCGTAGACAAAACCTCCCGGACGGTATCCCGCAGAAGCGCCTGAACATCCTTCCCTTCGAGGGTATGATAAATATGGCGGAGGTTCCCCCCGAGCTCATTTTCCTTTTCCACGAGCGCACTGGCGAATCCCTGGCGCGCAAGACCTAAGGCGGCTTTCATCCCCGCGAGACCGCCGCCGATGACGAGGGCCCTCTTTGTTACCCCCAGCGTCGGTTCCTCGAGAGATTTCAGGAGGCGCGCCTTCGCCACCATCATGCGGAGCAAATCCTTTGCCTTTGCAGTAGCCTCCAGGGGAAGCAGCATGTGCACCCAGGAACATTGATCGCGGATATTGGCCATCTCAAAGAGGTATTTGTTGAGGCCCGCTTCCCGGATCGTTTCCTGGAAAAGGGGCTCGTGGGTGCGCGGCGAGCAGGAGGCCACCACCACCCGGTTGAGATGATGCTCTTCGATTGCCTTCTTGATCTTCTCCTGCGTATCCTGCGAACAGGTGTATAGGTTTTCATCCACATATGCCACGTCAGGCAGCGTGCGAGCATACTCTTTTACTTCAGGAACGTTGACGATCCCGCCGATATTTATCCCGCAGTGGCAGACGAAGATGCCGATCCGGGGCGCCTGCCCTGCCACGTCGCGCTCCGGCGGGTAATCTTTTTGCCGGGTAAGCGTCCCCCGCACTTCGGAGAGAAAAGCGGATGCCGCTTCCGCTGCTGCGCCGGCCTGAACGACCGTTTCGGGGATGTCCTTGGGGCCTTGAAAGACGCCGCAGGCGAAAACGCCGTCCAGGGAGGTGCTTAAAGGGGAAAATCCATCGGTTCGGCAGAAGCCAAAGTCGTCAAGAGAGATGCCGAGCCTTGCGGCCAGCTCAAGGGCCTCCGGCGCCGGTTTCATGCCCACGGCAAGGACGACAAGATCAAACTCCTCTTCCCGCGGTTTACCTTCGCCGTCTATGTAACCAATCACGAGGTTCCGGTTTTTCGGCCTCTCCGCAATGCGGGAGACCTGGGAATGGATGAAACGGACGCCGTAATCCTTCTTTGCCCTTTCGTAATAAAGATCGAAATCCTTGCCCTGGGCGCGGATATCCATATAAAAAATGGCGGACTCCGCGGCAGGGAGATGTTCTTTTGTAATAACCGCTTCCTTTATGGCGTACATGCAGCATACGGAGCTGCAGTAGTCGTTGTCCTTGTTCCGGGAACCGACGCACTGGAGAAAGGCGATCCTCTTCGGCTCAACATGATCGGAAGGACGCGTCACATGGCCGCCGAACGGTCCCGAGGCGCTCAGAATCCGCTCAAACTCCATGCTCGTCACCACATTGGGATAACGGCCATACCCCAGCTCCGGAGACAACCCGGGATCGTACAAAGAATAACCCGGCGCCAGGATCACCGAGCCTACCAGCAGTTCCTCCTCGCGCACCGCCTCCTGGTGATCCACCGCCCCCGCCTTGCAGACACGCACACACAAATGACACTCAGAACAGATGCCGCAGGCCAGACATCGCGACGCCTCCCTCTTCGCATCATCCTCCGTAAGCGCCAGCTCCACCTCCCGAAAATCACGCACCCGCTCGGAAACGGGAACCGTGGGCATCACCGCCCGCGGCGATAAATCAACCTTCCCGGACGAAACGATCCGCTCTATCTCCTCATCCTCCAGATCAACCACCGGCAGGGGAACCTCCTCCCGCGCCGTAAGAAGATCAACCCCCCGCAAATAACGATCTATCGAAAGGGCGCCTCGCCTGCCGTCCGCTATCGCCTCTATCAATATCCCGGGACCGCGATGGGCATCACCCCCGGCAAAGATGCCGGGTCTTCCCGTCGTCAGCGTCTTTGCATCAACGACAAAAGTGCCCCGAGCGCTCACCTCCAACCCATGACCCGCATCCAGAAAAGAAATCTCCGGGGCCTGCGCCACCGCCGCGATCATCGTATCCGCCGCAATCACAAACTCCGAACCGGCCACAGGAACAGGCCGCCGCCGGCCGCTCTCATCCGGCTCGCCAAGTTCCATCCGCTGACACCTGACACCCGCTACCCTGCCGTCCCTCACCTCCACCGACACAGGGGCCGTGAGCAACTTCAAGATAACCCCCTCGCGCTCGGCCTCCTCGATCTCCCAACTGTTCGCCGGCATCTCCTCCCGCGAACGACGATACACCATCGCCACCTCGCGGCCGCCCAATCTCAGCGCCGTCCGCGCCGCATCCACCGCGGTGTTCCCGCCCCCGATTACAACCACGCGCTCACCCACTACCGGGGACAGATTTGAAATCTGTCCCCATTCACCACCGGCAAGACTGACCGCCTGCAGAAAAGGAACCCCGTGATACACCCCCAGGGCATCCTCGCCCTCAATACCCAGACGCTGCGGCTCATGAGCCCCGATCGCCAGAAATACCGCCGCGTATCCCTCGGCAATAAGCCCGTTGATGTCCCGCACAGGCGTGTTCAACCTTATCTCCACACCCTCGGAAACGATCGCGTCTATCTCCCGCTGCAAGACCTCGCGCGGCAGACGGTAAGCGGGAATCCCCACCCGCATCATCCCTCCCGCCGCAGGCAACGACTCGAATACCGTAACCCCATAACCCATCCGCACCAGATGGTGGGCGCAACTGAGTCCCGCCGGCCCCGATCCCACCACGGCTATCCTTGCAGAAGGACGATCCGTTATCCCATCGTCTGCATTGACCGCTTTTTCTGAAGAACCGCCATGCTTGTACACCCAGTCCGCCGCAAAACGCTTCAACGCGCAGATCGCCACCGGAGAATCCACCTTCCCCCGAGAGCACTCGCTCTCACAGGGATGCGTGCACACCCTCCCCACCGAGGCGGGAAATGGATTGTACTCCCGCACCACCTCCAGCGCCTCCTCATAACGACCCTCCTTTATCAGGGCCACGTAACCCTGCGCGCTCGTCTCCGCAGGACAGGTCGCCTTGCACGGAGACGTCCCCCGCTTCGTCACTAAAAAAGAATTCGGAACCGCCTGGGGATAAGGACGGTATATCGCCTTGCGCTCATCCAGTCCCTCGTTGAACTCATTGGACAGTCCGATCGGGCATACCTCCACACAATCGGCGCAACCGGTGCACTTGGCCATCTCCACATATCGGGGAGAACGCCTGACGAGAGCCGTAAAACGACCGGGAGCGCCGGACAAGGAAAGAAGTTCGGAATTGGTGAGAATCTCGATGTTCAGATGACGCCCCGCCTCCACCAGCTTGGGCGAAACGATGCACATGGCGCAATCGTTCGTCGGAAATGTCTTGTCCAACTGGGCCATGCGACCGCCGATGGCAGGGGACTTCTCCAACAGATAAACCTTTATCCCCGAGTTGGCAAGATCAAGAGAGGCCTGGATCCCCGCTATCCCTCCCCCGATCACCAGCACTGCCCCTACTTTAGATTCCATGTGTTTCCTTTCGTCAACATTTCCGTAAAGCAGGGTGGGCCTGCAGGTCAACCCACCGGTTTTTCGAAATCGCCAATTTTTATATTAATCCTTTATTAGACAGGAGTTTGAGGGGATCGGTGAGGTGGCGGCTGAGCCATTTTGCCGCTTCCTTATGCCCC
>Ga0209212_1003701_pt1 | contig 19798 bp, 21 predicted proteins | sample RifGroC2_FD_183996 | JGI IMG/M metagenome (GOLD analysis project Ga0209212, IMG submission 183996) | Groundwater microbial communities from Rifle, Colorado, USA - Groundwater C2 (SPAdes) (version 2) | ecosystem: Environmental > Aquatic > Deep subsurface > Groundwater | place: Rifle, Colorado... | reverse complement strand
GGCTTCGAGGCCGTAGAGCTTCTTCTTGCCGCCGGGCAGGTCCTCAACCAGGTACTTCTGGTTTTTGTAGTGCCGGGCTTCCACGTCGGCGAGCCACTTCTTATTCTTGGCCTCCATATCGGCGCCGGCGCGGATAGGGTAGCGGGCCAGGAGGATTTCCTCGGGCGTGAGCATGTCAGGGTTGATCAGGTCGTAGACCTTGGTGTTCTTGATCTTGTAGTGGCGGAGGTTGTCCAGGAAGGCGTCCCGGATGATCCAGCCGGAGGGATCGTAGTCGACGATGCTGTAGAGGTAGAAGGACCGCTTGAGGTTGAACTTCGAGCCGGCGGCCTCGGGCATGGCGAAGATCTTCGGGCGGTCGACCAGCTCCGGGGACTTGGCCTTCTTCAGGTCGTCGACGAAGTACTCGACGTTCATGACCGAGGGCTGTCCGCCCAGGGCGATGGCCGAGACGTTGTACTGCTTGTTCAGGTCGGCCAGGTAGTTGAAGTGGCCGAGCTTCTCCGAGAAAGGAATGATGTTGGTGTTTACGCCGATACGCTTGTTGGCGGCGTTCTCGTCCCGGAAGCCGATGTCCTTGTAAGACAGGAGGGTGAAGTCCTTCACCATGGCGACGATGTTCTCGGTGAGCTGCTTGTACTGGTCGGTCTCGGCCGACAGCGCGCCAGCGCGGGCCAGCGTGGACTTGATGTACATGTACCAGTAGGTGCGGACCAGTTCGTTAAAGGGCTTCTCGCCGGAGCTGACGCGCTCCTTCATCTGCCAGACCAGGTTGCGCATGAGCCGGGACACGTTGACCGGGTAGGCAGGGGCGGCGCCCTCGGCTTTAAAGTTCTTTATGAGCCAGTCTTTCTTCTGGTCGTGGATCAGTTCGTCGTAGTGGCGGATGCCGGCCTTCCGGAGGCGTTCTGCGAGTGATGGGGGCATAGATTTGAGTATATAACCAAATATGGCTGTTTAACAACCTTTTTAAGCCTGAAACGGGCTAACGGCGCGTTTCAGGGGGCATTTTAGGACTCAGTGAAAAAGGCCAAATCATGCCCGATTATTGGTACTCGCTTTAGGGCTTCCGGGGGACTGCTCGGTTAGATTTTTGCCACGGCGTTCGCTAAACGCCTTTTTCAGTCCGCTTTCTTTTCTTTCACCGCCCAGAAGCCTTCGAAGATGTAGCCGACTTTGAAGCCCATGGCCGGCTTGAGCGTCCCGGCGCGGCCGCCGCCCACGCTGTCCAGGTCGATATCGGTAAGCCTGTAATAAATATCGAAAGTGAACCCCGTCGGAGTAGCGGAATATTCTTCGGTTGCGTAGAGCAACCCTGCAGAAATAATGGGGGCGATAAAGAAAGTGGTGTCTGACAATCCGAAGTCAGCGACGGCCGAGGCGGTAAAGCGCAGCGGCTTGCCTTGGACTTTAGGCGCCATGTACTCCATACCAACCAGCAGTTCCCAAAGATAGAACGTATTGCGCCCGGTACTCGGGCTGTCCACCTTGATGCTCTGGAACTGCAGGCCGCCGGTCTTGGCGAACGTTTCATGGCCGACGGCGCGAAAGCCGAAGCCCCAAGGCTTAACGCTCTCGGTGCCGGCTCCGGAGATCGCCAGGCCCTGGGCCGTGGGAAGAAGGAAGTAATACTCGTTAGCCGAAACCCATTTATAAACGGGCTTGGCTTCTGCGGCACGCGCTGAGCACGGAAACCAAACCGCGGACAGGGCGAGTAGTAATATGAATATGTGTTTTTCCGTCGTACCCACCCCGTCTTATTTTTTGGGTGTTTTCGGCTGTTTTGCTTCTATTGCCAAAGCCACCTGGAATTTACACGGCTCGGAAGTAAAGACCTGGCCGTCTTTGGTTTGTGCCCTGACTGCGGCCTGGTATTTCCCGGCCGCGTAATCCGCCCAGTCATACCACCAGTAGCCTACAGAATTCCGGCAGGCTTGCCAAGGACCCGTATTAAGCGAGATTTCCACCCGCGTGATTTCGCCGATTGTTCCCACACGGAACGTATAATGCGGCGCGGTGATCTTCTCGCCCTGTTGCGGATGATCCAGGACGGCGCAGACCTTGCTGGGTTTTACCGCGTCCGCGATCTTAGGCGCCGCGGTTTTCTTTTTATTCATTGACCACACCATTTTAGCTATCCCCATGTTCTTGTCCCCCTTAGTGTCCGATAGTTTTACGCTTCCCATTCACCGCTATTTCGTTAAACTCGCAAACCGTATAATTAAACAATCCGGCCGGGCCCGCTATTTCTTTTAATCGTTCTTCTATCCCCTCCGTAGTAGATTCAGATTTGAAAAGAAGAATATAAACATGATCCCTCTGATCTTGAATACTGAACGTCCCGAACTTCTTAATGGCATCGAAAGTATCCAGTTGCGTAATAACATTGGACTTAGCCAGAAATTTGATAGACACTATGTAACGGGACATATTCAGGGTTCCTGTTTTCCTTCTTTAACGGATGGCTGGGTTTTAAGGAGTGTGTGCAGGAGCGCGGCCAGGACCTGGGACTTCACAGGCTTTTCTATAAAATCTTTTACATTCGGTTCCTGCTTCAGCATTTCCGAAGTGGAGCGGTCGAGGTTACGGCTGGACACTACCACTATGGGGATATTTGAGGTGTCGCCTTCCTGAAGTTCGCGCAGGATTTCCCAGCCGCCGAACTTCGGCAGCATCAGGTCGAGAAGTATCAACTGCGGGTGCAGGAGGCGGGCCTTATCGAGGGCCTCTTTTCCGTCGGACGCTTTTTCGGTTTTAAAGCCCTCTCTGCGCACGATGTAATAAAGCAGATCCGATACTGAGTCGTCGTCTTCAACGATGAGTATCAGTTTTTCCTCGGGGGTCCCGAAACCCGGGCTGTCTTTTTCGTTATTTGCCATCGGTGGTGGTCGTCCTGGTGACTTTTATATTTATTTCTCTCGAATCGGTTTCATCTTTTGAAACGGCTTTGACCGGCAACTCCATGCCGCCGTCTGGAAATGCGAAACGCATGGAGAAAGTGCCGTCGGGATTAAGGTTCACCTTGCGCCCTGACACGGTGACAAAAGCGTCCGGCTCGGTGGCACCGTAAAGTATCAGCTCACAGTCAGCGACCAGCCAGAACTTCTTCGCCAGCTCGGGCTTCTGCAGGTTCTGCGAGGACATTGAGCTGACGCCCCAGGAAGAGGCGCGGGAGAACACGGCGCGCAGCATTTCCCAGCGCTGCGCGAGCGACTTGGCCACTTCGCCCGAGCCTTTGCCGATATATTCCACACCTGAGAGCTGAAGCAGCTTATCAAAGTCGGCGGTGACGGCCATCCATTTTTCATCCGTTACATCGGAGACATGGCCTGACGGCAGATTTACCGTGTTAGTTTTAACCAGGCTTATAAAAACGCCGTCCGGCAGCGCCAGGCCGACTTCGCAATAATAGGCGCCGCCGCTTTCCTGCACGTTGATGTACCAGTTTTTAGCCTCGTGCATTATGGGGATATCGAAATATTTGCCGGCGCCGTCGTAGGCGGCCGCCTGGCGGACGCGGATAACCTGGCGGCCTTTCTGGAAGATATCCGCGCCGTGGACGCGGCAGGCTTCTTTTTTGGAATTTTCCGTGATTTCCCAGTAGATGAACATCCAGTTGGGATCCCTGGGGAGAAGGACGGCCTCGGTGGTGCCGTAGCCGGCAGGCAGGGAGCCGGACTCCGAAGCCGGGGCGGTGTTCTCTTTTTTTATACGGCCGGACGAAGTCATGCCTGCCATCCTGCTGAACAGCGGTTGTTTATGGTTGGTGGCTGCGCCTTATTACGCGCAGACAGGATTTCACCCGGCGCTGCGGGGAAACCAGGGATGGAATTTAACGGTGCCTGACGGCGAATGCCTAAAGCATTCCCTACCCTCTCCCATTCTAACAGATTAGCCGTCAGATTGCACTGATAACGCGGGCGGCAGCATTTCCGCTATGGCCGCGGGTAGAGCTGCCAGGGCCGCTGTTCCTTTCAGGAGGAAATAGTTGGCTTGGCATTGCGCGTAAGCGGTGATTTCCGCGCACGGGTCCGAACTGAATATTATTACGGGGATTTTTTTAAGTTCTTCATCCACTTTTATGGCCGAGCAGACGCAGAGTGCGTCGCCGTCGGTCAGATGAAAATCCAGGATTATACAGTCCGGCCTATGGAGCGCAGCCAGCTTGACGCCATCGGCGCAGGTGGCGGCGGTGTATATTTTATAGCCGGTGCCGTCCAGGAATCTGGCGATAAGCCTGTGCCAGATCAGGTCGTCATCTATAACAAGGATCGAGCGTTTTTTCATAACTCTCCTGGCGGGGAAGAAAACAGGGGGCCGGGCTGTTCCGGAGCGCGGGGCTCCTGGGGTTTGGGTTAGGGGGCAAAACAACCCGGCCCTCAATCTTTGTTTTTTATTTAAATATGTCCCCCTGAGGATAATATACCAAGTGGCGTTTTATCTGTCAATGCTATTGGCACGTTTAGATTAAGTACCTATTGGCGCGTAGACCGCAGGCGGCAGAGGTTATACAATTTTAAATATGCACATCAGTGATTATCGTTTAACTATAGGTAAAAAAGTACACCAGGAACGCATTAAGCGCGGCTGGACGCAGGAAGAACTGGCCGAGAAAATAGACATGAACCCGTCTTTTGTGGGCCAGGTAGAGCGGGGCCTTAAGGCCGCCAGCTTTGACACGCTGGAACGCTTAAGCCGGATTTTTGGGATGGAAGTTGTTGATTTCCTGAAGAAAGGCGACGACAAAAAACCGTGCCCCGAACCGCAGGCTATAGAGCGTAAGGTAATAAGCCTGCTTAAAGGGTATACGCTCTGCGAGCAGAAAGCGGTATACCAGACCATGAAGTATATACTGCGGCAGAACCGGAAGCTGGCCAAATAACCTGAATTCCCTGTAAAGACCGGACCGGGCGCTGCCCGGTACTTCCGCCGGTTTATTCCAAAGTAAAGATTATTTTTATCGCCTCGGTGTCCTGGCCGCCGGTGGCGGCCGCGCGGTAGGGCCTGGGGCCGGCGTTGATTATTTCGACGAAGGCTTTTGCGGAGGCCGCCGCGGTCTGGCCGGCCTTGAGCGGGAGCATGATGTTCCAGCCGGCGACATGGTCGGTTGTGCCGTCCGGGCGCATATAGCGGAAGATGGAAAGCCACAAGCCCAGGGTGCCGTTTATGCTGCCATCGGTGCGGCCGGTGGCGATGCCGGAGATCTCCGCGCGGCCGGCGATGCCGCCAACGGTCACTTTGCCGGCAGTGACTTTGATCTTCTGGGTTTTATCGTATGAGGCGGCGTCCAGGGTGGCGCCTTTTGCGAGTTCTATTTCCGGGTTATAAGGTTTTTTTCGCTTCGCTTTCATATTCCCCCCTCCTATCCTACTGGATTCCCCCCTGCCTGGCAACCGCCCCGGAGGTATGGGCTTTGGGTGAAAAGCTATGGGTTAGCGGTGACAAAAGCGGCTCTTGCCGGGTTCCCGGTGGACCAGAGTTATCAACAATCACCGCCTGCCTACTACTTGTCTTCTATTTGCTCTTAACTATTTGTATATATAGAGCGTAACAAGTTTGAAGGGGTAGCGTAACAAGTTTGAAGGGTATAACTTTTTCCCTCATTCACAACCCCGTGATTAAGGGGCGTAACAAGTTTGAAGTTGATAACTTCCCTTATCAACCGAGATTGTTAATAATCGCTAAAGGGGTCTTACTTGGGAGCTTTGCCTGGACTGCCGGGGGTGAAGGACAGAGCTCAAAATAACCGTCCTCGAACTTAGCCTGGACCGGCCAATCGGATTGAATAAACCGAAGAAGTGTTTTTAAACGTTGACGGGTTATTCGATCATGGTGATGGCCGACTCCCAACTGCTCAAATAGAAGGCGGTCCGGGAACGATATCGGTTTTTTTAGTTCATTGCTCCGGTAAGCCAGGAAGCGGTAAAAATCCAGCGCCAGGGGATTGTTCTTAAAACACCGGATCCGGTTCATATCCAGCGGGACGGAATGCTTATGGATGTATTTAGCGTATTTTTCGCTGAGAATGATCTTCCCCTTCGCCATAGTGAGCTGCTCCGGGCTGGGAACGTCAAAGAAGAAATCCCAGGCTTCTGCGACCATGGTTTGTACCCCGGAGATATGGTTGGGGTTGTGGTCGGTGATGTTCAACGATATTGAAGACGTGACATAGTTCACCAGCTGCTTAACCAGCTCTTTGCCCGCCCCCCCGTCTTTATATCCGAGTTTATGCGCGTATTCACGGAAGGATCGGCCTACATCTATTACGTTGGTGTTCTTTGTGCGGACCTCGGTGTCTATGAAGATCTGATTCATCCTGGCGTAGCAGCCGGTAGGAATCTGATAGTTGGGGTTGCGTGTGATGACGAGGTTATAGGAGCTGCTTTTCTTGGTCCAGAAGGCCGGATTATCTTTTAACCTGTGCGCCGGCAGGCCGAACACCATGAAGATGTTGGAGCAGAAGGCGATGTCTTCCGGGATCTGTTCGAAATGTTTCTGTGTTACAAGGGAGGTAAGTTTAAGCAGTGAGGACCTGTTTGTCATTTTTGCCTTTTGGGGCCTGGCGAACCATGATTTTCAGGGGTGGTTCCCTATGAAGACCCCCTAAAAGTGCAACGGTTGCACTTTTTCCCAGGACCGCGGTTTAAACGCCTTAATCCTCCAGCTCAACGGTGGTGAAGCCGGCGGCTTTAAAAAATTGTTTAGCGGCTTTGGCCCACTGGGCCCGGAGCTTTGTGTCCGGCTTTTTGCCAGGGTGGAACCGCAGCTCCAGAACGACTTCCGTTTCCGTTTTGCGGAAAGGGTCGGTTTTTATTGCGGCCGCGCCGCTGGTGTGCGCGGTTTTTACCGCGGCGGCGGCGGGCCTGGTGTCCTCTTTAACCGAGGCCGGGAAATATTTAGCCTGCAGGGTGTTGAGCGCGGGGAAGCCCAGTTCGCCGGTGTGGACGGCTTTCTTGAAGGCTTCTGTTTTCTTGGGAAGTTCCTTGGCGACTTTATCGGCCAAGTTCAGGAGCAGGTTGCTGCTGCGGACATCGAGGTCGTACTTGATGATAAGTTTCTGGAAGTCGGGTTCGGCGGAACCGATCTTGCTGTAGTTGAAACCGGTCCTGCGCGAGATCTTGAGGTCCTCGGCGGCGGCTTCCACCTTGCCGGCGTGGAACTGGTCCTTGAAGCGGCAGAACGCCAGGGCGCGGTCCATGAAGGGGAGATCCTCGCGGTGGATGTTCTCGACTATCGAGAGGCGCAGGAGCTGCTCGTCCGCGGTTGCGCGGACGATGGCGCGGATAACTTTGAGGCCCGCGAGCTCGTGCGCGCGCAGGCGGCGCTCGCCGGCGACGAGCTGGTAGACCGGGGCGGCGCCGCCGTGGTCTGTTTGTTTAACCTGGCGCACGATGACAGGCTGCTGCAGGCCGTGCGCTTTGATGGAACCGGCGAGTTCCTGCAGGGACTCCTGGGGGAACTGGCGCCGCGGCTGATGCGGGTTCGGCCGGATGGCGGAAACGGGGATCTCTATTATCCGTTCGACCGCGGGGATGCCGGCGGCCTCGATACCGAGCAGGTTTAACGAGCCTCTGCGGATGCTTTCTTCTTGACGGGGCATTTTTTTAGGACCTCTTCGGTTAATTTTTCGTAATCATCAAAACCCTGGCAGGCGCGGTCGTAGTGCTGGATGGGCTTACCTGCGCCGGCGGCTTCGGCGAGCTTACTGTTGAGCTGGATGGTTGAGGCGAACACGCGGCCGGGCAGCTGCGCTTCGAGCTCGGTAAGGCATTTGTGGCACTCGGTCACGCCTTTGCGGTTGAAGGTGCCGAGGATGCCGAGGATCTGCAGGTCTTTAACATTATCCTGGATGTCGCGCAGTTTCGCGAGCAGCGGTGGCAGGCCCTGGATGGAGAGCCATTCGAGTTTGACGGGGATGACGACCTGGTCGGCCGCGACGAGATTATTAGCGAGCAGGACCGAGAAGCTGGGCATGGTGTCGATGAGGATGAAATCGTAGCGGTCCCGGATCTTCTCGATCTTGCGCTTGAGATAATGGAGCGCTTTGAATTTGTCCTGCTCGATCGAGGCCTCGTCGGCTATGAGGCGCTCGCTGGTTGCTATATAGGACAGGTTGGCGTGGGGGGTGGGGCGGACAACCTGGTCGAAGGGGACGCGGTCCAGCAGCCAATCACCAAGGGTGGGCTTGCCGTCAGCGGGGCCGAGGTAGCAGCTGAGCGAGGCCTGGGGGTCCGAGTCTATCAGGAGGGTTGAATAGCCGCGCAGCGCGAGGCCGGCGCCGAGGTTAAGGCAGGTGGTCGTTTTGGCTACGCCGCCCTTCTGGTTGGCGAAAGCGATGATCATTTGGCGACCCGCCGTTTTGACGCGGGTTTTAAAGGCGCCGGCCGGGCGCTTCCCGCGCGGATATTCTGCTGGCGCTTTTCAGCCATGTAGATATTCTCGATGTTGGCTAAATGTTTAAGAAGGGCCTCACGAACGTAATAGCTTTTCGTGCGCCCGGTGGACGTTGCCAGGGTGTTAAGCCTGAGCTCTATTTCTTTTGGTAGTCGGATGGCGATCATTGGCTTTCCTTTATGTATAACAAGTATGACATAAAAGAACGGGGCGGAACAATATAAATTATCGGTAGGAGGAAGTTGCAAAACTCCTAAGTTATGCGAAACCCGGACAAGCGGGCGCCTTCCGAGCGGGGGGCTGTTTGCAAAAGTCTCTCGCAAAATCATATCCTTTTGCAAGGACATTTGCGACAGACTGAGAGGTTTTTATGAAAATTGGTTATGCACGGGTATCAACACTGGACCAGAATCTTGACTTGCAGTTGCAGGCGCTCAAAAAAGCGGGGTGTCAGAAAATCTTTCGTGAAAAAGTTTCTGGAGCCTGCCGCCAGCGGCCGGAATTCCAGCAGATGCTGGAACATCTCCGGGAAGGCGATACGGTTATTGTCTGGCGGTTGGACCGTCTGGCGCGCTCAACCCGGCACCTGCTGGAGACCATGGAAACCATCCGCGAATCCGGCGCCCGGTTCCTGTCACTTTCCGAGCCCTGGGCGGATACTACTACCCATGCCGGCAAGATGATCATGACCGTGTTTGCCGGCATTGCTGAGTTTGAAAGGGATCTTATCCTTGAACGAACACAGGCCGGCCGCATTGCGGCCAAAACCAAAGGCGTACGTTTTGGGCGGCCGCCCAAGCTTAATCCTGAACAACTTAAGCTGGCGCAGCGGTTAATTGAGGAGGGGAAAGCCGCCAGTGAGATAGCCGACACTTTTAATGTCCATGCCGCTACGATCTACCGGCTGGCCGCGACGATGGATGGACGCTGTTTACGTTAAATCACAAATTCAAAAGTGAGCTTTTTTAGAGGGAAGGCGAAGGAGTATGGAGGCGGTCGAAGACATGGGTAAAGTCAGGCATACCTGACTTTACCCGTTAGCGTGGTAGCCGCCGCCGCGGCTACGCCAGGGCTTTGGCTACCGCGGCCATAAGCACTTCCACTTTAAAGGGTTTTTCGAAGTAGGTTTCCGGGAGCTGCTCCGGGGTGAGCTCCGCGACGGAGCCCGTCACGAGCAGGCTTCTGGCGCCGGTCTTCTTTTTCTTGAAGAGCTTTATTAGTTCGGTGCCCAGGCCGTCGCCGAGCATCAGATCAGTTATCAGCAGGTCGTAGTTGCCGGAATTTATAAGCCGCGCGGCCTCGGCGAAGCCGGAAGCCTGCGAGAGCTGATAATCCGTGCCGGTAAACATGCGCGCGTAAATACCGAGCATGGCTTTGTCGTCGTCGGCTACAAGTATTCTTCTGGGCATCTTAACTCCCCTTACCCCGGCAGATGCCCTCACCCCGCTGCGTAGCCCCCCGGCTGCTTTAAGAGTGTAACATAAGTTACATATAGCTGGTAGAGGCGTATGGCCCACGCGACGGTGGGCCGTAAAACCTATGACGCGCGTTAACGCCGCCGGCGCCCCGCCTGGGCGGGGCGCGTAATGGGCCCGTGAAGGGGCCTCACACGCGTTTTAAGCGCCTTTGATACGTGGGGGGGGGGGGGGGGGTACACGAGGCGGGTAAAACCTCCTGTATCTTAGATACAAGCTCGTCGAGCGTGAAGGGTTTCTGGAGAAAGTTTTTATCCGGGTTGAGTATGCCATGCGCGAGGACGGCATGGTCCGTGTAGCCCGACATGAAGAGCGTCTTTATCCCGGGATAAAGAGATTCCAGACGGGCGGCCAATTCGAGCCCGCTCAGCTTGGGCAGCACTATGTCCGTCAGGACGAGATGGATGGGACACTTATGCCGTTTACAAACCGCCAGCGCTTCCTCGGCGCTGGACGCTTCGAGCACGGTAAAGCCGACCGGTGTGAGGGTACGGCGCGCGAGAGTCCGGAGCGAGCTTTCGTCATCAACCACCAGGATAGTCCCGGTACAGGTAAATGACTTGCCGGCGGCCGCGGGTTGCTCGGGTGTTACCACCCCGTCCGTGACCTGCGGGAAATAGATCTTGAAAACCGTGCCATGCCCCACTTCGCTGTAGACGACGATGGACCCGCCGCTTTGTTTTATGATCCCGTGGACGGTGGAAAGGCCCAGGCCGGTGCCTTTGTCGCGCGGTTTGGTGGTGAAGAACGGCTCGAAGATATGGGACTGGGTCTCCGCGCTCATGCCTGTGCCCGTGTCGCTGACCGACAGCAGCACATAAGCGCCCGGCGCGACGGTGCCATGGCGGTGGACGTGCGGTTCGGTCAGGCGGGTAAGGGAGGCTTCGAGGGTAAGTTTGCCGCCTTTGGGCATGGCGTCGCGCGCGTTGACGCAAAGGTTCAGGAGGACCTGTTCGAGATAGCCCTGGTCCGCTTTTATGAGCGCCGGCGTCCTGCTTTTAAGGACTGTCAGTTTTATGTTCTCGCCGATGAGGCGGCCGAGCATTGTCTTTGTGCCCTGGATGACCTGGTTTACGTCGAGCACTTTGGGCTGCAATACCTGCTTGCGGCTGAAGGCCAGAAGTTGGCGCGTCAGCGCGGCGGCGCGCAGGCCGGCTTTATGTATTTCTTCCGCGTCATTGTGCCGGGGGTCGGCCTGGTCCAGGCTTTTGAGCAGGAAGCCGCTGTAAGCCAGAACGGCGGACAGGATATTATTAAAATCGTGCGCGATCCCGCCGGCAAGGGTGCCGGCCGCCTCCATCTTCTGCGACTGGCGGAGCTGCTCTTCCAGCTTTGTTCTTTCCAGCTCGGCGGCCTTGGCGGCGCTTATGTCCTCCACCATGCCGAGATAGTGCGGATCGGAGTTGTCGAACGCCGGCAGCGGGGCGGCGGTCAGTTTTACCCAGACCGCGGTGCCGCCGGGCCGGAGATAACGCTTTTCCATCTGGAACAGCTTCAGCTTGCCGGCGACCAGCAGCGCCAGGTTCTCCGACTGGGCTTTTATATCGCCGGGATGCGTGAGGTCCATCCAGGTAGTTGCGGCCAGCTCTTGCACGGGCCTGCCGACGATTCTGGCGAACATCGGGTTTGCGCTCAGGAAACGCCCCGTTTTGGCGTCGACCAGGCATATCCCCATGGGCGACGCGGTAAACGCGGTTTTAAATAACGCCTCGCTTTCTTTCAACGTTTCCAGCGCCTTCTCGCGCGCGGCGAGCTCTGCCGCAAGTTCGCGTGTGCGCTGCGCGACCAGGACCGCCAGATGGTCATGGTCAGCCCGTTGCAGGATGTTGGCCGCTTTGATCTTCAGCATGGCCCGCAGCTGGACGGTCAGCTCCCACAGTTCCAATGGTTTTGAAATGAACGCTTCGGCGCCGGCCGCGAACGCTTTTTCGCAGGTCTCTCTGTCGGGTTTGAGGGCGGTCAGGAAAACTACCGGGATATGCCTGAGGCGAGTGTCTTCTTTGAGCCGCCGGCAGATCTCGAACCCGTCCATTTCCGGCATGACTATGTCGAGCAGGATTATATCAGGGTCTTCGGCCAGCGCCAGGGCTATACCTTTAGGGCCGGTTGCGGCGGCGAAAAAGCGGGCCGCGGGGAAAGCGTGCGCCACGGCGGCGTTTAGAGTGTCGAGACTGTCCTCTCCGTCGTCGATAGCCAGTATTTTTAATTCGGAAGCGGTCATAGTGTGGCCCTCCTGGTACTGCTGCGCGAACCCCGGTAGACGGCGGGGGAAACGGGAACAGGGCGGCAGATGCGGTTGCCGCTGGAATAAGAGGCGGGTCTGTACGGCGCCCCGGTGCGTTATTGTTCCCCGCGTAGTATTATACGCTTTTATAGAAACTTGCCGCTGGCCGGCCGCGGCGGCTGGCTGCGCCGCGGGGAGGGGATTTATATCCGGATATCCCCAGCGGGCCCAGCGCTTAACTGTTATGAAAATGTGCTGGTAAGATAAGGGGCTTTCGCTTTAAATACAATTTGTTCAGTGTGCTGAATACTGCGTAGAATCAGCGCCCGGCGCCCCAGGGCGGCTTCTTTGAGCGAAGGCGCACGTTTCAACACGACACGCCGTTGTCGGGATGACCTGCTATTATATTTCTGGCGGAAAGCAGAATATTCCACGGCCAGCAGATAAGGGAATATTTGCTATCATATGTTCCCAGAGGTAATTATGACAAAAAAACAAAACATTCTCCTGCGCGACGTTCCCCAGAGCATTTATACCTGGATTGAAAGCCAGCGGCATACACGGCGGGTTTCCCAGAAGGAATTCCTGCTTAAGATCTTGGAAACAGCGTCCACCTATAATGTTTCAGATACACTGTTCCCGTTTACCCCGGCGGTTTCATTCCGCCGTCCGACGGAAACACCGTTCACATTTATTGATCTGTTTGCCGGTATAGGCGGAATGCATATAGGGCTGGAAAAAGCCGGGGGGGAATGTGTGTTTGCCTGCGAGTGGGACAAACACTCGCAGAAAACATACACAGCCTGGTTCGGGATGTGCCCGCACGGCGATATCAAAAAAATAGCCCCCGAGGATATCCCTGACCACAATATCCTTGCGGCCGGCTTCCCCTGCCAGCCTTTCTCGATTGCCGGTGTATCGAAAAAACAGAGCATGGGCCGGCTGCATGGCTTCCAGGATGAAAAACAGGGCAACCTGTTTTTCGATATCGCTAAAATAGTAGAAGCAAAGCGGCCCCAGGCGCTGATACTGGAGAACGTTAAGAATCTTTTATCACATGACAAGGGCCGGACGTGGACTGTGATAAAAACAACTCTTGAAGACCTCGGCTATAAAGTGTTCCATAAAATTATCGACGCAAAAGATTACGTCCCACAGCACCGGGAGAGGATATTTATTGTCGCCTTTGACACAAAGGTGTTCGGTGATAATATTCCGTTTGAATACCCTACCCCGCCGGCGGGCCGTAAACCCCGGCTGTCGGATATACTGGAAAAGAACTGCGACCCCCGGTATACGCTGTCGGATCATTTATGGAGTTACCTGCAGAAATACGCCCAGAAGCACAAAGAAAAAGGAAACGGGTTTGGGTTTGGACTTGCAAGCCCGGCGTCCAACTCGCGTACGCTTAGTGCGCGCTACCACAAGGACGGCTCCGAGATCCTTATCCCGCAGAAAGGCCGGAACCCCAGGAGACTTACACCGAAGGAATGTGTAAAGCTGATGGGATTCCCGAAGGAGCTGCCGATTGTTGTTTCAGATACCCAGGCGTACCGGCAGTTCGGGAATGCGCTTGTACCGCCGATTGCTGAAAGCGTGGCAAACCAGGTGGTTAAGGTATTCCAATGGGCGGAAAAGAATAAGAAAATGACACTGCCTAAACCGGCGAAGAAGAACGCTGTTGCCGAATCCAGAAAGGAGAAATACCATGTCACAGCCGGCGCTTGCTGAAAAAGCCGTACAGGACGCCCTGCAGCATGGCAAAGCGCTGCTAAAGTTTATATCCGCCAACAATGTGGGGCTGACAGGAAGCCATGAGTATGGCTATTACCTCCCGGTAAACGCCTGGAAGCTTTACGCAGACCATCCGCCCAAGAAAGGCGTAAATACCGACAAGAAGGTTAAGATCAACTGGCAGGATGGTGAACGGATCACCGATTCGGTTGTTAAATGGTATGGCGTAAAGACGCGGTATGAATACCGCCTGACCGGGTTCGGTAAAAGCTTCCCATATCGGACCGCCGGTAACGTCGGGGACATGCTTGTCCTCGTGCGGACCGGGAATGAAACATTTAACGCCTATGTGTTTAATTCCTCGGAGGATATGGAGTACGTGCAGGCCGCCCTGGGAACGGAAATAATAGATAAGGCGTGGGGGGTCTACCCCGCGGAGCTGGCCGGCCGCGAAGAAACCGCCGATGACTGCATTGACAGGCATTTTCAGGCGTTTATCAAAAAGATAAAGATATTCCCGCCGTCATTGGACTTCTCCGGAACAACGCGTGATGCGATTCTGGATTGTATCCGCGACTTCAGAAAACTTACCAACGACAAACAGCTGGCGCTGCTTTTGGACCGGGAATACGATCTTTTCAGAATGGCGGAGAATCTTTTATGCCGGGACGATGTTGCCAGGCAGTATAAGACCATTGATGAATTTATTGCCGCCGCCAGCAGTATTATGAACCGCAGGAAATCCCGCGCGGGCAAATCGCTTGAACATCATGTGGAATATCTGTTCAGAACGGCCGGGATCCCGTTTGATGCGCATGCAAAGGTAGACGGTGAGCCGGATATCCTTATACCGGGGAAACAGGCATACCAGGACAAGGCGTGGCCGGATGATAAACTTTTTGCGGTATGCCTGAAGACAACCTGCAAAGACCGCTGGCGGCAGATACTAAACGAGGCGAAAAGGGTTAAAAGAAAACATCTGCTGACCATACAGCAGGGCGTCTCGACCGGGCAGCTTACAGAGATGCGGGATTCCGGCGTAACACTGGTTGTGCCGGAACACCTTCACAAACTATATCCGGTTGTCCCGGATATGAAGATCCTGTCCCTGGAGAACCTGATCACGGATATCAAAGTGCAGTTTCCCGGCGGCGCCGGGAAGTTCAGCGGGACTTGTTGAGGCAGGCGATAATTCTGCCGGCGGCTGACTCCGGGGATCTCCGGATGGTGTGCTCCCAGAAACGGAGAACTTTCCAGCCAGCTTTCTTCAATAGCTGATTCACGGCGCTATCCCGTTTTGTGTTGCTCTTTATTTTCTTGTCCCAGAACGCGCGGCGGGTCTTTGGCCGGACAAAACACGTCGGGCATTTATGCCAGAAGCAGCCGTCGACGAAAACAGCCAGCTTCCCGGCCGGGAAGACAATATCCGGTTTCCCGGGCAGTTTATAGTGGAGACGGTACCCCCGGATTTTATTCTGGGATAGACACCGGCGAAGCGCCATTTCCGGACCGGTGTTCTTTCCCCGGATCATGGACATGTTATAGCTCCGCTGCACTTTTGTTAAAGTGTCTGCCATAAAACCACCGGCGGGGGGCTGCAATGACAAGTGAGCTATTTAGCAAGCAACGTCTTTATTCTTCCTTTTATATTCTCGTAAACCGATGTTAGTTTTCCTTTTGCAACATCAGTTAACAGCGCGGTGTGCGCCAAAGCATCCCTAATAGGTTTATATTCGTTTGAATCTCTTGCCAGACACGCTTCTTTTTGTGGATCTTTCTTGTCAACCAAATAGGCAAGGTCATTCATTGACAGATAGCTCGTATCACTCTGCTGTCGTCGGATATCAATACTGATATTCCCTTTATTCTTGCTATCGGTTTCGACTCTTTTCCATTTTTGAATCTCTGTTTTCGCTTCGTCTGACAAAACAATCTTGTTTTCATGAATGTATTTCCGGATCAGGTTCTCTGAAATAAAACATTCAGCGTAAGAGCCGAAGTTGTAGCGTGCGTCGTCGGCCAGTTCATCGACCCACGAGTCAATCTTCCCCTTATTCTTTGCTCCGACGGGCGGCGCGTATTCATCCGACACAGCGTTAAACAAATCTCTTGAAGTTCTTTCCTTCGGAGTTATTCTGTCATTCTCTGCATCACCGGCCTCGCGATGCTTCACACGCCAGATATCCCAATCCTCAATTACGGCTTTAATAACTTCATCCTTGAGTTTCATCAGTAAAGCCCGGTACATGGCGTCATCAGAAACCACACCTTCCCGGTTACTTGTAAATCTATCCTTATCCTTACCATCCAATTCGTTAAAGTGAATCTGACCATACAGATAGCTTTCTACGATCCGCGCTGTAGGGATATACTTTAAGATATTCTTTTCCCTCAGCCTGCCGTTGACAAAAAGGTCCACGCTTACCCGCTCCTCTGTACTCATGATGTTCAAGTCTCTTGGCCGCTCGACAGAGGCAATAAAGCCCTTCATCTTGCCGGAGGTGCTTAATTTCTTTTTTTCTTTTAACTTCTTAAGTTCACCATGGATAAACGGGTCATTCAGGTTGTTGATGTTCCAGATAAATTCCGTTTTGTCCGCTAGTTCGCGAAGATGTTTATAGGTGATCTTTTCCCCGTCAATAAAAATATTGAATGACTTATCAAGAAGTGAGAACCGGAAATAAAGGGCTACAACCTTTTTGAGAATGTCCAGGCTGTTTTTTATCCCTCCCTTGATATTCTCAAAATATATAATCGTCCCTTTTGAGTGTCCTTTCGTGTATTTCCTGAAAAGATTCTTATCCCAGGCCCCCAGTTTATATTGCCCCGGACTCACGTCGTCAGAAATCGCTTTATCCAAGGCGGCATTATCAATAACACCACCAACATAATCCTTGCCTCTTACCTTGGAAAGGATCGTGATTTTATCTGCACATGAGAGCAACGCAAGCTTCCCTATTCCTTTTCTCCCAATAAATGGTCTTCCCCCGGTTGACTTCACTATACCGGCTTTTCTTTTAGAATACCCGACTTTCAGAAACTTGTTCTGGAAGTCATCTTTACTCATGCCATCGCCATCATCCTTAATAACAAATCTGTTTCTCGCTTTATCGACATAAATCCAGACATTGGGAGCATCCGCATCCCATGCATTGGAAACCGCCTCACCAAGGACTGTCACAAAACTCCTGTACAGATTTCTCCCAAGGTGGTTTAGGACACTCAGGGATATCTCAAATGAAAACTGATCCTTAGTTTGCATAATGTTGTTTAACATGTCCTTTGATGGTTTTTGCAATTACATACCCTAATCTGGGCGGGACAGCATTCCCAATATGCTTTTCGATTATGGAGGGTTTAAAGTTCTCCTTCGAGCCTATAAAATCATACTTCTTGGGGAAGGATTGTAGTATTGCTGCTTCTCTAAGCGAAATTGCCCTGTCCTGGACAGGATGCCCAAACCTGCCGTTACCGTAACCTGTGCACTGTGTTGTTAATGTCGGTGATACTTTATTCCAGCTCATTCTGCCGTAGACACTTCCGTAGGATTTTCCTGATTCTTTTTTATGGCATTTTAAAACCAGTCGTTTATCCCATTGTTTCCAGCTGCCACCTTGTTTTGTTGCCCTGATTCTTCGCAGGTTCAAAGGGGACAATTCTCTTGCTCGATGCAGCATATCCTTTTTGCAGGATTCGCCGGCTTCAAGTCTCGGCAGATGTCCTATTGCTTTTCTTACAGTCTTTACTCTTTTGCCCGTATGTGTCTCTTTAATCAGATTTATTTCTCCGAATTTCGAAGCAAAAAGAATCAACCGTCTTCTTCTTTGCGGAACGCCATAATCCTTGGCGTTAACAATCTGATATGAGACAAAATATCCGTTGCCACCGAGAATATCTAGGAAATCCTGAAAGACTCGACCCTGATTATATTTCATCAGGTTTGGGACATTTTCCATCGAAACAATATCAGGCTGAACTGCGTTGATTATTTTGCCAAAGGAATAGAGCAGTTTCCATTTGTTGTTTTTCTTTGTGCCTTGTTGGTAGGTGGAAAAAGCCTGGCATGGAGCGCATCCCGCCAGGACTTTTATTGAACCTTTAGGGAACAACAGCGCAATCTTTTTCGGAGAGTACTTTGTCAGATCTTTGTAAATGAAAGGGGCTGCATTATTCTTTTCATAGGCGAATTTACATGAAGCATCAAAATCAATGCCTGCAATCACATTAAACTTAGCCTTCACAAATCCTTGCGTAAGTCCACCAACACCGCAGAATAAATCTACAACGGCACAGTCGGTATTCATTTTTTTTAAGTTAGGCATCTCAAATACGGCCCCTTATTAATCACGTGTTCCCTAACATAATTATTATACTGCTTTTACAAAAATCTTATTCCCGCAAGGCCGCGGTTGTTGGCGCGGGCCTTACCGCCGCAGGCGGTAAGGGGGGCGCGCGGCCGCGCAGGGGGGCCATGTCAACTTTCTGGGTGTAAATTGGGAAGCATGGGCGTAGTCTAGATCAAACCGCCGCCACCTCCTTTTCCCTGGGCTTGTAGGCTTTCCATAGGCGCTTCGCCCAACGTGCTTCCTGCGCCTGCGAAACCGACCATATCAGTTTCAAGACCTCCAGCTCGGAATGCATCGTGCCCGCGCTGTTTAGTCTTCGCCGCAGCTCGTAGTTGAAGCGCTCTATCAGATTCGACGTCATCAACAGCGTCCAAAACGCCTCGGGCTCGTTGAGGAAACGCAGATGGTCGTCTAGCCTTCGCATCACAAGCCGCACGGCTTTGGGATAAGCGGCGCCAAGGCGGCCCTGCATTGTGCCCGCCGCTGTAAGCGCCTCTTCGCGGGTTTTGGCCCAGAAGATGTTCTTGAACAGTTGCAGGAACAGCTTCCTGTGCGGCGCGGCCACCCGCGCCGTGCAGTTGCGCATCAGATGCACCACGCAAAGCTGGTGCGGCACGCCCAGCAGCTCTTTTACAGCTTGCTCTATGCCGGAATGCTCGTCGGAAACCACCAGCTTCAGGGCGTTCCTGTCCAGGCCGCGGCTCAACAGGTCTTTGACCAGTGCCGACCAGGAATCACCGGACTCCTTGTCGCCCAGCAGGAAGCCAAGCATGTGCCGCTGGCCCTCGGGCGTTATGCCCAGCGCCACCAGCAGCGCCTGCTTGCGGATAAAGCCCGGCCTGCGCACCGGCAGGTAGATGGCGTCCAGCATCAGGTAGACGATCCCCTTGGGGATAGGGCGCGTTTCCCATTCCCGCAGAACGGGCTCGATGGCGTTGGTCACCTTGGTGACGGTGGAATGCGACATCTTCGCGCCTATCGTGCCGTTCAGCTCGCGGGCGACGTCCCTGGTAGAACAGCCGCGCAGCCAGAAGCGCATGGCCAGCATGTCGCGCAGTCCCGTGCCGGCGGCTTTAAGCGCCTCCAGCAGCGGCAGGGACAGGCTTCCGGCTCGCACCACGGGGCGGCGCAGCGTCAGGCGTCCCCACAGGCCGGGAAGGCTCTTTAGCTTATAACCGTTGCGCTTGGTGGCGCCGCCACGTTCATAGGGCTGGCTGCCCAAGGCGGCGTCCCGCTCGGCGGCCAGCTGGGCGCTCAAGGCCTCTGAAATTATGGCGTTGATTTCTTGGCTGACGATATAGCTAATCGTTCCCGACTGAATGGCGGACTTGACCTTGGCCCGCAACTGCCGATGCGCCAACCGTTCTATCAGTTCAGTCGCCGATGGGGTGCGGCTGAAAGCACCTTGACGAGAACCTGTTATTTCAATATTGTCACTATTGGTAAGCATGGGTATCCTCCGTAGTCTTTCTGCTCGATACATTAAGTCTACTAGATGCCCATGCTTCCTTCAATTTACACCCGAAATCTTAACACAACCCGCAGGGGCGGGGCAGGGCTGTTGCGGCCCTGAGAGCCCCACGAACCGGCCCGCCTTTGGCGGGCGGGCGCCGCGACCGTAGGGC
>Ga0209212_1003700_pt1 | contig 19799 bp, 20 predicted proteins | sample RifGroC2_FD_183996 | JGI IMG/M metagenome (GOLD analysis project Ga0209212, IMG submission 183996) | Groundwater microbial communities from Rifle, Colorado, USA - Groundwater C2 (SPAdes) (version 2) | ecosystem: Environmental > Aquatic > Deep subsurface > Groundwater | place: Rifle, Colorado... | reverse complement strand
AAGGACATGCAGGACATCGAGTTCACCATCGAATCGGGCAAACTCTTTATGCTGCAGACCCGTACCGGCAAGCGCACTGCACCGGCAGCCATCAAGATCGCTGTCGACATGGTCAGGGAAGGCCTGATTGACGAGAAGGCTGCTGTCAAGCGCGTTGCTCCCAACCAGCTCGACCAGCTGCTGCACCCATCGCTCGACCCCAAGGCCGAGAAGGTCATCATCGCCAAAGGCCTGCCTGCCTCTCCAGGCGCGGTTTCCGGTCTGGTTGTATTCAGCGCCGACGAAGCCGAAGCCGAGGCCAAGTGCGGCAAGAAGGTTATCCTGGTGCGCATCGAGACCTCGCCTGAAGACATCCACGGCATGCATGCAGCCCAGGGGATCCTCACTGCACGTGGTGGCATGACCTCCCACGCGGCGGTTGTGGCTCGCGGCATGGGTAAATGCTGTGTGGCAGGCTGCGGCGAGATCAAGGTTGATTATACCGGTGAGTGTTTTACCGCCCGCAATGGGCTGGTGGTTAAAAAAGGGGACATGATCACCCTGGATGGCTCTGCCGGTGAGGTCATGCTGGGTGCCGTTCCGACCGTTTCCCCGCAGATGACCGGTGATTTCGCTACCCTGATGGGCTGGGTGGACCAGATTCGCACCATGAAGGTGCGCGCCAACGCCGATACGCCCCATGATTCCAAGGTCGCCCGTGAATTCGGGGCCGAAGGAATCGGCCTGTGCCGCACTGAACACATGTTCTTCGATGCCGAGCGCATCGCTGCCGTACGGGAGATGATCCTGTCCGAGGAACTGGAAGGGCGTGAACTGGCCCTGGCCAAGATCCTGCCCATGCAGCGTGGCGACTTTACCGGCATTTTCCGCGAAATGAAGGGGCTGCCGGTCACCATCCGTCTGCTGGATCCGCCGCTGCACGAGTTCCTGCCGCAGGAAGACAAGGATATCGAGGAGCTGTCCAGGACCATGAAGGTTCCGGTCAGCGCTCTCAAGCACAAGGTGGAGAGCCTGCACGAATTTAATCCGATGCTGGGACACCGCGGCTGCCGCCTGGGCATCACCTACCCCGAGATCTATAATATGCAGGTCCGGGCTATCATGGAAGCTGCCTGCGGCCTGGTCAAAAACGAGGGGTACACCATCGTGCCCGAGATCATGATTCCGCTGATCGCTACCGCCAAGGAGCTGCAGGTACTCAAGCTGAATGCAGTGGCAATCTGCGAAGAGGTCATCGCCAAGTACGGCGTTACGGTGGAATACCTGATCGGCACCATGATCGAGCTGCCCCGCGCCGCCCTGACTGCCGACCAGATAGCACATGAAGCTGAATTCTTCTCCTTCGGCACCAACGACCTGACCCAGACCACATTTGGTCTGTCCCGCGACGATGCCGGCATGTTCCTTCCGTTCTACGTGGATAACGGCATACTGCCGGAGGATCCGTTCGTGTCTCTTGATCAGGAGGGGGTCGGCCAGCTTGTGAAGTTGGCTTGCGAGAAGGGGCGAGCTACCCGCCCGAACATAAAGCTCGGCATCTGCGGCGAGCATGGCGGCGATCCGTCATCCGTCATTTTCTGTCACAACATCGGGCTGGATTATGTTTCCTGTTCACCCTTCAGGGTGCCCATTGCCCGCCTGGCAGCGGCCCACGCAGCACTGGGATAAGATGGTACTGCAGTTCCATCGGGTATGAGGCAGGGCTGCTTTTGCCCCATACCCGATGACAGTCACCCGGATCTGATTCCAAAAAAATGGTGATGTTTTTTCTCAATTACAGGTTATACTCCCCCTTACGGCAGCTGCTCAGTATGTAGAAGCCGTTTGGGGGTTTTTTTATGGGTGACGCACACCTTTCCGCCTACTATGATGCTGTTTTTGATACCGACCGGGACCGGGCACTTGCCGTTGTGAAGCGCGCCCTGGACGAGGGGGTTTCCCCCGAAGAGGTCATCTTCACCATCGTGGTCCCCTGCATGGAAAAGATGATCGGCGGTATGATGACCGATTCGCTCGTTACCCTTTCCCAGCACTTTCTTGCCTCCCAGATCGCAGAAGAAGTCGCCGACACACTCATCCCCCGCTTCAAGACTGCCCCGGAGATGCAGGGACACATCGTCATCGGCACCAGTTTCGGTGATTTTCACGGACTGGGCAAGAAGATCGTCAGCGGTTGCCTGAGGGCCAAGATGTTCCAGGTGACCGATGTGGGCATCAATGTCCGTCCGGAACGCTTCGTGGAGGAGGCGCTGGCCGTTGGTGCGCAGGTGATCGGCATTTCATCCATGATGGTTCATACCGCCGTGGGGGAACATGGGCCGCGCCGGGTGCGGGAGCTGCTGCGGGAACAGGGACTGGAAGACCGTATCAGGATCGTGGTGGGTGGGGCGCCTTACCGTTTCCATGACACCCTTTACCGGGAGGTGGGGGCTGATGCCTGGGGGGTGACCGCCATCGAAGGTGCTGATGTTATTGCCCGGCTGATTCGGGAGATACGCTCATGATGACCGGCATGGAACGACTTCAGGCCGTGATGGCCGGCCGCCTGCCTGACCGGGTTCCTGTTCTGTGCAATCTCCTTGATCAGGGCGCCCGAGAGCTGGGCATGGGCATCAGGGAGTATTACAGCCGCGGCGAAAACGTGGCCGAAGGCCAGCTTCGGATGAGGGAGAAATATGGTTACGATGGAGTCGTGGGGATGTTCTACGTCGCCATGGAGGCGGAGTTTTTCGGCTGCCGGTCCATCGTCTATGCTGATGACGGCCCGCCCAATGTCGGCCATCTAGTCATCAGCAGGCCCGAGGATATCGAGACTCTACAGGTGCCTGAAGATTTCAACGAGATTCCCCGCTTCAGAGAGCTGGCCACCTGCATCCGGATTATGAAAGAGAAACTGGCGGGAAATTACCCTGTGACCTGTCTTGTCACCGGTTCTTTCAGCTTGCCTGCACTCCTGATGGGCATAACCGGCTGGATGGAGCTGTTCCTCTGCGGCGACCCTGCATTGCGTGAGATGCTGCTTGAGAAGTGCTCCCTGTTCTGCCGCCGGCAGATTGCGGCGCTGCGAGGTGCTGGGGCAGACCTGATCGCCTATACCAGCTCGGTGGCGACCTCCAATATTATCACACTCAGGCAGTTTCACGAGTTGGCACTGCCGACGATAATCCGGGATCTTGACGGACTGGGGACCGGCGACATTATTTACTTCAACGGCGGCGGCCAGATCAATCCTCACCTGAAGATACTGCTGGAACGGACCGATCTGCGGGCTTTTTACATTAACCCGTTTGACAGTCTGTCCGAGGCCAAGCTTGCGTTGGACGGCAAGGCGCTCCTGGTGGCTGCAATCAACGATATCCGGCTGATTGACTGGGCTGCGGAAAAGATCGAGAGCGAGGTTGGCCGCATCATGGAGCAAGGCAAGCAGGGAGGGGGGTTTGTCTTTTCCACACTGATGATGCCGCTGGCCATTCCGGAACAGAATATCCGAGTCATGCTGGAGGCAGCGTACCGCCATGGCTGTTATCATCAGGACGGGACCTGATATGACCGAAAAACTGACCCTTATCGCATGCGGCATTCTGCACAGGGAAATCGATTGCCTGATTGCAAAGAACAGTTGGCCGGTTACGCCGGTTTATCTGCCGTCCGGTCTGCATACCGATTTCAACAAGCTGCAGAATGCCCTTGAAAAAAGCCTTGAGGTCCACGCAGGCCAGCCCTGCATTGTATTTTACGGGGCCTGCCACCCCCTGATGGACCGCATGCTTGCCAAGGCCGGCACCATTCGCACGCCAGGGCAGAACTGTGTCGATATCTATCTGGGGCATGAAGCATTCAACCGCGAGCTCAGCGCCGGGGCCTTTTTCCTGTTCGAGGATTGGGCCAGAAAGTGGGACCGGATCGTTGGGGGGACGCAGGGGCTGACCCCGCAGGTCATGCGGGAGATATTCAGCAGTGCCCATACACATCTGCTCGCCATCCGCACCCCCTGTTCCGGTGATTTTAGAGCCCAGGCCGAGGACATCAGCCAGCGTACCACGCTGGAGCTGCGTTGGATCGATATCGGCCTGGAAAACCTGGAGCGTGCGCTGGAAACAACCATCACCGCTGCATGCAGGAGCTCCCATGGGTGACGCTGTCACGATACCGGAAGAGGTGGGAGCGTTGCGCTATCGGGTGGCCAGCCTCGCCCGTGACAATGCCCACCTGAAGCTGATCAATGGTATGCTGACGCGGCTGAGTTCGGCCAGCGGGCTCAGCAACGTGGTCAACCACATCCTCACGATCCTGATGGAAACTATCGGCGGCGCCAACTTGGTCATCTACTACACGATGGAGGGGAAGTGGCATTCCAGGGATGTCTTCGGCGTTGCCCGGGCAATGGATTCGCCCGACGCCCCGCTCGTTGCCAGCGCAGTGCGGGACGGTGTCTTTATCCGTTCAGCGCCCTCGATTTCAGGAGATATCCGGCAAGAGACCTGGGTCTTCCCCATGCTCATGCAGCAGCGTGTCATCGGAGCGGTTGCCATGGAAGGCATGCAACTCACCGACAGTGCCATTCAGAGCGAGTTGCAGCCGTTTTTCGTGTATGCCGCCCTGATGCTGGGAAACGAGCTGTCCAACTACAGTGCGCTGGAGATCGCCCATAAAGAGCTGCTGGCGACACACCGGGAACTGGAACTCCAGATTGCCGCACGCCAGGAAGCAGAAGAACATTACCGGATACTGTTTGAGCAGTCTCCCGATGGAGTCCTGCTGGTTGACCCCCAAAGCAGGATGCCCATCCGTTTCAACACGGCGGCGCACCTGCATTTGGGATACAGCCGCGAAGAGTTTGCTGCCTTGACCATGGCGGATATTGAGGTGGTTGATTCGGAGGAGGAGTTGGATCATTACGCCCAGGTCCTGATGAAGCAGGGATTTTCGACATTTGAGACCATGCACCGCGCCAAAGACGGGCAGATACGAAATGTCCTGGTTACCGGAAAGGTTCTGCCGCTTGAATCGAACAAATTAATCCTGACAATCTTCCGTGACATTACGGATATCAAAAAAATGGAGGCGGAACTCCTCAGGGCACAGAAACTGGAATCGGTTGGTCTGCTGGCGGGGGGCATTGCCCACGACTTCAATAATCTGCTGATGGCCATTCTCGGCAACACCTCTCTGGCCAGGATGTCGGTGCCGCCGGATTCACGCGCCTTCGATCTGCTGGGAGAAAGCGAAAAGGCCTGCCAGCGCGCCCGCGACCTGACCCAGCAGTTGCTGACCTTTGCCAAGGGAGGAGCACCACTCAAAAAGCTCACAAACCTCGGCAAACTAATTCAGGAAAGCGCTACCTTTGCCGTCCGCGGCTCGAACTCGCGCTGCGACTTCCGGATTCCTGCCGATCTCTGGAACGCCGAAATTGACGGGGGACAGATCAGCCAGGTGATTCACAACCTGGTCATCAACGCCGACCAGGCCATGCCGGGTGGCGGCACTATCCTGGTCAGCTGCGGGAACATCCCGGCTCCAGCGGGCAGTGTGGCGGCGGTAAATTATGTGAGGATCGATATCCAGGACCATGGCATCGGCATCCAGCTCGATCTGCTGCCGAAGATCTTTGATCCATATTTCACCACCAAACAGAAAGGTAGCGGCCTCGGCCTGGCTTCGTCCTATTCCATCATCAGGAAACATAACGGCCGCATTGAGGTGGAATCAACACCTGGCGCAGGAACCACGTTCCACATTTACCTGCCGGCTGCCACGGAAACAGCGGTACAGGATGCCCCGGCTGAAGAGACCGCACATTCCAGGCAATGCAGGATTCTGGTTATGGACGATGACAACATGGTTCTGGAGGTCGTTGCCATGATGCTCACGGACCTGGGGCATGAGGTGGAGACAGCGCAAGACGGCGCTGAAGCGGTAGTTGCCTACAAGAAGGCAATGGCCGAAGGAAGGAAATTTGACTTGACGATCCTCGATCTTACCGTCCCTGGCGCCATGGGAGGCAAGGAGGCGCTGCATTGTCTACGGGAGCTCGATCCCGGGGTAAAGGCAGTAGTTTCCAGTGGCTATTCAGATGATACGACGGTGACCGACTTCAGATCGTTCGGTTTTGCCGGCGTGCTTTCGAAACCCTATAATGTGCATGATATGGAAAAAACCGTGGCGGAGCTCTCCTCCTGGGACAGGATATAATCTTGCCGGCATGCCCTTCAGAAGCTATTGACAGCCATTGATGGTAATACCTGTCAGGGCTGAACGGATGACTGCGCATGTTCAATCCGTTGCAGAGTCTCTTCAATCCCCAGTGTTACAATAATCTCGCCGATCCCAGGCGCATGGGTGCCGCCCGACAGGGCAATCCGCACCGGCTGGCCAACCTGCGGCATCTTCCACCCCTTCTCTGTGCAGAGATCCTTGAAAAGGGCATCAAACTCCGCGGCTGTAACGGCAGTAGCTGCGGCCAGTTTTTCAGCAACCGTCCCATAAACCGCACGCAGGTGCTCTTTTTCAAATTTGGCCAGGGCGACCTCGTCATATGATACCGGAGCCCGGTAGTAAAACAGTGCCCCTTCTGCCATCTCGATCATGGTGCGGGCCCGCTCCTGAAGCGTCTTCACCACCGTTGCCGGATCAGGACCACCGGCCTGCGGATCAATCCCCTGCTCCGCAAGAAATGGCAGCAACAGCCCGGCCAGGCGCTGCGGATCACCGGTCTTGATGTAGTGGGCGTTCAGCCAGAGGAGTTTTTCCGGGTTAAAGACACCGGGTGAGCGCCCCACGTTGCATATGTCAAATTTTTGAATCATCTCCTCGCGGGAGAAGATCTCATCGTCACCATGGCTCCACCCCAGACGAACCAGGTAATTGACCAGGGCCTCGGGCAGAAAGCCCATGTCGCGGTAGGCAATCACGCTCGTCGCACCGTGGCGCTTGGAAAGCCGGGTCTTGTCTGCCCCCAGGATCATGGGCACATGGGCAAACTTCGGCACGGGAAATCCGAGTGCCTCGTAAAGCTGAATCTGGCGCGGGGTGTTGTTGACATGGTCGTCACCGCGGATAACTGTCGTGATGCGCATGATGACATCGTCGATGACCACGCAGAAGTTGTAGGTGGGGGTGCCGTCCGTGCGCTGGATGATCAGGTCGTCCAGTTCTTCGTTGGGAAAGGTGATGACCCCTTTGACCAGATCGTCAAAGGAGGTGCTCCCTTCCTGGGGCGCACGGAATCGAATGACAAATGGCTTGTCAACGGGCTGATCTGCCCGTTCGCGGCAGGTACCGTCATATTTCGGTTTGCGCCCTTCCTTCATGGCAAGTTCACGCCTTGCCTCCAGCTCCTCGGCTGAACAGTAGCACCTGTAGGCCTTGCCCGAGTCCAGCAGTTTCTGGACGTATTCCTTGTACAGGGGAAAGTTGGCCGACTGGTAGAAAGGACCCTCGTCCCAATCCAGCCCCAGCCATTCCATCCCCTGCAGTATGGCATCCACCGACTCCTGGGTCGAACGCTCCACATCAGTGTCCTCGATGCGCAGAATAAAGGTGCCCCCCTGCTTTCTGGCCAGAAGCCAGTTGAACAGTGCGGTGCGGGCACCGCCTACATGCAGGTAGCCGGTGGGGCTGGGGGCGAAACGAACGCGAAGATCGGACATATCTAATTCTCCTTTTTTACTCATACATTAAGCTTTGCATCCCTGCCAGGTACCCCGCCTTGTCAATTCATTGACAATAGCATACCACATCTGATTGTTTTTTAATCCCCATTGAGGGGCTACCCTTATGCCAAGCGGCGCCGATCCATAGAGGCGCTGGATGGTAATCCGGGCCGGCAGATGTTCAAGGAAGTCGCACGCAGTGGCAACATATTCCTCTAGCGAAAGCGGCTCGAATTCGCCCCGCCGGTACATCTTCGCCAGCTCAGTCCCTTCAACGGCGTGCAATTGATGCAGCTTGACCGAGTTTATCGCCAGCGATGCCATCAGGTCGGCTGTTTTCAGGAAGTCATCGCAGTTCTCTCCGGGAAAGCCATAGATCAGGTGAGCGCAGATGTCAAAATACCGACCATCTGCCCGATTGACGGCAGCAACAAAATCCGCCAGGGTATGCCCCCGATTAATACTGGTCAGAATGGCGTCGTCCATGGACTGCAGCCCCAACTCCAGGCAGACGTAGTGAGTCCTTGCGATTTCGGTCAACAGCTCCAGCGCTTCGTCGGAAAGGGCATCAGGCCGGGTGCCGACCGAAATACCCAGCACATCGGGATGGTCCAGGGCGCGATGGTAGAGATCGGACAGCATCTGCCCGGAGCCGTAGGTGTTGGTGTACTTCTGGAAATAGATGATGAACTTTTCAGAGCCAAGCCGTGACCGGTGATAGGCCATGCCGTGCGCCATCTGTTCTTCGAGCGGGATCACCGGCTGGGTGTCCTTGGGTGAGAAGGAGCTGTTGTTACAGTAGATGCAGCCGCCTATACCCTTGCTGCCGTCTCGGTTGGGGCAGGTAAAGCCGGCGTCCACGTTGACCTTGCTGACCCGGCAGCCGAAACGGCGCCGCAGGTAATGGCCATAGGAGTGGATGTGCAATTCCGGATGGATATTTATGTCAGGGATTAATGGCATGCTGTTCTATCGATTGCAGGAAGGATACTGACTCAGATTTTGGGTCTGCGGCTGCAATGACAGCCGATATAAGGGCAATTCCATGGGCCTTGGCCGCCATGACCTCGGCGATGTTCTCTCGCTTGACCCCGCCCAGGGCAAAGACCGGTATGGTCAGGGCCGCACAGGCCGCCTTGAGCAATTCAATACCAAGCGGTTCGCCGTAGGGTGCCTTGGAAGGAGTATAAAAAACCGGACCGAAGGTGACGAAATCAGCGCCGTCGGCACCTGCCCGGACCGCTTCATCAATGCTGTGGGCAGAGTAGCCGATCAGAACCTTCGCCCCTAATACTCGGCGGGCAGCGGGAACCGGCAGGCTCGCAGCGCCGAGATGCACCCCGTCGGCATCTACTGCTAGGGCAATATCCAGACGCTCGTTAATCAGGAGACGCGCACCATACTCCCGGGTAATCTGCCTGAGCTCCCCGGCCAACTTGAAGAGTTCTTTGCCGGACAGGTCCTTTTCCCGCAATTGAACCGCCCGGCAACCACCTTCCAGGGCCTCGCGGACAACCGAAACCAATGAGCGATCCGTGATCTGGTGGCGATCGGTAATCAGGTAGAGTGAAAAATCAACTGCGATCTCGCTCCGCCCATCTCCCGAGGGGAGGAGCGGCATCAGGCCAGCAGCCCCTCTATGGGGCTGGATGCGTTGGCATACAGCTTTCGGGGGATGCGGCCGGCCTGGTAGGAAAGACGGCCGGCAATTACTGCCAGCTTCATGGCTTCGGCCATGGCAATCGGATCCTGGGCGCCGGCAATGGCTGTATTCATCAGTACTCCGTGACAACCAAGTTCCATGGCTATAGCAGCGTCAGAGGCGCAGCCGACTCCGGCATCCACGATAACCGGCACCTTGATGTTCTCGAGGATGATCTTGATATTGTAGGGATTGCGAATGCCGAGACCGCTGCCGATGGGAGCTCCCAGAGGCATGACCGCCGCACAGCCAAGGTCTTCCAGCTTGCGGCACACGGTTACATCGTCACTGCAGTATGGCAGCACGGTGAAGCCCTCTTTAATAAGAATCCTGGCCGCCTTGAGCAGCTCCTCGTTGTCCGGGAAAAGCGTCTTCTCATCACCCAGCACCTCAAGCTTGACAAAGTCCGATAAGCCCGCTTCACGTGCCAGACGGCAGGTGCGTACGGCATCGTCGGCCGTGTAGCAGCCGGCGGTGTTGGGGAGCAGGGTGTATTTTTTCAGGTCGATGTGATCCAGAAGAGATTCCTTGCTGCGGTCGGAGATGTTGACGCGGCGCACTGCCACGGTGATAATTTCCGCACCTGAAATTTCCAAAGCACGTACCATCTGCTGAAAATCCGCATACTTGCCGGTTCCGACCATCAGGCGAGATGAAAACTCGCGTCCCGCAATAATCAGCTTGTCATTTTCGAGTGCCATAAAGGTTGCTCCTTTGGTATCTATAAGGTCTGGTTAACCACCACCCACAAAATGGACGATCTCGATCCTGTCTTCCGTGGCAAGTGTATGTAAATCATAGGCGGATTTGGGGACAATCTCGAGGTTTACCTCCACCGCCACCCGTTCACGGCCTATTTTCAGCTGTTCAAGCAGCTCCGCAACGGTGCTGTTCTCTTTGATATCAGCGGGATCACCATTCAAAATAACCTGCACATCTGCCCCCGTAATGCGTATAAAAAGGATAAGTGCGTCGCTGTAAAAAACGCGGAAAAAATCTGTGTACCAAAATAGAAAAAGCCGCAGAAGCGGCTTTTCAATGTAACTCGATAGCGCTTCCCTACGCCGGCATTACCCGGATCAGGTACTAAGGGTCGCAACCATAAAGGTCGCTCTCAGTCGAAACTCCCCCAGCGTTTTAAGTAAGTTAGATTATTGAGGCCTGCCTGTCAATGGATTTTATCCAATGAACGGTGCTTCCGGATCTGTAAAATGCTGCATATTCATCAAACTTATTACGGTTTATGACGTTTTGTGGTATGGTCGCGGCAAATTTATTTTTAGTGCGGTGCTTAATGTTGCAGGAGGATTTAAATGGCTGACAAGCGGGATATCAAAAGACACAAAAAACGACTGTCTATCCGCTTTGGAATCGAAGAAGCAACACGGGTCGCATTTACCGAGGATATTTCAGAAACAGGCATGTTCATCAAAACACCTAACGTGTGCCCACCCAATACAAAGATAATAGTAGAATTTTCACTCGCGGATGATTGCAGGGTGGAGCTTGAAGCCCGGGTCATGTGGGCCAAGAAGGTACCGCAAAACCTTTTCCATCTGGTTAAAAAAAGCGGGATGGGGATCCGATTCATTCGATTCAATTCCGGCCAGGAACAGTTCATGAAATTTTGCGAGAACATAGCCATTAATAAATAGTTTCCGTCCGGAAAGGATTCTTTTCCGCCCTGGCAGTGTCAATCTACGGCCTTGCTTGTGCGGCGTACTGATGTACGCCTCCCCGCAATTCCTTGATTTCCTTGCCAGGACGAAAAACTCCACCTTTCCGAATCAAAATAGCGATTCCCTGCCCCTGATAACAGAATATTTCGTAACTAAGGGAGGTTCTTGGAGATGTGCAAAAAAATATTTATTGGCGCCACCGGGCAGCATTGCGGTAAAACAACCATCAGCCTGTCACTCATGTATCTGGCGCTGAAAAAATATCCCAGGGTCGGATTTATGAAGCCGATCGGTCCGAAATGCATCGAGTTCAACGGACTTACCGTTGACAAGGACGCGGCTATGTTTGCCAGTGTCTTTGGCGTCGAAGACGATGTAGCCCTCATGTCCCCCATGACATTGACTGCCGGCACAACCCGCCGCTTCCTGGATGGTGAACTGGATCTGGCTACTCCCCGCGAATTGATCCTTGCAGCCTGCAGGGAGATGGAGAAAAAATACGATTTCCTGATCATTGAAGGGGCAGGACACGGCGGCGTCGGATCTGTAGTGGGAGCCAACAACGCCATGGTTGCCAAGATGCTGAACGCCCCGGTTCTGATGATCACCGGCGGCGGCATCGGCAATGTTATTGATTCCGTAGAACTGAATCTGGCCCTGTATGAACGGGAAAAGACGGAAGTGCGGGTGATCATGGCCAACAAGCTGGTAACGAAAAAGCGGGAACGTTCGTTAAGCTATCTCAGAAAGGCCTTTGCCAACACAAACATCCTCGTGACCAGCGCTTTCGACTATTCGCCGGTTCTTGCCGATCCAACCCTGCAGCATGTGGCCGAGCTTGTGGGGCAGCCATTGTGCGGCGACCAAACCGACCGCAGCCGTATCTGTCACAATATTCAGCTCGGGGCCGCCTCATCCCAGCGGGTTATCGACAGTCTTGAGGATTCAACGCTGCTGATTGTGACCAGTTCACGTGACGAGCTTCTGGTGACCGCGTCATCGCTGCACCATATTCCTGAGTTCAGAAAACGGCTGGCCGGCCTGGTTATTGCAGGGCATGTACCGGTATCAGAGATCACCCAGCGGATTATCGATGACAGCAATATTCCGTACATTCGTATTATCGAAACGTCCTCAGATGTATTCTACTGTTTGAAGGAGCATGTTTCGAAGATCGGCCCGGATGACAAGGAAAAGATAGAGCTGATTCAGTCCATGGCCGATCAGTATATCGATTTCGAAGCCATTAACGCCATTTTGTAGCACCACAGTCGCAGAAGCGGCTAAAAGTCTTAATTCTTCTTGACCTTGCGCGTTTTTTGATATTTATAGACAGATATCCATTTCTCTAATCCTGATAATAAGGATAGATGCACCCGCAAAATTATTTCTGCAAAAATGCAGAATTAGCTTATACGTACCAAGATCTCAGAATTATTCAGTAACTTGCTATCGGTGACCCATGATTTTTCTCACCCGTATGGACAAACAACAGATGTTCCTCAATCCCGACCATATCGTCAGCATTGAGGAAACGCCCGATACGGTTATTACCCTGTTTAACGGCAATCATTTCATCGTCAAGGAACGGGCCTGCATTATCATCAGCAGGATCGTGGCATACAGAGCCAAAATTATCCGCCGCTCCGGTGGCCACAGTCGGAAAAAATATCTCGAACGGCAGAAAACGAGCCTGTTTCGCAGTAGCACACTTAACCGGGATATTGTCTGCCCGGAAAACTGTTCTGTTCATGAACGCAGTCCACTCCATAGCAGGGAATTCTAACATATGGATTTAGCAACTATCATTGGCTTGGTAATGGGATTTGGGGCAATTTTTGGTGGCGCAGTCATCGAAGGCGTGCACCTCAAGGCTCTTATCCAGCCAACAGCTGCAATGATCGTACTTGGCGGCACCTTTGGCGCCGCATTTGTCAGCTTCCCGCTGCCGGCGATCATCAAGGCCTTCAAGGATGCCAAGATAGCCTTTCTTCCTACCAATGTTGACCATGAGGGTGTTGTAAAAGACATTATCAATTATGCAACCAAGGCAAGACGCAACGGACTGATTTCTCTGGAGCAGGAGGCCCAGTCCGCCAAAGACCCCTTTATTAAAAAAGGCATCTCACTCGTGGTGGACGGCATCGACCCGCAGAAGCTGCGCGAAACTCTCGAGGCTGACATCGTGGCCTACGAGGACCATTCAAAGCACAGCATCGAATTTTATGAAGCTGCGGGCGGTTATGCTCCGACCATCGGTATCATTGGCGCTGTTCTCGGACTCATCCACGTCATGGGCAACCTCTCCGACAGTTCCAAGCTCGGCGGCGGTATCGCAGTGGCATTCGTTGCCACTATCTACGGTCTGATTGTCGCTAATATTATCTGTCTGCCAATCGGCTCCAAGCTGAAGATTCGCATGAAGGAGGAAGTGCTGCGGCGGGTAATGATTCTTGAGGGGTTGATCGCAATCCAGAACGGCGAAAATCCACACTTCATTGAACAGAAACTCAAAGCCTTTGCCGGCGTTCACTAAACTGCCATGGCGCTAAAGAAAGAACCGGAAAAGCATGCTAACCACGAGCGCTGGCTCGTCTCCTACGCCGACTTCATCACCCTGCTGTTCGCTGTTTTCGTAGTTCTCTACGCCATGGGGCAGAGTGACAAAAAGAAGGTCGAAGAGGTTATGCAATCCCTGCAGCAGTCGTTCGGTATGTCAACTGCCGGAGCAGTGGCTCCTAAAATCAACGTAATATCCTCTAAGTCTATAAATATCCTGCCATCCATCAAACCTGAGATCACAGTTGCACCGTCGGGAAAAGCTGCGCGCGGCCAAGGCAAGACACGAGCCGAAGAAAAGGACTTCCGCCAGATCAAGTCCTCCATCGAGGCCTATCTGATAAAGCAGGGCGCCCAGAACAAGGTCTCCCTGAACATCACCCGCCGCGGACTGATTGTAAGTCTTAAGGAAGCTGGTTTCTTTGACTCCGGACAGGCTCAGATCAGGTCTGAGGCGTATGAACTGATCAACACCATCGCAGAGGTTATGACCCAGTACAACAACCCGTTGCGGCTTGAGGGGCACACCGATAATATCCCCATCAGCAGTTCCCAGTTTCCATCCAACTGGGAATTGTCAACAGCCCGTGCCACAAATGGTCTCAAGTATCTGCTCAAGCATTTTGATGTTGATCCGAACAAGATATCAGCCACCGGATACGCAGAATTCCGTCCTATTGCCGAGAATACCACCCCGGAAGGACGCTCGAAGAACCGCCGTGTAGATCTCGTCATGCTCTCCGCAGACGGCGAGCGCGGCGAGCCGTAGTTACCCGCAACAACGTCCACCGTATACATTCCCAAATCGAAACCTCAACTGATATTCTGTGGCAGGGGGGAATTCCGCCTGAAGAGGTAAACGCCTGCATCCAGTTCAGGCGGCAGCACCAAACGGCTGAGCTTGGTGTCTTCTTCCATGCTGAATGCTGATTGCTGCTCGTAGTCACCCCAATTCCCCGCCGCATGCCTGTGACGACTGCTGATAACTATGTAAAGCTGAACAGTTCGCGTCCTGAAGACCTGGCGTTCAAAGTTGTTGCCTGCAGGCGGCCACGAGCAGATAACCACTTCCGGGGCGTAAAGGCGCAGCGCTTCCTTTGCATCCAGTCTGGCGACCCACTCGGAGTAGCGGACCGATTGTTCCCAGCTGTAATCGTCCGAAGCCTGGATCTTAACCCCACGCTGTGCCAGGAATCGTGTCAATGTTCCATCACCGGCAGCGATCTCCACGCAGGACCTGGTCCCGATTTCTTCGGCAAGCGCCGCAATCAGTTGCTGCGAATAGAAACAGTATATCCCCTCCGGTTGAACAAGCGGCATTAGCAGCCTTTTCTGCCAGATCAACGGCCAGAGTATGCGGAACCAGAACATTGAGACCGGTTTGCGCTCCAAGCCGTCAGCAAAAAGCAGTTTCTGGGCGACAAATCCATTCAGAAGATTAAATCGAACCTTGCCGCTTTCTATGCCGGTGGCGATTGATATGCAATGCTGTTTAACTGCAGTCTGAGCCATCCGGTAGTGAATGATATGGCGCACCGCGGTGTCGTCTGTTTTTTTGTTTCCCTGCCCTCTGACAGGGGTCGCTCCCTGCAAAGAGAGGCGTTTCAGGTAGGACTGCAACTCCTCAGGTTTACCCTGAGCCAGGACGGCTCCAAGTTCAGCCTGTACACGTTCCCACTCATCCGGATATTCTGCACAAAGCTCTTTGAGACTTGGATTCTCGTGCAGCCATTGCAAAACAGTAGCAGGATCCTTGCTTCTCACAAAATCTCCTTCCGGCATCGGCTGTCTTTCCCGGCAATCGAACTAATTGCAGCAGGGAATTTACATAACGACTTATTGTGTCACAACTGTCTGATATGCTCTCGTTATCGAAAATGAAACGAGGAGGCAAGGGATGGAAGCGATAACGATTGCGGGATTGGCAGTGGTGGCTGTCGGAGGATATTACTCAATCATTGATTTCATGAATGATCATGGCATTCGTCTGAGAAGAACCAGCGAAAAAGCAAAAAAGTTACCGATCTCCGGTCGCAACTTCGTCGCGCACCAGGGTGGAATCAAGAAGATGGCGCGGATGCACGTTTGAGAGCGCCTTGAGCAGGCTGTTTTTGACGTGTGGTATATCCTTCTCCAGCTCTTTCAGCAGGTTCTTCATCCGTTTACGCTGCAGATCAGCAGTGCCGCATACCGGGCAGCAGCAGCAGACCACCGGCAGGGCGACATTCCGGGCAAAGGTGATGATGTCCGCCTCAGCAACGTACACCAGCGGCCGGATCACGGTGGTCTCGCCGTTGTCAGCCAGCATGCTGGCCGACATGGCCTTGAGTGAACCGACAAAGAACTGGTTCAGCAGCAGGGTTTCGATGAAATCATCACTGTGATGCCCCAGAGCCAGTTTGTTGCAGCCCATGCTTTTGGCAATGCTGTAAAGGGCGCCGCGCTTGAAGCGGGCACAGATGGAACAGTAGGAAGAACCAGGACGACGCTTCTCGCTGATAATCTCAAAATGGTTGGTTTTTTCAATATGGGCGGCGATACCTTGAGAAGTGATGAACTCCTGGATGATGTCAGAACGGAAACCTGGATAGCCGGAATCTATTGTCAGCGCCACGATCTCAAACGAGATCGGCGCCCGCCTCCGCAGCTCCGCCAATAAAAGAAGGAGCGTGTACGAGTCCTTGCCGCCCGACACGGCAACCGCCACGCGATCGCCTTCCTTGATCAGGCTGAAGTCCGCAATCCCCCTGCCCACCGAATGCCGCAGTTTTCTGAAGAGCTGGTTGCCTTTAAGTTCATCAAGCAGATTTGACATGTTTTAAGGGGATTCTCCGCACTCGACACGATCAAGCAGGTTTCGCACCATGGGTGCGAAGGTTTCGTGTTCAAGCAGAAAGGCGTCATGGCCGTAGGAGGATTGAATGAGATGATAATCCACCGGTTTGCCTATTTCCCGGAGACAGGTAACCATCTCCTCGGTCTGATAGGGGGGATAAAGCCAGTCAGAGGAAAATGCGAAGAACTGGATTGGCGCCGTAACCTGGCTGAAGGCTTCGGCCATGGATTCATAGCCCCAGGCAACATCGTACAGGTCCAGCGACTTGGCCAGATAAAGAAATGAGTTAGCATCGAACCGATCGACAAAGTTGCGGCCATTGTAGTTCAGATAACGTTCCACCTCAAACTGGCCGAAAAAGTCGAACTGGCCGTCCTTGGCCGAAAAACGCCGCCCGAACTTGGTATTCATGGATTCATCAGACAGGAAGGTGATATGACCGATGCCCCTGGCCAGGGCCAGGCCGTCCTTTGGGTTCTGTTTATACTCTCCCTTGCGCCAAGTCGGGTCGTTGAATATTGCCCAGCGGGCAATGGCGTTCAGGGCAATGGCCTGAGGCGAAGGGTGCGGGGTGCAGGCAAGCACAATGGCTGACGCAATACTGTCTGGATACTGGGTCGCCCATTCCAGGGCCTGCATGCCACCCATGCTGCCGCCCATGACACTCAACAAACGCTTGATACCCAGGGCGTCCAGCAGCAGCTTCTGGGCCCGCACCATATCCCGCACAGTGATAACCGGAAAGGTCAGGTTGTAGCGTTTGCCGCTTTTGGGATTGATGGAGGAGGGTCCGGTAGATCCGTAACAGGAACCGATCACGTTGGAGCAGATAACATAGTAGCGGTCGGTATCCAGCAGTTTGCCAGGGCCGACTATGGCGTCCCACCATCCCCCCTTGGCGTCTTCCTCGCTCCGCTTTCCGGCCAGATGGGCGTCGCCGGTCCAGGCATGTTCCACCAGGATGGCATTGGAAGCCGATTCATTCAAGGTTCCATACGCTTCATAGACGAGCGTGATGGGTGCCAGGATTCGACCGCTATCCAGCTTTATACCGTTTTCAAAGGTTATGGATTGTTCAGCAACGACCCCGACCGACATGAAAAAGCCCCTTCACAAATATATGAGAAGGGGCTGAAACGACATGTTAGCAGCGCACCTCTCTCATCTTTGCCTTTCGGCAGGAATTAGCACCTGACGCCATATTGGCCGGTTGCTGTGGTTTCGCAGGGCCTTTCCCTCCACCACTCTAGATAAGCAGGTTTTATATAGCCGAGAATACAGAAAGATTGCAGTAATTGTCAACCAATTATGCGGCTGTCCCGGTGGGGGTGATTTCCCCCCAGGGTCGCCTTTTTATATCACGATAACTCAGCCGTGATAATTGTCTGCAGGAATGGTTTCCCTGTGTTGAAAATAGTTGACCAGCCCGCACCGCAGGGCTTCAATATGGGTTCTCATACATCAAATTAGTAGATAAAGAGGGCTGCATCTGCTATAAACAACCCAGTGATTTCAGGTGTATCAAGCTGAATCAGTATGATAGAAGCTGCTTTCCGCGTTTATTGACGGGAAATAACTTCGTTAACGCACTTATCCCGATTATCGGGGTCAGGAGGATGTAGATGAAACGATTTCTGTTGCTGCCGCTGTTAATGCTGACCTTCGGATGTGCCCAGAACTATTTCAATGTTCCCAAGAAAAATTTTGCCGAAAAGGTGAAGGTTCTCGGTGTGGCTCCCATCCTGATAGATGCGGACTCTGATATCAAGTTCCCCCAGAAGGATCAGCTCATCACACTGGTGGCCGAGATGAACCGTAAATACGAGCAGCAGTTTGTCCGCATGCTCAAGGCAACCGGCAACTTTTACACCGTGGCACTGCTGGACGGCGATCCTCAAAGGATCTACGGCAATCTGTTCTTCCGCCGCGAAAGCCGTGATGACGCCGCCATCCAGTACAACAAATATTTCTGGAAAAACATGGAGCTGCGCGATTATATCCAGAAGAACAATCTGGACGCGGTCATGATCATGACAGTAAGCGGCATCAGCAAGAACGAAAAGATCTTGTCCAGCAATCTGATGTCATCCTTGACCAGCGACTACAACTACCTGATCATGAGCGCCCAGATTCTCGACGCAAGCGGAACTGTCCTGTGGGAGTATCCGAACTTCCGCAGCCGTATCCTGACGTACTATCCCATGATCAACCTGCAGTATCCCGATTTCAGCGAAGCCGAGGCCAATCTGTCCCCCTCTGCCAACATCAAGTTCAAGACCCTGGAAGGCATCAAGCTGACGCTTGAGCAAAAGCGCAAGGACCTGCTGTTGCGCGAGACCCAGGAATCCGTGGTCTATGGCAAGCAGTTTGACGAGATTCTCTCTTTCCTGAAGAATGATCCGGCTGAGACAAAGAAGAAGGAAACCGCTGCTCCTGCGGATAATGCAACGCAGCGTCCGGCGGATAAGCAGGACAAGATCAAAAAGGTTCAGGAAACTCAGATGACGGCAGCTCCTGCTCCTGTTATCGAGCCGGCAAAGGTCGTTGTTCCGGAGATTACCAGGGTTCCTGTGCTGGATACGTCCAGGGATTCCGCGCCTGTTATTGTTCCGGCTGAAGATGCGCCCCAGTAAACTGACACTCGCTTTAAAATGATAACAGATCCGTAGCTCTAGCAGAAAGGGCCTTTCCAACCAGGGAAAGGCCCTTTCTTTATCTGCCCTGAATCCGTGACGCCGGAACGCTGCAACGCGCGGAATGCCGGAGTTGGCCGCCGCATGCACCAGAGCAGGCCTGTTACGTCAAGTGCCCTCCGTCGAACGGCTTCATTTCCCGGAAAGCTCGAACTTAGGAGTTCCGGGCAAGTGAAGGCGTGAAGACGTCACGGATTCAGGACTACCGTATCAGCCATTGATGTATCAGCGCTCCGCCAAGCCAGCACATTCCTCCCGCTGCCAGAGCGGTCGGGATCCCGGTCCCTCTGCGCAGGCAGATAAAGGCCGTTGCGAAAAAGGCGATGGTGGGCAGGATTCCCCACAGCACACCCCTGGTATAATCGCTGATGAGCACGGTGTCGCCGGGGTTGTCGGATGCCAGCCAGATCAAGACGATCAGGCTGGTAAGGGGCATGGTGGCGATCAGGCCGCCCAATGTCGGGAAACGCTTGCCGATCATCACGCAGCTGATGATTATCAGGTTTGAGAGGATGAGTTTTACGACGAACATTTGACGATCATCAGTGACAGGTAATCAGGGGTGTGGGCGGCAATCTCCGCAAAATCGGTCATAACCTTCTGTCGGCCACTCCCTACCCGCTCGACAAACAGGGTGTTCTTTTCACGTCCCATTTGCCGCAGCAGTTCCAGAATTTC
>Ga0209212_1003699_pt1 | contig 19800 bp, 23 predicted proteins | sample RifGroC2_FD_183996 | JGI IMG/M metagenome (GOLD analysis project Ga0209212, IMG submission 183996) | Groundwater microbial communities from Rifle, Colorado, USA - Groundwater C2 (SPAdes) (version 2) | ecosystem: Environmental > Aquatic > Deep subsurface > Groundwater | place: Rifle, Colorado... | reverse complement strand
GATTAATTGGTCTAGCTGAAACAAGAACTCATTATTATCTTAATAGACATTCTAATAGGGAAGAGTCCTTAAAAGTAGAGTTTTATATCGGAAAATAGTCACCAACTACTGGTATCTCGGCAACTCAAATATTTCGTTTAACGTATGCCATTAACCGAAGTTTTTTCCCTCCAAAATTTTCCCTCGCAACGTGAGGCATCCCACACGTTGCAGAGATGGAGAATTTTTCAGAGTTGGCAAAAATTTTGGAGAGGAACGAATTTTGCTTGGCAAAATAGCGAAGCGGTCGTTCCGAACCGCCTAATTCTTGTTAAGTTCGTTTTCGGCTACGAAGTTTCATTAGTTATTTATCAATTTTATATGTCAGGAATTCCAAGAATATTGTTCCACGGTACAAATGACGCCTATCTTATAGAAATTCTTGTTAAGTTCGTTTTCGGTTACGAAGTTCCGAAAACCTGCGTCCGCAGAGTTGTGTTTAAGTTCTTATCAATTCGAGCGTAGCGAGTGTATATGTGCGAAGCACTGGGGGAGTTCAGTCGTTCTATCGTTTGAGCGAAGCGGTACATTGAGAATAAGTATCAAGGGGGAGTTTTAGTCTATTCAGTAGTTATTATATACTTTAAAATATATATTCTATTACCACTGGACATTTATGGGTAAGATTTATTAACAGAAACAATACTAAATATTAAATAGGAAATGGCAAGAGACATTAATGTAGTTGAAATCACACTTTTTTGGATAAAATGGAAAATTCACAAAAACTTGATAATGAAAGTTTAACGGAATTTGCAAATAGGCTGGCTTCTATTTACAATAAGCAAAATACTAAAACCTTAAAGAAAGGAAAAGGACAATTCTTCACACCAGCTTCTGTTGCTAAATTTATGGCTAGCTTGACAGATTTTGCAAAAGAAGATATTAACATTCTTGATCCTGGTGCGGGAGTAGGCATACTATCAATTGCCATTATTGAAGAATTATTAAAAGCCAGCAAAATTAAAAAGATAAATCTTGTTTGTTATGAAACAGATAATGAAGTAGTGCCATACTTAAAACAATTATTAGAAGAAACTAAAAAATACCTAGATGGAAAAATATCTTTCAAATACTCAATTTTAAATAAGGACTTTATATCTTCAAATGCAAATCTTCTAGTTACTAATCAAGATGCTAAAAATGTAGTTAAACCTCTGTTATTTGATGTAGTTATCGCAAATCCGCCTTATTTTAAAATAAGTAAATCTAGTTTACCATTAGCTAAATTTAAAGATATTATTTCTGGACAACCGAACATGTATTATTTATTCATGGCAATTTCTGCAAAATTATTAAATGAAGATGGGCAAATGATTTTTATAACACCTAGAAGTTTCTGTTCTGGACTTTACTATAATAAATTTAGAAAATGGTTGATAGAACAAGTAAATTTCGCAAATATACACTCGTTTCATTCTAGAAGAGAATTATTTGCAAATGAAAATGTCCTACAGGAGAATATAATCACTAAATTTATTAAAAAAGACCAAGACAGAATAATAATATCAAAAACTTTAAACGGCGATTTTTCAAATATCCAAAAAATTAAAGTATTAAAAAAAGATGTAATCTACAGAAGTAATGGGCATATTTTCTTCAGGATACCCTCAAATGAGCAAGAATTAGGTGTAATAAGAAGGTTAGACACACTACCATATAACTTTTATAAACTAGGAATAAAAGTATCTACTGGTAAAGTAGTTGCATTTAGGAATAAGCCTCACTTACAAAATAGCATTTCTAAAGATTCAGTTCCTTTATTGTGGATGCATAACATAAGAAATGGAAAGATAGAATGGCCAATAGACAAAAAAGGTAAGGCTATCGCAATAAAAAATAATGAAATGACTAAATGGCTTTTGCTTGAATCTGGAAATTATTTAGTGATTAAGAGATTTGCAGCAAAAGAACAAAAAAAGAGGTTTAGAACTGCTTGCATATTTGAAGAAGATTTTAAGAATTATCAGTATTTTGCATTAGACAATATGATTAATTATATTTATAGTCCTGATAAAAAACTTAATAAAAATCATATTAAAGGAATATCAAGGTATCTAAACTTGCCAATAGTGGATTTATATTTTAGGGTATTGAATGGGCATACTCAAGTTAATGCTAATGAAATTTATTCTCTGCCGTTTCCATCAATGCAAGAACTGGAAAATTTAGGCAAAAATGAAAATGTTGTTTTTAAATTAAGAAACAACCAAATAATAGCTACTGAAATTAAACAAAATGTACCAGTATTAAAGGAAATTCAAGCATGAGGATTGAATATGGCTAAAATTTTAGAAGCATTGGATATATTGAAGCAATTTAATGTTCCAAAAAGACAGCAAAATGAGAGGTCTGCGTTAGCATTGTTAGCTTTGCTTTCTTTAAAAGAAAAGGAATCTTGGGAAGATGCAAAAAAGACTTTGATAAGAGTTCACGACATGATGGTCTTTATCAAAAAAGAGTATAATAAAACTTACGCCGAAAATAGCCGAGAAACATTCAGAAGACAGACTTTGCACCAATTTGAAAAAGAAGTCGGAATAGTTGAAAGAAATGCCGATGATCCTAGTCGGTCAACAAACAGCCCTAATACTACTTGGTCAGTTACTGATGATGTTCTTGAAATTGTTAAAACTTATGGCACTAGTAACTGGGGGCAGAATCTGCGCAAATTTCTCAAAAAGATTAAAAGAACAGTTGTCAGTTACGAAGTCGAAAGGAGTAAGAATAAGCTTTCCATAACACTTGATGATACTAAAGTTACATTCTCGCCAGGAAAGCATAATGAATTACAGATTGGCATCCTAAACAATTTCAGAAAGAATTTTTGTCCAGATGCAGAAGTTTTGTATGTGGGTGATACTGCCCATAAGATGCTCTACTTGAATGAAGCATTGCTGAAAGAGATAAATTTGCAAATAAAGAAGCATGATATTTTGCCTGATATTGTGCTATTAGACAAAGCAAAAGACAGGTTATATTTGATTGAGGCGGTTTCATCTCATGGTCCAATCTCCAACAAGAGGCTAATAGAACTAAATGAGTATTTCTCAAAGATCCACTATAAAAAAATTTTTGTGAGTGCTTTTCCAGACTTTAGGGAATTCAGACGACACGTTGATGATATTGCTTGGGAAACAGAAGTTTGGGTTTCAGAAATACCAAACCACATGATACATTTTAACGGAGATAAATTTTTGAAATTAGATTGAGATTATTGAGGGGAGCATGAAATGAAACAAGAAGCGTTTATAATAAAATTCAAAGAAAATAAGGGGGATGATATTTGTTATGGGGATTATAGTGATGATAAAGATATAAGAATTCTTGATAATGAACCTCTAATTGAAAATAAAAAATTAAATATACTAATGACAAAAACGAAAACAAGAGAGGAAGAAGACGATGAGCTTTAGTTTTATAGAAAAATACAAAACAGGACTAATTAATAGTAACGAAATAAAAAGTCTGATTGATAAATCTGTTTATTGCGAATCGAAAAGTATTAGATTACTAAACAATGAACCAATAATCAATAACCAAGATTTCTTAATTCTGTTAGCGACAAAAACTTTAGCTAATACTGAACATGATGATGAGTGAACCTACAGTATTAATACTTACGAATAAGGAAGATGTTACTTCTGACTATGTAATTCTAGAGTTGCAAAAGCAAAAAATACCCTATTATAGACTTAACACTGAGGATTATCCTCAAAAATTGGCGTTTGATTTTGATCTATATAAGAAAAGCTTCTTAATTAACCATAATGGCAAGATGATTAATCTTAAAAATTTAAAATCAATTTATTATAGAAGACCGAAGTTTCGGTTTAAAGCTGGTGATAAAGATTTGGAAGAGTTTTATAATAGGGAATTAAATCATGCCCTAATAGGTTCTCTTTTATCACTAAACATATTATGGTTAAATAACCCCCTGAGCAATCGTAACGCTGAATTTAAAATACAGCAATTGTCTTTGGCTAAAAAAATAGGGTTTAGAGTTCCAAGAACAATAATCTCTATGAATAAGAAAAACATTACTGATTTTTATAATACCCACAAAATGATTATTGCAAAATCACTTAAAAAAGGGTTTATTGATGGGAAAAATGGAGGAGTTATTTATACATCTAAAATTGAGAAAGATGACATAGATGACGATAGAATAGAGTCATTTCCTACATTGTTTCAGGAAGGTCTATCCAAAGAATGTGATATAAGGGTTACTATTGTTGGAGATAACATTTTTTCGACAAAAATTAATTCACAAGAAGTAGAAAATTCAATAGTGGATTGGAGAAGAGAACAAGAGAATATTCCAAAACACACAAAAACAGTAATACCTAAGAGAATAGAAAATCTTTGTTTTGAGATTACTAAAAAATATAAATTAGTTTTTTCAGCGATTGATTTAGTAAAAACAAAAAATGACGAGTTTTATTTTTTAGAACTTAATCCCAACGGACAATGGGCATGGATAGAAGAACAAACAGGATATCAAATAACAGAAAAATTAGTCGAAGTGCTGAAAAATGGTTAAAAAAATCAATGATGCTGAATTTAAGGAGTATTATAAAAAAGACAATGCTTTAAATTTGCTTAGTAAGCTTAAGGATAAGAAAATAGATTATGCTGAAAAATTAGTTGAGGAGATTGTATCTGACGAAGGAAAACGTCTTGAGACTTCTGAAAAGAAAGCCACATATCTTGTGACTGGTTTAGGAATTTTATCTGGTTTATTATTGGCATTTACAAAATACATCTTTGAAAATCCAAACAAATCTATCATATTTCTCTTTTTGATTATTGCATTTTTGATTTCTTTAGTTTTTTTGATTCTGTCTTTTTATAAATCAATTAAAGTTTTGGAGAGAGATACTTATTTTAGATATACTACTCATGATTTAATAAGAAACATAAAATCAAAAACTAATTTGAAAAAAGAATATGTGGCGACACTTTTAGCAGGATCTTTAAATAATTACAAAGTTACGAATAAAAAAGTAACATATTTTGCAGAATCAATTCACTTTTTCAAGATAGCATTATTGTTTATCTTGATTACAATTGTTATTTTAATAATTCTGAACATGGAAAGTACTTGGAAAGAAATATTGTGTTGGATTGTTGATGGATTGAAGAATAGTGTCTAGATTTTCTCGCCCCCTCACGTTTTTTAGTTAGGAACTCCCCCATTAAATTATAATTTTCTTTTTCGCAGAAAAAGTCTATATGTGCGTAGCACCGAACTCCCCTCAGTTTCGTATTAGAACTTAAACACAATTGAACTTAACGTATGCCATTAACCGAAGTTTTTTCCCTCCAAAATTTTCCCTCGTGAGCAAAATTTGAGGCATCCCACAAATTTTGTGAACAGAGATGGAAAATTTTGAGAGATGGAAAAAATTTGGACGGAGAAAAATGAGAAGGAAACCTTTAGAGTAGAGGCTCATTTTTCGGAGTCGGTTAATGGCTGTTAATCGAGTCATCCCTACGAATGAAATGGAGTGGGGATGACCAAGCTCCCCAAAGGAGCGCAGAGTTTCCAATTTGCCTGATTTTCAGGAACAGCGTAGTTTTTTGCCTAATTTTTTCGTTGTTAAAAATTACTATGAATGCAAAAAATTTTGTTTAATTGCGCGTTATCCGAAGTTTATAATTTCGGATTGAAGCAATTAAGCGAAGCTGTTCTGTTAAGAAAATCAGGTTACTTCAAAGGCAAATATTTAATTGCATTTAACAACTATTAAACGCAGTTTTAATTGCTGTTTAATAGGTGTTAGATATGTTAAAGCGAAGTTTTTATATACTTATAGTTATTCATTAGCTTTATGGAAGATACGCATGTTTATCTTAATAAGCTGTCTGAAGAGCTGAGGCTGAGGAAGCACTCAGGGCAGACTGAAAAGGTTTATACATTGATAATAAGGAAGTTCATTGAGTCAGGGCTTCAGCCAAGGGAGTTTTTGCTGGAATACGCTGATAAAAGCCGCTCAAGCATAAGGAGTGTGTATTTCGCGCTGAAATTCTTTTACGAGAATGTTTTAAGGCAGAAGTTTGATGAAACAATACCTCTTGCAAAAAACAAAGGCAAGCTTCCTGTTGTCCTGAATAAAGAGGAAATAAGCAAGATGCTTGAAGCCACATTAAACCTAAAACACAGATTAGTGCTGATGTTTCTCTATTACACGGGCATAAGGCTTAATGAGATAGTCAACCTGAAATGGGAAGATATTGATTTTGAAAGAGACACCATCCATCTTAAAACTGCCAAAGGCGAGAAGGAACGAATCATCTTTCTGCATGAAAAGCTGAAGAATTTCATTGAATACTTCGGCATTAAAAAAGAAAGCTTTGCCTTCATGTCAAATCTTGGGAAAAAGTATGACAAAAGAACAATTCAGATGATTGTTAAAAATGCAGCAGAAAGGGCTGGAATCGGAAAGAAAATAACACCCCACACCTTGAGGCACAGCTTTGCCACCCATCTTTTGGAGGCAGGCGCGGACATAAGGCACATCCAGAAGCTTTTGGGGCATTCAAGCCTGCAGACTACCCAGATTTACACCCATGTTGCCAATAAAGATATAAAGAAGCTTGCAAACTTGTTGTGAATATGATTATAGGCATAACAGGCTCAGTCGGCTCTGGGAAAACAACAATAGCAAAATTGTTCAGCAGGCATTGGTACAGCAGGATAGACGCAGATGAAATAGGGCATAACCTGATTAAAAAAAATTCCAAAGCCTATGGAAAGATAGTAAGGGAATTCGGCAATGGTATATTAGGCAAAAACAGCAACATAGACAGGAAAAAACTCGGCGAAATTGTTTTTAATGACATTAAAAAATTAAAAAAATTAAACTCGATAATGCATCCATTGATAATCAATGAAATAAAAAATAATATAAGAAAAATAAAACAGGAATGCGGCAATAGGGCAAAAATCATAATTGATGCGCCTTTATTGCTTGAGACAAAGGCAAAAAATCTGGTTGACAAAGTCATTGTTGTAAAATGCAGCAGGGAGAATATCCTGAAAAGGAGCAGGAAATTCACAAGGCGGCAAATAGAAAGGATTTTAAAGGCGCAGATGCCCCTGAATGAAAAGCTGAAATACGCTGATTTTGTGATTGACAACAACAAGGATTCAGGGCATCTGGAAAAGCAGGTTAAAATCATCATTCAGCAATTAAATAAAAAATGAAAATATTGAAAATAGGTTAGGTTACTATGTAGGATTATAAAGATGGCTAAGATAAAAAAACTTAAACAGATTCAAAGCATACTGGCTTCAAGCAAGGTTGAACTAAGGAAAAAGTATAAAGTCAAGGAGTTAGGCATATTCGGCTCTTATGCAAGAGGGCAGCAGAAAAAGACAAGTGATGTAGATATTCTTGTAAGATTCAATCCTAATGCCACACTCTTTGATTTTGTCGGATTGGGGAATTATTTAGAGGAAAAACTGAAAATAAAGGTAGATGTGGTTTCAGAGAATGGCATAAGGCCAGAATTGAGAAGCAATATCGTTAAAGGAGTGCTTAAAGTATGAAGCGGGATAATAAATTATTCGTAAAGGATATTATTGATGCTATGGGGCATATTGAAGAGTTTGTAGGGGGTATTACTCTTGATGAGCTAAAGGAAGATGAAAAGACATCAAGCGCTGTTATCAGGAAATTTGAAGTGATTGGAGAAGCTGTAAAGTACATGCCCAATAATGTAAAGGACAAGCATAAAGAAATTCAATGGAAATCCATGGCAGGAATGAGGGACAGACTGATTCATGCATACTTTGGCATTGACTACAAGCTTGTCTGGGCTGCGATAAAAACTGAAATACCAAAACTGAAGCCAAAGCTGAAAAAATTGCTTTCAAGCCTTGAGCAAGAGGAAAAATGAAAACAGCAGTTTATCCCGGTGCTTTTGACCCTGTAACCAACGGGCACATTGATGTTATAGAAAGAGCATTAAAATTATTTGACAAATTGTACATTCTTGTGGGGGAGAACCCGCAGAAAACAGCAACTTTTTCTCCCGAAGAGAGAGTCGGGATGCTTAAAGAATCATTAAAAAAGCACAACAGTAGGATAGAGATTGAGCACTTCAATGGCCTGCTTCTGGAGTATGTCAAGAAGAAAAAATCCAATGTCATTATAAGGGGCTTGCGCGCAATCTCTGACTTCGAGTTTGAGTTCCAGCGCGCCCAGTTCAACAGGGAATTTGCAAAGGACGTTGAGACAATTTTCCTGATGACAAAGGATGATTATGCGTTCCTAAGCTCGAGCATTGTGAAGGAAATCGCGATGTTCAGCGGCTCTGTGAAAGGCTTTGTTCCGCCTATTGTTGAGAAAAAGCTAAAAGAGAAGTTTAAAGGATAATCATTCATAATACTTGCTCAAGTCCTCTTCGTGAACCCTTCTTCTGGGCTGGTTTTCTAGAACGGTTTTTTGCTTTACAAGCCTTGCGGTGTAGCCTGCAATGATATTCCTCAATTTTAAAGAGGCAACGTTTGTGTACTTTTCAACAAGCGCCTTGTTCTTGCTGAACTCAGAAGTGAATTCATTGCCATGCTCCTTAACAAGCTTTTTTGCGATTCTTTTAGAAAGCAGCGTTTTTATTCTTCCCATAAAATTACTCCAGCTTTGTCTGGTCAAACGGCTTTGCAGCAGAATCCCTTTTTATTGCGCCTGGCAACGGCCTCTTGACACTTATAGGTATGAGCCCCTGCCTGAACTCAAGCTTTGCCACCTCAATCGGGTTATAGCCCATTTTCTTCAGATCTTCGTCATTCAGCTTAACCAAAAATGGCGCTCCCATAGAAATCTGCAACGCCCTTGCTCCGATAATCCGTGCCTGCTCGTACTTTGTGTATTCTTCCATTTCACTCGACATGTTCGCTAGTAATCTGAATCGTTAGAATCATTATCGTCATCGCCGTCTTCTTCATCCCATCTGCTGTAAAATATCCTCATTTGGCTCACCCCATGAAAGTGCTTTAAAGCGGCTCGTCATCATCAACAAAGTTTTCCCCGCATGAGGGGCACTCAAGCTCGCCTTCCTCAAGTATGGTGCCGCAACTCGGGCATTCCCTTTGCTCTTCACCTTCCATTTTTTACCTCAGAAACCTTGTTGTTGCCAAGCGCATTAGCTCGGCTGGATATCTGAGGGTAGTATTTAAAGGTATCGGAAAATAACGAGTAAAAACCCTACCCAGCCTTCTTCTTCAAAGAATTAAGCCTGTTCCTTATTTTTTTCAGGGCAGAGTCCCTGTTTTTCGAGCTTGCCAGCTCATTTGCAAGCTTTTGGTCTCCGATGACATCCCTGACCCAGCTGCTGAAGTCATTTTTTTCATTGTTTACATGGTGCCTGAAAGTGTCTTCTGCCATGCCAGGCAGCGCATTTGCCAGCTCTTCAATGTTTTTCAATATGGGGCCGTTGTTAATCCAGAAGCACTGCTCTGGGGCAGCATCGCACAAGTACCTTTTTGCCTCGTCCTTGGTAACCATCTACATCAGCTCCTTTACAAGCCTTCTTAAAATTGCAATCTGGGTTTCAAGCCTGTTCTTCGCCCTTGAAATGTCCTCTGCAAGGCTGTGGTCATAAAAGACATCCTTAACCCATGAGCTGAAATCGTTCTTGAACTCGTTGGCATGGTGCCTGAATATCTCCTCGCTCATTGTCTCAAGGGCATCGGCAAGCTCCATTATATTTTTTATTTTCCTTCCGTCTGCAACAACAAAATGATGCTCTACAGGAGCCTCCCCGAGAATCTTCTTCCTTATTATGACTTCTATGCTCTGCAAGGGTTTCTTAGAAGACTTGCTACTAGCTGTTTTGCCTCTTTTTTTTGCCATTATACCACTCTTTTAATGCATTAAATCATCTGCTATTATTTATAATTTGCGGTTTTCGAACAACAATTGCGGGATAAAATATAAAATTATTTTTTCTTGTATTCGTAATATGAAACAAAAAGGTAATAAACTATAGGTATTATCATTGTTGAAATAATCAATGATTTTTGATAAAGACCTAATGGAGGACAACAACCCCCTGGGTCTGTGCATTCTAGCACAACGCATGTTGTTTTTGCGTAGGTGTATACCACTAAGAAAATAAAAAGAGCTGAAGTTGATATTACTTTTCTCCACGTTGGCTTTAAACTTTCTTTGAATGGCATAACTAAACCTTTGCAAAATATTTATTCCACCACCTTCAATTCACCCAGCTTATTCGCCTTAATCCTGAAGTCATTCAGTATGTTCATGTAAGTGATGAAGGCTTCGTAAGGGCTGTCATAGGGGTTGAAGTACTTGTGCACATCGCCGTCATTGAACCACTTGGTGCACATGTAGTAGAAATGGTCGCTGGTCTGCAGCTTTCTCCACTCGTCAAGCAGGGCGGGATTTTTTGACAATTTAACATGAGGCTCAAGGCTGTAGACCTGGCTTATGGCTTCCTGCTGCATTTTGTTGCCAAGCCATGCGCTCAGGTCCCTTTCAATATCAGCCCAGCTGACATAATGGGGGAAGTCAAGCTCAGCAACAGCATCGTACCTTTTTATGGCCTCGCTTGGAGTTACAAAATCATTGTCGGGATGATTCAGTATCTCCTGCGGCAGGTGCCTCAAAAACTCGAAAATGCCCTTGTCTTCCCACTGGTGCTCGCCAAAGGTTTCGTAGTCCATGAACAGATTGACAACATTGCCGTTGCCGTTGATTTTGTTTATCCATTGCGCGTATTTTGGAGCCGTGAGCGGAAATTCCTCCCAGCTTTTCTCTGAAAACCTGAATGCAATGTCATCGCTGAGCCTGTAATTCTTCAGGAGCAGCTTTATGCTATCCAGCCCTTTTGGCTTGTACACAAAATTCGGGCTTCTCCATTGCAGTATGTGGTCAGCGCCTTCTGCCAGAATGCCCTTGTAGCCCATTTTCCCGATAAATCCGGCAATGTCATTATTATAAACAAGCTCCGTGTTCCTGAAAACTTTTGGCTTGAAATTGAACAATTGCCTTATCTTCTTGTTGTGCAGCTCAACCTGCTCCTTGAACTCTTCTTTTGAATAAAGAAAAGACAACGTGTGGTGGTAGGTTTCATCCAGAACTTCCACGCATCTCGTGTCAACAAGCGCCCTGAAGCTGTCAATTACCTCAGGAGCGTATTTTTCAAGCTGCTCAAGCACAATGCCTGTCATGCTGTAGGCAACCCTGAACTTTCCATCGGTTTTGCTAATCAAGTCAAGAATTATGCTGTTTGCAGGGAGATAGCACTTGCTGGTTATCTTCTTTATTATAGCCTCGTTCTTGTGCTCGTCAAAGTAATTGCTGTGGTGTCCAATCTCAAAAACAGAGTACTTCCTCAGCCTCGGCGGCTGGTGCACCTGGAAATAAAAGCATACGCTTACCATTTTTGTTTTAAATTTAATAACTTGATTTTTTATATTTATCAGTTATTGTAATCATTTTTTATTGAACCCTTTCCTGTATTTAACCTTTGCTAATCAGTTCATTGTAAACCTGAATGCATTTTTCAGCAGGAGTGTCCCAGCTGAACCTTTTTACCTCGAAGTAGCCGTCCTCCTTCAGCGTCTCGTGCAGCGGCTTGTACCTCAAAAGCGCGATTATCTTGCCGCTCATCTCGTCAACGTCCCAGAAGTCAACCTTGAGGCAGTGCCTCACAACCTCCGACACCCCGCTCTGCTTTGAAACTATTGACGGAGTCTTGTATTTCATGGCTTCCAAGGCTGTTATCCCAAAAGGCTCGGACACAGAAGGCATAACATAAATGTCTGCCATCTTGTAAGCCCTCTCCACATCATCCTGGTTAAGGAAGCCTGCAAAAAGCACTTTGTCGGCAATGCCAAGCTCTGCTGCCTTCTCGATTATGAAAGGTTCCATGTCGCCTGAGCCTGCAATCACGAATTTTACATTTTTCTCATGCCCCAGAACCTTTTTTGCAGCGTGCACAAAATAGTCAGGCCCTTTCTGCAGGGTTATCCTGCCCAAAAACAGCACAATCCTGTCGGTCTTTTTAATGCCAAAATCCTCGTCATAATAATGCTGCGAGAAGTCAACTGCATTGTGCACAACCCTTATTTTTTCAGATGGCAGTCCATAATGGTCCATAATCTTTGTTTTTGTGAAGTTGCTTACGGCAATAACCTTGTCAGCCTTGTGTATTCCATGCCTTTCCAGGTCATAAACATGCTGGTTAACCTGATGCCCGCCTGTCCTGTCATGCTCGGTTGCATGCACATGCAATACCAATGGCTTGCCTTTTTTCTTTTTTGCCCGTATTCCAGCTCCAAAAGTCATCCAGTCATGGCAGTGTATTATGTCAAAGTCCTCTTCCTCGGCAATCTTCTCAGCTGCAAGCGTGTACCTTGCAACCTCCTCGAACAATGTTGAGCCGTAAATTTTCGGCTGCGGCTTTTTGCCCAATGATTTTTTGTACTCCTGCGAGCTCATGTAAGGCTGCAAAAATGAGGATATATTCCTTATCTTTACATTTCCTGCCGGGATTATTTTGAGGAAATCAGCATCAATATCGCCTGAGTAAGGCAGCACAAAGGTTATTTCTACGCCTTTTTTGCTGAGGCTCTTGGTTAAGCCATAGCATGCAGTTCCAAGCCCGCCGCTGCTCAAAGGCGGAAACTCCCAGCCGAACATCAGCACTTTCATGGGTTATGCTCACCACTTATTTTGATTATTTTATAGTCTGATATCTGCACGCTTTTGGACACATTTTTTCTCAGGTAATCCTTGCCGAATGCAGTCAATTCAAACACTCTTACATATGCAGAACTAAAAACCTCGCGGGCCCATCCTTTGCCGATTAAATGGACAAGATGCCTTTCAACAGTCTTCCAGTTAATCTGGGTTTCATGGGAAATCTGGTTAATGGTTTTCTGCCCTGATGCAAGCGAAAGAAGAATAGAACTCCTTAAGTCTGTAAATCTCCTCTTTTGGATAAACCCATTACTAATCAGTACCACCCTTTTACTATGTCAAAAATTTTATTATATATTGAAATTGTAAAAATTTTTGAGCATGCTCAAAAACCACTTCTTAGCCTTTCGCTAAGAAATATGTACTACTCATTATAGATAGTGGTTTTTGACATAATATGATTATGTTGTGCCTATTATGATTAGAACTACATACTATAAAAAGTTATTGATTAACTTTGGAATGACGTATAAAGAATCAACGTAATACGCCAAGAATCTTGCTAAATTCGTTGTTAAATACAATTAAATTCAAGTTTCCTTTTTATGGGAATTCTCTCTAATTTGAGAAAGGGCAAAAGTTCGTAATAGAAAAGATTATTAATCTAAATGTGGATAAGGTGCATATATGACTAAGTTAAAAGTATTTTTTAATAAGAACTATGATTATTACATACTAATTGCAATTATCTCTTTATCCTTTTTGTTGTCAGTTTTTGAATATGTAGGTGTATTTGTCATACAAGGTGAAAATACAGACTTTGAGGAAATTATACCTTGTTATGTTTTTGACCATTACAAATTTAATAATTGGGCTACCTTTGAATCTAATGAATTTGTGGTAGAAATGTTCTCAAAACCGCCACGTAGCAATCTGAGGATACTGATTGATACAATTGCAGAGAATGTCTTAGCTTTTATTCTTATATTTGGATTTTATTATCTTGGCAAAAAGCTATTCTATAGAACTAAAAAAAGAATAGTTAAGTGGGGACTAATCACAATATTAATTTTATATTTAATAAGCATTATCTTATTTGAATATCTGCTAATTTGGGGATGCTGTTGTTTCCATTTTGGTTAGCTATTTTCTAAATCATCGGTTAACAAGAGTATACAAAACCAAAACCTTTATATACCAGTTGGTATCTATTGATACCATGAACACGCAAATCAACGTAAGGCTGCCTGAAAAGGTATTGGTTTCGGCGAAATCTTATGCGGAAGAGCACGGATTCAACAGCATACAGGAATTCATCAAGGAAGCCATAAGGGAAAAACTTTTTGAAAAACCCGAAATCTCAAGAGAGGAACTAGATTTAGTCAGAAAACTTGTTGAAGTAAGCGAAAAGAAGAATCTTTACGGCACTGAGGAACAGCTGTTCAAGAGGCTATAGGAAATAACTTTAATTTTCGTATACATTTATTATTTCCTAATAAGCAAATCACAACGAAAAGGTACGAATATTAGTGTGATTTGCTATAAAGCGAAGGTAAAAGATGGAATATGAGCTAAAAGGCTTTGCTTAGAACAAATACTATTAAACTTTTATTTAGAAATATGCTCGTAATCAGCCTAACTAAAGAGCATAGTTGCGCCTTCACGGGCAGAGGAAGTATTCTTATAATAAAATTTAAGATCCCGTGGAGATGCAGCAATTCTTTCTATTACTGAAATAGGAATTCTGTAGTCTTTACGTCTTCTTTCAATCTCTTTTGGATCTACTAAAAGATGCATAGAATTATTTGCCGGATCCACCTTCATGATGTCGCCATCATTGATAATTCCAATCAAACCCCCATCAAAAGCTTCGTCAACATGCCCAATTATTGGAGATCCCCCAACTGAGCCGCCTGAAAACCTGCCGTCAGTAATCAAACCTATTCTGGCATCTTTACCATATTTTCCAACTAACGCGGTTGTTGGTTTAAGCATTTCAGGCATTCCTGGAGCACTTTTTGGTCCTTCATACCTGATTACAACAAAGTCACCATCCCCCTTAACTTTTTCTTGCCAGTGGCTATGAAAATCCGACTCGCTTTCAAACACGACAGCTCTTCCCTCGTAAGGCTCCAATCCAGAGCCAGATATTTTTGTCCAACCTGTACCGAGATTTCCCTTAAGCATTACCAAATGGCCTCTTCCAAGGTAAGACTGCTCAAATGGAACTATGACACCGCTTTTAAGGAGCCTATCCTTGTCATAACTAATCCTTTGAAGCTCCTCACCAATTGGCCTTCCTGTCAATGTAAGCGCATTGCCATCCAAGTGCCCATTATCAAGCATGTACCTTAAAATTGCAGGAGTGCCTCCTGCTTCTGAAATGTCTTTCATTCTATAGATCCCACTTGGCATAAGATTTCCTATGAAAGGAGTATCTCTTGAAACTCTCTCAAAATCCGCTTCAGTAAAATTAATCTCCCCGGACTTGGCTATGCCTATCAGATGTAAAACGGGATTTGTTGAGCCCCCCAATACAGAAACAATTCTAACAGCATTCTCGAATGATGCTTTCGTTATAAATTCCGAGGGAATCCTCTTTTTTGCAATTATGTCTTCTAGAATTGTATGTGCATCAAGGCACTCACCTTCTTTGTTATCGGCTAATGTTGAAGAACTGTAAAGGGGCGAAAGTCCCATCGCTTCAAAAAGAGTAAACATCGAGTTTGCCGTGTACATACCGCCACATGCGCCGAATCCTGGGCATGCATTTTCCTGAATTCTTCGTCTTTGTTCTTCACTGATGATCCCCTTTGCAACTTGCCCAGCGGCAATAAAAGAAGTGACTATGTCAATTTCATTTCCATCAAGATTTCCTGGTTTAATGCTCCCCCCGGCTAAAATGTATCCCGGGATATTTAAGCTAAGAAGAGCCATTGCTGCTGCAGGCATATTCTTATCGCATCCAGGGATTAAAATTATCCCTTCGTATGGTGCTGCTGAAACATGATTAATAATTGATAAAGCCCCTATGTCCCTAGATACAAGGGAATGCCTCATGGCATCATATCCCATAGAAATGCCATCACTTACGCCAGTTACAGCAAAAACATTGGCGTGAAGAAGTGATTGGTTGAATCCATTTCTTACTTTAGAAGCTAAATCAGCTAAATGGGCATTGCAAGGATTGAAATCATATCCAAAATGGCCTATGCCAACATTTGTTTTACCATAAGCGCCTGTTGGAACCATCATACAGGACCCTGGATTTAATCCTTCCTTAGTTTCTCTGATATATGTCTGCCTGTCTCCAGTTTGTCTGTCCCCACTCATAAGGGAAGAATCATTGTTTAATATTTAAATATTTGTGTTTAAGGCTTCGTTGCCTTAGATTCAACTATCAAAAATAAGCCTTTAAAAACTTCCATAATACCTCCTAAGTAGTGTTAAAGATTTATAAACCAAAGGGCAAAGTAATTGATTAATGTAGATAGAAGTATAAAATTTAAAATATAAAAAATGGAAAAAAAAGCTGATATTTTATTTGAAGTCTCGTGGGAGGTGTGCAACAAGGTAGGCGGCATCTACACTGTTGTGAAGTCAAAGGCTGCAAGAATGGCTGAGGCTTACGGCAGCAATTATTTTTTAATCGGCCCTTATTTTGCATCAAGAGCATTGGGGGAGTTTCAGGAGGAAGTGCCAAGTGAAATATGCAGGCTGCCTTTTGAGGAGCTGAAAAAAGACGGGATAATCTGCCATTTCGGAAAATGGCTCATTGAAGGAATGCCTTATGCAATCCTGATAGACTTTGTGAACTACAGGCATAAGGTTAATGAAATAAAGCGCCAGCTTTGGGACTGGTACAGGATTGACTCATTAAGGGCTTCGGAAGATTATGACGAGCCAATTGCATGGGCGTATTGCGCGGGAATGCTGCTCGAGAAACTGGCAGGCTGCAGCCAGGGCAAAAAGATTGTTGCGCATTTCCATGAATGGCTTTCTGGAGTTGGCTTGCTTTACATCAAAAAGAAAAATGTGAAAATTGCAGCTGTCTTTACAACCCATGCAACTGTGCTGGGCAGGACACTGGCAAGCTCCAACATAGACCTATATAATGTGTGGAATAAAATAAATCCCGACAATGAGGTGTACAAATACAATGTAGAGGCAAAGCACCTTGTCGAGAAAAACTCTGCTGCATTTGCAGATGTTTTCACGACTGTAAGCGAGATAACAGGAATGGAAGCAGAGTATTTGCTCAAGAAAAAGCCTGATGTACTGCTGCCAAATGGATTGGATATAAGCAAGTTCCCGACATTTGAGGAGCTTGTGATTAAGCACAGGCTGCAGCGCGACAGGATAAGAGAATTTATGCTCTACTACTTTTTCCCGTATCATACTTTTGACCTGAAGGAAACTTTGATTTATTTCATTGCAGGACGCTATGAGTTCCATGACAAGGGCATAGACATATTCATAAAGGCGCTTGGCAGGCTGAATGAAAAGCTGAGACAAGCTAAAAGCAAAAAGACAATTGTTGCATTCATCTGGGTGCCTGCTAATTTCAGGAACATAAGGCCCGAGCTGCTGGAGAACAAGACGCTCTACCAGGATGTAAAGGACGCGCTCGAGGAAGTGATAGATGATGTCGAGAAAAACATAATTTACTCGTTTGTTTCAGGCAGGAAAGCGGCAAAGGAAAGCCTTTTTGAAGACGACTTCCTCACAGAGATGAAAATCAGGGTTGCAAAGTTTGTCAGGAAAGGCAGGCCGCCTTTGCTGACGCATGACTTGTATGACGAGAATGATACAATCCTAAAAACAATAATTTCCGCCAATCTGAACAATGACGAGCAGGATAATGTCAAGATTGTCTACTATCCTATATACCTCAGCGGGGCAGACGGCTTGCTTAACCTAAATTATTATGAGGCTATGCAGGGCTCTCATATTACGAGCCATGGGGCTACACGCCGTTGGAGGCAGGCGCCCTGGGAGTCTCTTCTGTCACAACTGATTTGGCTGGATTCGGCAGGTTTTTCTGCGCAGAATGCGCCCAGACTGAAGCACCTGGAATTTTTGTATTAAAAAGGCTCAACAAAAGCGACGATGATGTTGTCAGCCAGTTAGTCAGTGTTATGTTTAATTTCGCAAACATGCCAAAAGAGGAAAGGATTTCAAACAAGCTCCAGGCAAGAAAAACAGCGTCAATGGCTGACTGGAGAATTTTTGCCAATAATTATCTTGAAGCCCACAATATGGCTGTTGAAAAAGCGTATAAGTAGTTGAGGGTGGTATGGAAATAATCCATAACTTGGGAGCACTAAGCATAAAAAAAAGCGTTGATGAAGATGTCGGCTTTTTGCTGTCAAACAAAAAAGGAGGCTATTGCAGCTTTTTCAATTCTCCTTCTTCCAGGTACTCTGGCATGTTCTATTTTGACGAAAAAGAGATGGAGATGTACAAGTTCGTTGAAAGCATAGAGATTACAGGCTATAATGATGTTTCCATCTTAAAAAATAATTTCCATTTTGTTGAGAGAATAAAGAATGATGTTGTTGAATCGTTTTTTATGCCCAAAAATTTTAATTCATTAATTTATGAATTAAGCAGTGAAAATGAAGTTGACCTATTCCTTGACTGCAAAAAATCGTATGATGGCAGGGAATGGGGCAGGTACTATGATGTTTCAGAGGAAAATGGATGCACAGTTGTAAAATTCACTAAAAAGACAGACAGAAGGGAAGATTCTAGCGACGGAAAGGAGGAATTTGCATTGTATCTGGCTGTTAAAAGCAACAATAATTTTTATGAAAAAAACAACCAATGGATTGAAAGGCATTACTCAATAGATGAAGAAAGAAATTCACCTCCATTCAAAAGACATGTTTACAATGCCCTATGGCTCAGGGGCTCTAAATTCGTATTTTCAATATCAAAAAACATGGAAGAGGCGATAAAAGAATGCAATTACATATTCAATAACGTAAATGAAATAAAAAGCAGGGAAAAAGAGCGCTTTTTTGATATTCTTAAAACCGATTCAGTTAAAAAAATAATTTCAAGCAAATCAATAAGCAATGAAATAAAAAGCAGGGAAAAAGAGCGCTTTTTTGATATTCTTAAAACCGATTCAGTTAAAAAAATAATTTCAAGCAAATCAATAAGCAATGACATAAAAGTTGCATATGTAAACGCTATCAATTCCCTTAACAATTTAATTGTTGAAAACAAAAATAATTACGGCATTTTTGCGGGATTGCCGTGGTTCTTCCAGTTTTGGTCAAGGGACTCTCTGGTTTCATTGAAATCGGCATATAAATTAAATAAGCAGCTTGGCAAAAAAATTATTTTCAGGTATTTGAACAGCATAAACAACAATGGAAGGCTGCTTAACCCGGTTGGGCAGCACAATTCAAAAAATTTAGGCAGTGCAGACGCCCATGGATGGCTGTTTTTCAGGTGCAAGGAGATTGCCGAGTGCATGGAAAAAAACAAGCAAATCATAAACTCGATAAAAAATTCAATTAGGCTGATTAAAGAGAATAAAAATTCCAATTTCCAAAGAATAAAGGAATATTTGAAGAACTGCAATTTAATCATAAGAAAAAAAGAAAATGAGTGCCATCATTTCATCTATGAAATTGAGAATTCGCTTGAAAAATCGCTCAATGGCTTGCTGAAATTCCATACAAAAGACAGTTTTGAAGTCAATGGCAAACTTGAAACATGGATGGACACAGAGTTTGAGAGTGACCTAAGGGAAGGCGTAAGGATTGAGGTGCAGGCGTTAAGATTGAATATGTATAAATTGATGTTTGAATTGACGCAAAATAATAAATATAAAATTTTTGAAAACCTTTTAAAAAATAAGATAAGGCAGAAATTCTGGAATGGAAAGGCTCTTGCAGACGGCTTGAATGATTTTACAATCCGCCCTAATATCTTCATTGCAGCTTACACATATCCAGAATTGCTTACGAATAAAGAATGGGAAATCTGCTTCTATAATGCGCTAAAAGCCCTTTGGCTTGACTGGGGCGGATTGGCAACAATAGACAAAAGCAACCCATTGTTCACCAATGAA
>Ga0209212_1003695_pt1 | contig 19804 bp, 9 predicted proteins | sample RifGroC2_FD_183996 | JGI IMG/M metagenome (GOLD analysis project Ga0209212, IMG submission 183996) | Groundwater microbial communities from Rifle, Colorado, USA - Groundwater C2 (SPAdes) (version 2) | ecosystem: Environmental > Aquatic > Deep subsurface > Groundwater | place: Rifle, Colorado... | reverse complement strand
CGGCACAAGAGAAGAACAACTCGCCCAGATCGACACCCTCATCGGCGCATGGGGCGCCACCGCCGAATTCGGCACCCTGCAAAGCCGCGCCGCGGCACACGGCTACACCTTCACCCTCGGCCTCGACACCGCCAGCGCGATCGCGGGCACCGGCAACACGCTGGACAACGTCATCGTCGGCAATTCCGGCCACAACATTCTGGATGGCGGCGTGGGCGCGCGGGTCGAAGCGGCGAATGAGGTGGTGTGGAGGATTGCAGCATGAAAAATATCCGCGATTTATTTTCCATAGCGGCTCTTCGACGCGTTTACAGCCTTTTTCTGATTGTAGGGCTATTGGTATCGCAGACAGCATGTGGCAATCAAGAAAGCGAAATCGCAAAGCTTGTTCAGACCGTCAAATTATCAAAGCCTCCGATGCAGACAGTGTGGCGTCCTGACGGCAAGCGGTTTGCGGCTGACGGGTTTGGCAGTCTGGCGGTTTGGGATGCTGCTACCGGACAGCAGATTCCAACGCCTCCTATGTGGGTGGACTCACAGTCTGTTTTATACAGCCCGGATGGTCGGCTGTTGGTACTCCGCAAGCTAGTGAGGGAAGGACAGCGGAATATAAGATCGGTAGTAGTGCTGGATGCCCAGGATCATCATGTGATACGCGAGTTTGCTGGTATGTATCCGATCGAAGATGGCAAGGCATTTAGCCCCGATTCCCGTTTACTGATAGTAGCGGTGGATAAGCAAGACGGCTACAGGAACGTGGCCGCAGTTTTGGACGTAGAAACTGGGTCTGTTATGGCCGAATTGAAAACCCTACATACCGACCCCAATGCCAAGGGGGAAGACCATATTGAGAGGGTTGTTTATAGCCCTGATGGCGCAACGGTAGTGATTGCTTTCGTCACTAACAAGATTGATGTCTGGTCAACCAAAGATTGGCATCTCGTCAAAACTTTCAAGGCACACAAGGGTTGGATTCGTTCTATGGCAATCAGCCCAGATGGGAAATGGTTGGTTACCGGAAACGTTTCAGGTGGTACAGGAGGACGTTACGACCCTGCTACTGGAATAACAACTGAAATCAAATACGATGATCCTATCAAGATTTGGGACACCTCAACTTGGCAGCAAGTTGGGGCACTACCCATCCATGACAAATACACTTCTTCACTGGCTTTTCTCCCTGATGGCAAACATCTGATTTCTGCGAACGAAGACCGGATTCTGTTCTGGAATATGCAAACCAGAAAGCAAGTGGGAGTCATCAAGGGTGGGTTCAAAGGCGGGGGCGCGTTAAATTTTGCATTAAGCCAGGATGGTGAATACTTGGTGGTGGGAGGTATGGGGACATTGGAAGTGCAGGTCTGGAAAATTGTCGGTCAATTAAACTAACTTTGGGAGAAATAAAATGGTCACAACTACCGAATATGCTCAACTGAGCGCGAGTGTTTATGATGCTGGTGGCGCAGGCAATACCAATGCTAACTGGATACGCGTCAATCCCAGCTCACTGGCGGATGGATTTTATGCTGCGACATTTCAAAACACTGCAACAGGTGAAGTGGTTATTGCCTATCGCGGCACTAACGGGCCGTTTGATGCGGTAGCAGATGTTCAGCTTGTGGCTGGGCAAGTTCCGCAACAGTTCAATGAAGCGAAGGCTTATTACGACGCTGTTGTTGCGCAATATGGCCCAGCAAATGTTTCTGTGACAGGCCATTCCCTTGGCGGTGCAATGGCTTCATTTGTGGCTGCGAGTGTTGGTGGCACAACAACGGCAACCGCATTTAACGCTCCGGGTATCGCGAATGTGGTTACCGGTGTTCCGGGCAGTTATACAAACGTAACAAACTACAACACATTTTTTGATCCTGTAAGCAATCTTCCTCTTAATCAGATTGGAAATGTATGGACAGTACCCGTCCATACGGTTAATCAGCTTCCTTTGTTTTTTAGTCCTTTTTTAGTCTTGATACAAGGGCTAGAATTTTTATCGAAGCATCACAGTATCGCCAGCTTGGTAAATGCTGATTTCAACTCCGCCCAAAAATTCATCCAAACTTTCGGCGACCCGCTGACCCTTGACCTGAACAACGACGGCATCCACACCGTGCCGTTGAAGGCCCCGCCGCTGCTGTTCGACATCAACGCTTCCGGCATCAAGATCAGCACTGGCTGGATCGCCCCCGACGACGGGCTGCTGGTGCTGGACCGGAACGGCAACGGCATGGTGGACAACGGCTCCGAACTCTTCGGCGACGCCACCCCAAAATATGTAGCAGGGACAACTAACCCTTCGACAGGCTCAGGGCGAACGGTTGATGGCTTCGCCGCACTCGCCCAGGAAGACACCTTCGCCGACGGGCGCAGCTACGACCTCACCACCCTGCAACTCGGCACCATCAATGCCGACACCCTCACCGCACTCGCCACCACGCCGGGCGGCATCCCGCTCAACCAGATACTGGCGGGCGGCGCGGGCAACGACACGCTCACCGGCGGCGACGGCAACGACTGGCTGCTGGGCGGCGCGGGCGCGGACACCATGAGCGGCGGCATTGGCAACGACAGCTACTCGGTGGACAACGCGGGCGATGTCGTCATCGAAACCGCAGACCCGCTCACCGGTTCATCGCTGACCAACGGCGTGGATGTGGTGGAAGCCAGCGTCAGCTACACCCTCACCGACAACGTAGAAAACCTCACCCTCGTCGGCGCCGGCGCAATCTCCGGCACCGGCAACACGCTCGACAACGTCATCGTCAGTGAAGCCGCAAATGATGTGGTGTTTGAAGTGAAGCTGGCGGCATAAAGCAGCTTATAGCCTACCTGCCTAATTTGATAGATAGGCAAGAGGTGTCGCTTCCCATAATGGCTTATCAAAGATCGGGTAACAAATGCAAAAACATAATCCTTTAATTTTAGTAATACTCACAACAGGCATTGTGTCGCTACTTATTGCGGGGTGTGGCGACGCAAACTTCCCTCAGGGACGTTATCAGATTGTGGATTCGGGTTTCTGGGTGGCCGATGTAGATAATGAAGCTTTCGTTTGGCTTGATGACCGCCGGATTGCTTTTATATCCAGCAGATCATTCAGGCATAACGCAGACACTTCACAGCACACATTGGTTATCTGGAATGTCGGGGAACAACCTCGCTTATTCAGGGAGCGGGTCACTGGCCTACGTTGTTTCGATAACAAAGAGCTTGGCTATTGGCGGTTCAATAAATTGCAACCCGCAGAAGGCTTCAAAGGGGGGCTTGGAAAGGAACTGCCGTGGGATAACCTTGCCTGCAAGCGCTATAGACGTAATTTTATTACGCCGTTGCTAGGCAGAGGATGTGAATGCCTTGACGGCAGCAATGAGCCGTGGGTAACGCGGAACGCTATCCCTCTCCAGCCCGGACATGGCTGGATAGACTTGGGGGCTGATTGGCAGCCAGTAGCTCCACTTGGCAACCTTCCTGTTACCTACCACACATCAACGGGAGGGGCGGTTTCTATGCCGTTCAAGTCGCGGGAATGGATCAGCATATCGTTCCACCCATTCAGGAATGCATATTTCATTGAGGGCCAATATTTCAATCCACAAACCAAAGGAGGGGTAATTCCTTGGCCTAAGAATTTGCCTCGATACGCTTGGTGGCTGGAACCTGATGGCAAGGTCACCGAAGTTGTCATTCCCCCTGCTATGCAAAACAAACGCGGATATTGGGATGAGTTGGTGCCGACTAAGCTAGGCATTGCAACGATGAGTCGCGGCGGGGAGAAATCGGATCATGATCCAGGGGAACAAGGTGTTTACCTGATTAACGGCGGACATGTAGAAAAGATTCTGGATGGAACAGTTGATCGGATGGGAGTATCTCCCAACGGTTGCAGGCTGGCCGTGGCAAACGCTCCGAATAATGCCATCGACCACCTCGGTGAATACGACAAGCAATTCCGCACCATGAAAGTGATTGAACTTTGCAAATCACAGGAGGGTAAATAAATGTTAACCAATGCACAAATGCAAACGATGATCGATTCCGCAGTCAAGGCGTATACCTACATCGCCGACAATGCGGGCGACATCGTCGTCGAAAACGCGGGTGAGGGCGTGGGTAACGTTCAATCCAGCGTCAGCTACACGCTGAGCGACAACGTCGAGAAACTGGCCTTGATGCAGATGAATAAGACGCTGCAACCGGGTGGCGCGAATGATGATAACTACGAAGACAGGAGAACAGCATGAAGCAACGATCATCAGTGTGTCTAATGAAATGGCTTGCGTTGATGTTGGCGTCTCTATTGCCACTCAGCGGCATTGCCGCCGAGCCTGTCAAGGGCGTACAGATACCTTCGGCAATTGACCTAACCTTGCCCATCCATCAAAAACAAAAACTGCACCCCGAACTTTCCGATCCGGTACTTGGTGATCAGGCGCAAATCGTCGAATGGGCATGGAGTCCGCAGTATGCAAAACGTTTCAATCAGCTGGTGCAACCTGATGGCCTCAAGGATGGTGCGCTGTGGTTAATTGGCATCAAGGTGCAGCGAAAACAAAACAAGGAATTCCAAAGTTATCAGTGCAGCATTATTGGGCTGATGGATAACAAACTTGCGATGATTACACCACCGGGGGAGATGTACATCGTACCGGGGTATGGTTGGCAGGGAGGAATGCCTGGTCTCAACATGGCAATAGTGCTCAAGGAATTCACACCCGCGCAAACCACTTGGTACAAACAACCAAAAAATGAACTGGAACAAACTCGGCCAGAGCGATCCATCACCGTTAATTACTTGGTGTTCTACCGCCAATTCCAAGATGGCCTTGCATATTTCGAAATTGATGGGGGATGCGGTTATTTCAACGACCCACAACTATTCCGGAATGAAATTCGTTTTCCAGCAAAATTTATTCACGAAAACCGCACAGCGGCTTTCGAGCCTGATGCAATTCACTTTGACATTCCTGACAGTCTGATGCGGCGCATCTATCCCTACACGTTAGAAGCAAATGACTGGACCTCTTGTTTGATGCGTCGAACAGGGCGGCCTGGAGTGACATTAACTCTTCGCGCAACAAAATCAAAACGCTTTGGCAATACCTGTGAACCTATTACCCAGAAGCAGAAGTAATCTCTCTACTTACTCTGAAAGGGAACTGACATGGCTACCAATTACGAACTCGCACAACTGGCAGGCGCAGCATATAAACCAGCAACTACAGCATTACCTTTAGGGTGGTCTCTTTTAAAACAGTCAAATCCAGATCCGTCTGGCTACCAAGGCTATGCTTTTGCACGACTCGACGCTGCTGGCAATCCTATTGAAATCATCATCGCCAATCGCGGCACGGAAATATTGACTTCGCAGGATCGTACCGCGGATTTGCAGATGGCGGCGAATCAGTTGCCCGATCAATATCAATTTGCCAAGCAGTTTCTGGAGCAAGTAGTAAATGACCCTTCAAACGCTGGTGCATCTATTACTACTACTGGCCATTCATTGGGCGGGTCGCTGGCTCAACTTTTGGCGGCAGAAACCGGACTGACTGCCACCACCTTCAACCCCTATGGCACCAAGGACCTGATTCCAGCCCTGAATAGCCGCTACGGTCTGAACATCGACCCCAACGCGACTTACAACAACATTACCAACCACCAAACTATGCTGGACGGAGTTTCCCGGCTAGGTAGCAGTTCTCCGTTTGGTAGTGACCAGCTTGGCCAGATGCAAATGCATGTTGCGTTCAGCGAACTTCCCGCAGCAGTGATGATTGCTAGTTCTGCATTCTTTCCGGGAGGCACTTCGGTGGTGGCTTTCCCTGCCACCTATCTGGCGGTGGAATTCTACTGGAGCCATAGCATAGATAGATTTACTCAAGAGATTTATCCGCAAGAAGCGCTGGTTACGCAAGTTGGGCAGGAATTTAAAGACTTTGTACGCACACTGAACGACCAGATCAATGCCGTCGAGCAAGCAGGAGCTACGGCACAGGCCAATTTGCAAAATGACTTTTTGCAACTGGCAGGAACGGCAGGCCAGACCTATCAGGATGTCGTCAATGCCACCTCGTCAGCAATGGGCCAGTTGGCTGACCTGTTAAGCGCAGCAGAAAAATCCGCCGTCAAAATCTTCCTCGATTTTGCGTTTGACCTCGGCAACACCATCAACGGCATCGAACAAACCATCGCCACCCTCTTCAACTCCGCCCAAAAATTCATCCAAACTTTCGGCGACCCGCTGACCCTTGACCTGAACAACGACGGCATCCACACCGTGCCGTTGAAGGCCCCGCCGCTGCTGTTCGACATCAACGCTTCCGGCATCAAGATCAGCACTGGCTGGATCGCCCCCGACGACGGGCTGCTGGTGCTGGACCGGAACGGCAACGGCATGGTGGACAACGGCTCCGAACTCTTCGGCGACGCCACCCCAAAATATGTAGCAGGGACAACTAACCCTTCGACAGGCTCAGGGCGAACGGTTGATGGCTTCGCCGCACTCGCCCAGGAAGACACCAACGCCGACGGCGTAGTGAACGCACAGGACGCCAACTTCGCCAGCCTGCGCGTCTGGCAAGACCTCAACCAGGACGGCCTCTCGCAATCCGACGAACTCACCACCTTAGACCAGCAAGGCATCGCCAGCTTCAACACCGCCCGCACCCTCAACAGCCAGATGCTGCCCTCCGGCAACCAGATGGCCGACCTCGGCACCTACACCCGCACCGACGGCAGCACCGGAGCAACCGGCGCCCCCCAAGGCATGGCCGACATCAACCTGGCGCTCGACACCTTCCACCGCACCTTCACCGACACCATCCCCCTCACCGCGCAAGCGCAAGCATTACCCGACATGCAAGGCAGCGGCAAAGTGCGCGACCTGCGCGAAGCCGCCAGCCTGCCAACCGCAGCGGGCGCAACCCTGGCCGGCGCACTCGCCAGCTACAGCGCTGCCGGCACAAGAGAAGAACAACTCGCCCAGATCGACACCCTCATCGGCGCATGGGGCGCCACCGCCGAATTCGGCACCCTGCAAAGCCGCGCCGCGGCACACGGCTACACCTTCACCCTCGGCCTCGACGCCACCCGCCAAACCCGCCTGGCCGCCCTCGAAGCCTTCAACGGCAGGGGCTACTTCAAGATGCCGTGGGAAGGGGCGAGTTTTGGGGAAAGCGCGCGGCAGGGGCTGACCGTCGGCTGGGGCGGCAACCCCCAAGCCATCTTGGGCCAACTCTGGGGACAGGCCTCCCTGCTGGACCAGTCCTACAACGCCCTCAGGGAATCCGTCTACCAGGCATTGCTGCCGCAAACCCGCCTCAAACCTTATCTGGACCAGATTGGCCTGACGCTGACAGGCGGTAATTTCAACCTGGACTTCAGTGCCGTACAAAGTGCCTTTACCGATACCGCCAGCACCAATCCCGACAAGGCCGTTGCCGACCTGGTCGAATTCAACCGCTATGGCAAGGATATTTTTGCCGACACCAGTTGGCAGACCGATGGCTGGCAATTGCTGGGCGACATGCTCAACAACGTAGCGGTCACACCTGCCATCCAGAAGACCCTGACCGACTTCAATGTCGGCATGGACGGTCAACCCGGCTTCAATCCACAGGGCACGATGAAGGATGACGTGCTCATCGCCAACAGCGCAGGTAGCACTCTCGATGCCGGATACGGCAACGACATCCTCGTGGGCGGGAACGGCGCGGACACTCTGCGAGGGAACTCAGGCAGCGACCTGCTGCTGGGCGATGCGGGGAACGACACACTCGATGGCGGATGGGGAGCCGACACCCTGCAAGGCGGGGCAGGCAGCGACACGTTAGCAGGCGGATATCACAACGACACCTATTTGTACAATCGCGGCGATGGCGCCGACAGCATTGTGGACAGTAATTGGGGGTATTGGGGATACGGCGATGCGAATACCCTGCAATTCGGCGACGGCATCGCGCTCGCGGATATTGCCGTGAATTACGACAGCGCCACCGGCAAAGTGGTGCTCGATCTGGGTAATGGGGATGCCATCGACATCGGTTACCCCTACCTGTACGGGATCCAGAAGGGACTTGCCGTCCAGCAGCTTCGCTTTGCCGATGGCAGCGTCGTATCCACCGATAGCCTGCTCAAACAAAGCGGCATGACGCAGAACGGCACGGCAGGCGCGGATGTCCTGCAGGGCTCCGATTCCCGCGATTACGCCGACATGCTCAATGGCGGCACTGGCGATGACACGCTGAACGGCGCTGATGGCAATGACGTGCTGAATGGCGGGGCCGGCAACGACGAACTGTCCGGAGGGGAGGGCAGTGACACTTACATCTACAACCTTGGCGACGGTGCCGACGTAGTGGTGGATTCCGCATTCGCGTACGGGAACTGGTTTCCGTCGGCCATCAACACCCTGCAATTCGGCGCGGGCATCACCCTGGACATGGTAACCCCGCGCTTCGACAGCACCTCGCAGGCCGTGATCCTCGATCTCGGGAATGGAAATAGCATCGACATCGGCACTGTGGGAGCCCTGTCAGTCCAGACCTTGAAGTTTGCAGACAGTTCTACCGTGGCGGTGAGCGCCTTGATTGCCGACCAGAGCCTGACTCAGGTGGGTACCGAAGGCGCGGATATGCTGGTAGGGTCGAACACCTGGTTGTACCGGGATGTGCTGCAAGGGTTGGGCGGCGACGATGTGCTGCAAGGCTTGGGCGGCAACGATGAGTTGGACGGCGGGGCGGGCAACGATACGCTTGATGGCGGTGTCGGCAACGACATATTGATTGGAGGTGATGGCAACGACACGTTGAACGGTGGCGATGCTTCCGGCAATGATGTGTTGCAGGGCGGGACCGGCAGCGATGTGTTGGCGGGTGGAAATGGGAGTGACACCTACATCTACAACCTGGGCGATGGCGCCGATACGGTGGTGGATAGCGGGGAGCTTTATACCAATCGGTGGGGCATGACATATGACACCGCCAATAACGTGCTGAACTTTGGCGCAGGTATCTCCGCCGATACGATCACCCCCCGTTACGACAGCGCAAGCGGCAGTTTACTGCTCGATTTGGGGGCTGGCGATTCGGTGAATATCGGCTTGCTGGGTGCGTTGTCGATCCAGACCCTCAAATTTGCGGACGGGACGGAAATTGCCGTCAAGTCATTCCTGAATCAGCGCGGGCTGACGGTTGACGGCACGGCAGGTGCGGATGTGCTGACGGGTTCGGCTTCGGACTATACCGATTACCTCAGCGGCGGGGCGGGCGACGATACGCTCAACGCGGGCATTGGAGATGACGTGCTCGCCGGTGGCGCCGGCAATGATGTGCTCAATGGCGGAGGGGGCAGGGATACCTACGTCTTCAATTTGGGCGATGGTGCGGATGCGCTTCAGGATATTGCCGGGGAGAACAATGTCCTGGCGTTAGGGGCGGGAATTACGGCCGACATGATCGTACCTCGCCTGGATGGCGCGACAGGTGAGGTGCGCCTGGATTTCGGCAATGGGAACAGCATCCTGGTGGGTAATTACAATGCCGCTCAGTCGTCCTTGTCGCTTTTCGTCGTGCAGGTCAATTTAGCGGACGGCACCACGGCAGATTTGGGGATGCTCCTTTCGCAACAAGGCTTCCTGGTGGAGGGGAAAACCCTGGACGACAGCTTGCAGGGAGCGATGTCGCATGCAAACAGGATGTCCGGTTCCGATGGCAATGATGCGCTGTTCGGCGGGCAGCGCGACGATACGCTCGATGGCGGGTCGGGTAGCGATGTGCTGGATGCAAACTATGGCAACGATGTGCTGACAGGCGGCATCGGCGATGATGCCATGTATGGCGGCGAAGGCAACGATGTATACGTCTATAACCTCGGCGATGGCAGCGATGTCATCGGCGATACGATGGAGCGCGGGCAGATCAACACGGTTCGTCTGGGGGCTGGGGCAGATGTTCAGTCTGTTGAATATCGAGGTGGTGCAACGGGCGATTTTGTTCTGTATTTCGCGGACGGCGGGAGCCTGCGCATTACTGGTGTAACTGCCGATAATGCTGCGGTTACATGCCCGGTTCAACGTTTCGAGTTGGCTGATGGCAGCGTATTGAGTGCGCAGCAACTGCTCGGGCAGCACACCATTCAAGTAGAAGGGACTGATAGCTATTGGTGGGATCAACAGGCAGGACGTGACTCGTTAAACGGCACGAACCTGGCCGACAACATCAGCGGTTACAGTGGTTATGACACCTTGCTGGGCGGTTCAGGCGACGATGTGCTGGACGGTGGCCTGGAGAACGATGTGCTGTCAGGCGATGCGGGCAACGACACCTTGCTGGGCGGAGAAGGCAACGACACTCTGTATGGCCGCGAAGGCGACGATGTGCTTGCGGGCGGTATGGGCGACGACGTGCTTCAAGGCGGCACGGGCAACGATACTTACTTGTTCGGTCTGGGCGATGGAGTCGACCGGATCGGCGATAGCGCCGGTACGGATGCGTTGCGTTTCGGGCCGGGAATCGCGCAGGCCGATTTGCTATTCAGCAAGGCCGGTGTGGATTTGCGTATTGCATTGGCGAACGGCATGGATGCAGTCATGCTGGAAAACTGGTTTGCCGGGAGCAGCAGTGTGAATACCTTGCTGTTCGACGATGGCTCGACATTCGACTTGGGCGGTATTGCGCAAAGTGTGGCAGATCAACCTGTGATCGGCACGTCCGGCAATGACACCCTGCTGGGCAGTATTTACAACGACACCTTGCAGGGCGGGCAGGGCAACGATACCTTGATCGGTGGCACCGGAGAAGATGTGTATCGCTTCAACGCCGGGGATGGCGTCGACCAGATTTATGAGTTGTCTTCAATGACAGCAGTCAAAGGTGGAGACACGCTCGAATTCGGTGCCGGTATCACGCCGGATATGTTGAATTTGTCGCTTCAGGTGGTCAGCCAATATGCGAGTTGGAACACAACTGTGTTTCCCGATCCGAATGCTGATCTGATGTACGGCGATCAGCAGCGTCAGTTTATGAACATCCAGATCGGAGGTATGGGTGATGCGATTCAGGTGATGTCGGGTAAAGGCGCAATCGAAAAATTCCGCTTTGCCGATGGCTCTGAATATACCTGGCAGGAGATGTTCGTCCTGCAAGGCGGCGGAAGCGTCAGCGATAGTAACGATAGTGCCTGGACGTATACCTATGCGATATGGAACGGTACGGCATGGGTTCCGCAAACGCAAACATTTGCACCGCATCGTATTCTGGATGGCACAGGGCTGGCCGCTACATTCGAGGGGGGCGTCGGCGACGACACGATGCTGGGCGGCATGCAGAATGATTCTTATGTCTTCAATTTGGGAGATGGCCATGATGTGATCGCCGATTTCGGCGGGCAGGATGAGATTGCGTTCGGGTCAGGCATTACTGCCCAGGATTTGGTCTGGCAATACGATCCTGCTTCAGCGACACCTTTTGTGCTGAATGTCGGTACGGGCGGTGATTCGCTTGCCATTCTGGATGGTGAGAAAGGTACCATCGAGCGCTTCAGCTTCAGCGATGGCAGTGTGCTTACTTTTGCCGATCTTCTGGCTAATCAAGGTGGGTTAACCCTTCAGCCGCCGTCCGATATCGGGGGCGGTTTCTCCGGATTGAATAACAATAACCTGATCGTTGGAACGGATGGCGCTGATACCATTTACGATGGTGGCGATTCGAGCTTCATTGCCGGAGGCAAGGGTGATGATGTTATTGAATTGAGCCGCAATGCAAATACTGTGTTGTTTAGGCAAGGGGATGGGCTGGACACTGTCAATGTAGATGGTTATGCATCGGCTGCAACTTTGCTGTTCGGTCCGGATGTCGATCCGGCATCGCTGAAGATCGACCTATTTCAAGGGCAAGACAGAGGCGGCGCAGCGGTTCACGATATGCGAATCGCATATGGCAGCCTCGGCGACTCCATCACTGTCCTTGGCGCAATGCCCGGCAACTCCGGTTATGAAGTTCCCAGCGATGCACCGCGGATTCGTATTGAATTTGCAGATGGGACTGCATGGAGCTATGCGGACTTGCTGGCGCGTGCGCAAAATATAATCGTGGCTGATCCGAACAAGCCGCTCCTGATTGGCACGCCCGGCAACGATACTTTCGTGATCGGCGATCAGTCTGCCGAATATACGGTCATGGATGCAGCAGGAATTGGCAACGCGAATACCGCAGATTTGGGCTGGAGTTATTCCGGCTTGTCAGATATGGCGATTTACGAGGAGGCTCCGTTTTTGATGGCGGTACCGGAGAACAGTAAATTCCCCTTTACGCTCAGCCTGGTTGGCGGAAGTTTGAGCGTTCAGTTCGATAACGGCGTGATACTCAACATTGACGGATTCGATCCAAACGACCCGCTTGGTTCGTGCGCCATTCGAAATTTCAAATTCTCGGATGGCACGGTTTTGGGCATAGATCAGGTGTTGGCGGCTGGCATTGAGGCCATAGGCACGGATGCTGCAGATACCGTACAAGGCACAGCAGTGAGCGACCGAATTAACGGACAGGCCGGCGACGATATGATCGTGGGCGGTAAGGGAAACGACGTGCTGCGCGGCGGTACAGGGAACGATACCTATGTGTTCGACCGAGGAGGCGGCGCAGATACGATAGAAGACACTTCATTTTATTGGGGGCGGCAGCAGTTGGTGATAGACAACAATGTGCTGCGCCTTGGTACAGGTATTGATCCATCTGCCGTTGCCGTTAAATTCGATGCTTCCAATGGCAAGGTATATCTGGATATAGGCAGCGGCGATAGCGTTTGTGTTGGTGAGCCGGGCAATTTCTCTGTGCAAACCATCCAGTTTGACGATGGCACAGTGTGGGACGAGTGGCTGATCACCGATCGCACGACAATTGGTGCAATCCAGAACCCGGGTGCGGGACAAGGTACGGGCATAACCTATTCCGCCACCTTGGCCGATGGTGCAGCATTGCCAGACTGGCTCAGCTTCGATCCGGCGACTGGAACCTTCAGTGGCACACCGGCTAACGATGATGTGGGGACAATCAGCGTGACGGTGACTGAAACGGGTAGTAGCGGTCAACCTGTCAGCAGCACTTTTGCACTCGATGTGCTTAACGTAAACGATGCGCCGGAGGTAGTTATGCCGCTGACGGATCAGGGAGCGATGGAAGGGCAGGCATTCAGTTACACCTTGCCGGGCGGCGCCACTCCAGATGGTTTCCTGAGCGATGCCACGGACGCTGGTACGCCGGAGCAAGTCTGGCCGGATTACAGCCAATATCTTGGGGGTGGTGTTGGGAATGACACTCACCTTTTTGCGCGCGGGGACGGCAATGTTTATGTCTATGATTGGGATGAGGCGGCAGGTAATGTAGATACTGTCCAGCTTGTAGATGTGTTGCCATCCGATGTTACGGTTTCGCAAAACGCTTGGGGCGATGTAACGCTGGCGATCAACGGGTCGGCAGACAGCCTGACAATGGAGGCTTGGCTCTATTCGGATGCTTACAAGATCGAGCAACTGGTTTTCGCCGATGGCACGGTGTGGGGTGCCAATGACATTCAGTCCAGACTTTCGACGGTGCCATCGTCAGGCAGCGACTACATCACTGGGACAGATGGTAGCGACAGCATCCATGCGCTGGCAGGCGACGATGCCATCCTCGCCGGGGCGGGAGACGATACCGTATTGGCAGGTGCGGGGCACGACATAATCGACGGGGGGAGCGGCAGCAATATCCTTGTCGGCGGTAGCGGTTCGGATGACATCAGTAGTGACTGGAACTATACCGATACCAGCAATGATTTTCTGGATGGAGGCGCCGGTGATGATTACGTGTACGGAAGTATTTCAAACGATTTACTGATGGGTGGTGCAGGTGATGATGAGGTTGCCGGTGATGATGGAAACGACGTAATTCTGTTCAATCGTGGTGACGGCAATGACTTTGTGTATGCTTGGTCGGAGAACGGTGTGCCATTGGCGCAACGTGCTGACACTCTATCATTGGGTGAAGGGATCGCTTATGGCGATCTGTCTTTTTCGACCAGCAATGGTTACGATCTGACGCTCAACCTCGGCAATGGTGAATCGATCACCTTCGGGAGTTGGCTGGCATGGCAGGAAAATCATGCTGTCAGCACGCTCCAAATTATTACCGAGGCGATGCCGAGCTACGACGCGAACTCTGCCGACCCGCTGCTGAACAAATGCATCCAGCAGTTCGATTTCCTTGCATTGGCGAACCGGTTTGAAGCGGAACTGGCAGCCGACCCGACGATCACCACCTGGCAGCTTGCGCCGCACCTGGCGGATTTCTCGCTGGGCGGTTCGGACACGGCGGCCATCGGCGGTGACATGGCCTACCTGTATGGCAAAAACGGCAACCTCGACGGGTTGACCGAGGCCGAAGTGCGTGCGCAATTGAACGATAGCCCGTTTGGCATTGGCAATCAGGCTCTGGCCAAGGTTAATCCAGTCACCGTATCCGCTGTTTTTGCTGATGCTGACATCATCCATGGCGATAGCCTGACCTACAGCGCGACGCTGGCCGACGGCTCTGCACTACCGGCCTGGCTTGCATTTGATGCATCCACACAAACCTTCAGCGGAACGCCGGGCCGCGCTGATGCAGGCATCCTGAATGTGGCGGTGACCGCCACCGATACTGGCGGATTGTCCGCAACCACGAACTTTGTGCTTACCGTCACCGGCAATGGCCCGATCAATGTCGCGCCTTTGGCTGCTGTTGATGCTGTGAACGTCAGCGAGGATGCAGCGCAAATTACTATTGCTGCCGCCGACCTGCTGGCCAACGATACCGACCCGGATGCCGGCGATGCGCTCGTTCTTTCCGGCTTCGATGCCGTTTCGGCACAAGGCAATACCGTTACGCAGGATGCGGCCGGCGATCTGGTATTCGACATCGGCGACCGATACCAGTCGCTGGGCGCAGGCCAGACGGCCAACGACAGCTTTACCTGCACGGTGAGCGATGCGGCGGGCTTGACTTCGACTGCTGCGGTGGAGGTCACCATTACCGGAGTCAATGATGCGCCGGTGGTTGCTGTGCCGATTGCCGGCCAGCAGACGAACGAAGATGCACCGTTCAGCTTCACCGTCCCGACGGGCGCCTTCACCGACATCGACAGCGGCGACGTTCTGACCTACAGCGCGACCCTGGCTGATGGTACGGCGCTTCCAGCCTGGCTGACCTTCGACGCGGCCACCCAGACCTTCAGCGGTGCGCCGGGCAACCAGGACGTGGGCGGCTACAGTGTTACCGTCACGGCGACCGATACGGGCGGCCTCACGGCAAGCTCGGTATTCTCAGTCGATGTCGCCAATATCAACGATGCGCCGATCGTGAGCATGGCGCTTGCCGACCATGCCGCCCTCCAGGACGCTCCGTTCAGCTTCACCGTTCCGGCGGGCACCTTCGACGATGTGGACTTCATCCATGGCGACGCGCTGACCTGCAGCGCCACGCTGGCCGACGGTAGCGCGCTGTCAGGCTGGCTGACCTTCGATGCGGCCACGCAGACCTTCAGCGGCACGCCGCTCAACGGAGACGTGGGCAGCCTGAACGTGCTGGTGACGGCGACCGACAGGGGCGGCTTGAGCGCATCCAGCGCGTTCAACCTCAACGTCGCCAACGTCAACGATGCGCCGACCGCCAATGCCGATGCGGGTGTGGCAACCGAAGACGGCGGCGCGGTACTGCTCGATGCCGCAGCCCTGCTGGCCAACGATACCGACCCGGACTTCATTCATGGCGATGCGCTCAACATCGTCGGCGTCTCGCAGGCCGCTTCCGGCGCCGCTGTGTCTATGGTTAACAGTGCGGTGCAATATGACATCGGCACGCTGTTCCAATCGCTGGGGAAAGGCCAGACCGCCACCGACACCTTCGGCTACACCGTGAGCGACACGGCGGGGGCAGCCAGCACCGCACAGGTCACCATGACCGTCACCGGCGTGAACGATGGCCCCGTCACCGTAAACGATACCGCTGCCGTGCAGGAAGATGTCAGCCTCATTGCCACCGGCAACGTGCTCGCCAACGACAGCGATGTCGATCAGGGCACCGTCCTGAGCGTGGCCGATGCCGGGCTCAGGGCAGGCAGCTACGGCAGCCTGACCCTCGCGGCGGACGGCAGCTACAGCTACGCGCTCGACAATGCTTCTCCCGCGGTGCAGTCGCTGGGACGCGCTGCACAGGTCGTCGAACATTTCGGCTACACCGCGACGGATGGCATCGCTGGCACAGCCTCGGTACTGGATGTGTTCCTGAAGGGGACGAATGACGCGCCCATTCTGATTGCGCCGCTGGCCGACCAGTATCTCGGGAACGACAAGCACTTCTCGTGGCAGATGCCGGAAGGGAGTTTTACCGACATCGACCAGGGCGACACGCTCGGTTATGCGGCGACGCTGGCCGACGGCTCGGCGCTGCCGGATTGGCTGAGCTTCGATGCCGCCACCCGGACCTTCTCGGGCGAGACGCCGAAAAAAGCCGGCTTCGTGGATGTCATGGTCATCGCGACAGACAGCGTGGCCGCTACCGGCAGCACGGCAGGCAGCCTCTCCGCTTCGGATGTCTTCCGCATCTCGGTCAGCCGTGGCAACGAAGGCGTGGGGAACGGCGAAGACGCGCCGCCGCCCGGCCACGACCGCAACTGCAATGACGGTGGCGGCACTTCGCCGGGCCGTCCGGGCAGGAAAGGCGGCAACGGTTACGCGGCGGATTCCGGGGCGCATTCGCACGGGAAAGAATCGGATGACCGATCACCGGATAGCAAAGCAAACAAGGGCGGCGCCCACGCGAAGGATAACGAAGATGATGCCAGCCACCGCACCGAGGAGCTGATTCGCGCCTGGTTCGAGGAAGAAAGCGCAAGCGAGCAGTTTTCGTCTTCCGGCGCGCTGGATCGGCATGGCGCCTGGGGAGGCCAGATCGACCGGCAGGTGAAGCGGAATGTTGCCAGGGGTGTTCCCGGTAATGTCAGTTCGGAATGGGAACGGATGAATGCGCGGCTCAAAAAACACCTGGAACAAAGCGGGGGCGACGATGGCCTCTTTGCCGAGTCCGGCACGGGCTCCAGATCGTTCGGTCTGTTCGATTCGCAGGGTTACTCAAGTGCCGCCCAGTTGGGCATGGGCAACGGCCAGCAGATGAAAGGGTTTGCGGGGCTCAAGGAAGGTCTGGAAAGGCTGGGTGGTTAACGGGGCGCATAGCCAAATCCACTTCGGCACGCGCACCATCCTCGAATACCTGTCCTTGCCCGTGTTGGGGGTGCCCTGTCCGCAACGAATCGCGTCGGTAGCGTGGAATGGTAGCGAGATTGAAGAATAAACCGCGAAAACCTTGTACAGCAAGCAAGAGTTTTGAGAAAAGCAGGGAACGTGGACACCTAAAAACCGAGGGAAAGGACGAAAAAAATGAAGGAATCACCACATGAAATAGCGCGGCGGACATGCGGATGGGGCAGCGGCTCCGACACCAGATTCATGAAATTTTGTAAACAGGAAGATTACGCCGGGCAGGTGTCCACCACCAACTGCTTGCCGCAAGCAGCAAGATACCGCCGGATCGTCGTCATTGAGGGCGAATGTTTGCCCGATGCCAAGGCGCGTTCGAGCCGTGCCACAGCGGGAGCTTGTGTCCCCATGCGCTCGGCCACTTCGGCTTGCGTTAAGCCTGCTTCATGGCGCGCCTCCAGCAACAAATCCAACAAGGCAAACTCTTCCTTTTCCAGCCGCTCGTACTCTTTACGAACTGCGGGATTTTTCAACATTTTGGCTTTTAATTTATCGTGCGTCAGCATGTTTAATCTCCTTCATACGCCGTATCGCGGTTTCCAATTCCGCACGCGGCATTTTCTGGGTTTTCTTGATAAACCCGTGCAACATCACAATCCGCCGACCGGACAACGTGCAATACATCACGCGCGCAATCCCTTCGGCACCCATCAAGCGCAATTCAAACAATCCGTCGCCTATCGCCTTGGTGTGCGGCTCTCCCAAGTTTGCGCCAACCACTCGCATCCGATCCGTCAACCCGATGTAACGAGCCTGCAGCGTGACAGGCAAGCCAAGAATAACTGTCTGAACAGCCCCGCTGTAGTAATGGATCGAATAGCTCATGGCACGTATCATAACAAATATGTTACTGATGTCAACGCAGGTGTTGGTGAACGGGTCAAAGGGTCAAAGGGGTCAGCTTCGCATTTAATTTTCCAAAGCCATGCCACGTCGCCCACGCATTAAATTAGCCGAAGTCCCGCAGCACATCGTGCAGCGCGGAATCAATCGCGAGCCGTGTTTCTTTGCCGAAGAGGATTATCACTGCTACCTCCATTGGCTACAGAAATCGGCTGGCGATTGGCATTGCGCCATACACGCTTATGTACTGATGACCAATCACGTGCATCTGCTGGTGACGTCAGAAAAACCGGATGGCATCGCCAAGATGATGCAATCCATCGGGCGGCGCTACGTGCAATACATCAACCGCAGCTACCGGCGTACAGGCAGCTTATGGGAAGGACGCTTCAAATCCAGCCTGGTACAGGCCGAAGAATACCTGCTGACCTGTATGCGCTACATCGAACTCAACCCGGTGCGCGCAAACATGGTGAACGACCCGGCACAATATTGCTGGTCGAGCTACCGGCATAACGGATTGGGGCAAGTGGACGAGCGCATCACATCGCACCCGTTGTATCAGTCACTGGGCAAGGATGAAGTTATTCGACTGGCTGAATATCGTGGGCTGTTCCGTAGTGAGTTAGATGATGAAGCGTTGGCAGACATACGCCTTGCGCTGTCACAGGGCCAGCCGTTGGGGAGTGAGTGGTTCAGCGGGATGATGTGTGCTGCTGTTGGTGTGCGGCGTGCGCAGAGAAAACCGGGCAGGCCAATGGTAAAGCGCGACGAGAGTCTGCAAGTTGAAGATCAGTCTGATTTTGGATTTTGAACGGGAGAATTGAAATGAAAAAACATAATGCGAAGCTGACCCCTTTAGCTTCGGATTACCACACGTCACCAAGTGCCGTTATCTGGAAATCTGAATGACTGCAATGTGTTGCGGAAGGCCAGACGTGTCCGCTTTAAGGCAGTCTACAGACTGAGTTCAAGTAAGTGTTGCGCATCCGCGAATTTATGGCGGAACCGGAATGAAACGGCTATTATGTGGCGCCTTGCGTTGACGATGTTACGTCCGCTCTATTCAACGTTTTCATGACGCGATTTCCAATCCACCGATGCGCATTCTGATCAGTAATGACGATGGCTATTTCGCACCCGGCCTGGCCTGTCTTGCCGAGCATCTCGCCCAGGTCGCCGACGTGACTGTGGTTGCGCCCGAACGGGATCGCAGCGGCGCAAGCAACTCTCTGACGCTGGATCGCCCGCTCAAGCTGAGCCGTGCCGCGAATGGTTTTTACTACGTCAACGGGACGCCCACCGACTGCGTGCATCTCGCCGTCACCGGGATGCTGGATCAGCAGCCGGACATGGTGGTGTCCGGCATCAATGCCGGAGCCAACATGGGCGACGACACCATCTATTCCGGCACGGTGGCGGCGGCCACCGAAGGATTTCTGCTCGGCATTCCCTCCATCGCGGTTTCGCTGGTAGGCAAGGAATTTGCACACTATGAGACTGCCGCCAGGGTTGCCGCCGAACTGGTGCAGCGTTTTGCCAGGCAGACGCACAGCCACCCCTGGCTGCTCAACGTGAATGTGCCGGATGTGGCACACGATCAACTGCAAGGCATCGAGGTAACCCGTCTCGGCAAGC
>Ga0209212_1003689_pt1 | contig 19832 bp, 20 predicted proteins | sample RifGroC2_FD_183996 | JGI IMG/M metagenome (GOLD analysis project Ga0209212, IMG submission 183996) | Groundwater microbial communities from Rifle, Colorado, USA - Groundwater C2 (SPAdes) (version 2) | ecosystem: Environmental > Aquatic > Deep subsurface > Groundwater | place: Rifle, Colorado... | reverse complement strand
AGGTGCGAGCGAGTCGTATGCTGTGTGATACACATACCTGTTGGGTTATTGGTTGTTAAAGCACTACCAGTATATCCCGACAGGTTTTGTGTTGTTAGGCTTGTTGCATTTGGAGGTTGAATTTAAGTCAGACCCCACAGACAGGAAAATATATGGTGCAATTTGAAAGGTAGACAGTCCTTATGTATTTCTAGTATTAGAGTGGTAAATAGGATGGTAATTCTTTTCAAAAACAACCGAGAGTGATGTTCTCGTTACTGTTATAACAGTTATCCGACGGCATTGACATAAACTAGTATTCGTAATATGTTGGTTTCGGCTTCAATTCTGGACTATTACGACCATAATTTTGTACACTACATTCCATCAACGCAAAGGAGACCGACAATGGAAACAAATCAATCGCCTGAAATCCTTGGTAATCCCCTCTTTCAACTGGCGGTGAAAGCAGAGGACGCCAAAACCTTGTTGCTTGCCCAGATTGCCGCCGTACTCATCTCCACCAAAAAGTGGATCGACATGAGTGAGGAGGAACGCCACCTCTGCGTCCACTATCTGGTCAACAAGTCAGAGAGCGAAACCGATCTGCGCAGCCGTCTGACCGAAAATTGCATCGACTATGTTGACATCAATTGGAAAGAGGTGGACCCAAACGACAAGAAGTCCCTCGAAGTGCAGATGATTTTCAAAGCGCTCGGCGGCCTGGTCGCCAAGAACGGCGCTCTCGTCCGGGTCATCATTTTGGATGGCTTCGAATGATCAACAGCCCGCAGAAGCACCCGCAGTGGTAAGCTTCTGCGGGCTGTTTTTACAGAGAGCCATAAGAGGGCCTTACTGGGCTAATTAAACAAATTAGAAACCTATTTTTTCTAGTTTCTTTCCTGTGTCTGTTGTAGCTTGAATAATGTCTGACAAAGTTGCTTCGTCCATGTCTAGAGCGCCATATTCATTAAAAGCGTCAAGAAAAGCTGTTTGCGTTTTTTCTAAATTAGCTATTATAGGCAATAAAACTTCAATTCGTGCAGATTTTACTGATTCAGGCTGTTGTGATTTGATATTTTCTTCAACTTTAGCACGCAAAATTTTAGCATATGCTTGAATTAAATCGTCAATAAGATCTGCGATTGCATTCATCTTTTCTCTTGAAGATTCTCTTTCTACTGTTTTTTCTGCTGGAGCAGGTTGTTCTGTGCCACTTGAAACACCACGTGTATTGTCTGAATAATTGATTTCAGCTTCTACTGCTTGCTGAACTGTTTGGAGAAAACCTTCTGGAACTTCTTCACCACTGTCAATTTCAGAAAAAATATTTTTTAATTCCTTCACTTTTTCTGCAGCCTGTTTTGCTTTTTCAGATTGTCCTGCTCCTTCGTAATATATAACTTTAGATTCAAAGAAACGTAAAATTGAAGCCAGTGATTTTTTAACTTCTACTTTTGGCCAAGGTTTATAAATTTCTGGATCGAAACTTACTTCCATTCCTTTTACTAAAACTTTCAAACTAGCGCCTAACGCTTCATCAGTTTCTTGTAAACATCTCTGTAATTGTTCAGGAGTATATTCTGGCAGTTGTGGCGTTTGTGGAAGTCTATCAAGGTTCATAAATAATTTGGATTACATTGAAAATTATCAAAAAAGTACAACATACTCATACACAAAGTGTAGCATTATTTCAGTTTAAACTTAAATATTCAAATACTAGTATTCAAGTGATAATTCTTTATAACAAAGTCACAAAATTGACTTAATTATATATTATTGTACTATCCCATCCAGAAACCGAGCTGTTTATCCAACAACATTAACTGAGGAGTAGAAACAATGACACCAAAGTTTCTTACAAAAGATTTGGCAGCACTGGCAGTTATTACAGTATTGAAATCTATAATGGATGAAGCGGAACAGTTCGGCATTGTGAAAAAAGCCTGCCACATCTGCGTCGCTGTGCCGTCTGTCGAACGTCACTTAAGTCACCACAAAAACATCTCAATGGAGATGCTCTATGAGTTCAGTTATAACAAAGCTCTCTGGACTGCGGAGTATGCAAAAATCGCCAATAGTAAGGCACTCCAACTCTGGGAGGACCGAAATGACGGCAGGACTGACATCATGCCACACCTCCTTTTCCCTGGAGATACCGTTTACTACGGCGGAGTAAAGCGTCACGGCATTGTGGTCACCTGCTCGGGTTTTCCCCCCTGGATTGATCAGATGATTGCCGGCATGATTGCAGACATGATCGTTGCCCTTGCGTACAACGCCTGGCGAACCAGTGAAGAGTACAAAAACGAAATGGATTTTGTAACCGCAGGCTAACTCACTCAATTTAAGACCTGTTGTGCTTGCACACAGGTCTTACTTTTTTAACTAAGCATTCTTTACTCAGAACTCATTACTCATTACTCATTCCTCACTATCAGTCACCTTTGTAGTTGCTGTGTTTGATGTAGCGACGCTCTAGGATGCGCAATGTGTAATTTACTACTACCACTATCAAAGCAGCACCTGTTGCTACCCACCAGAGATGTATTGCAACCAGTATTCCGATAGTTGCGGAAAAGAGAATCGAAGCCGCAGTGGTAAGATGCTTTACTTCCATTTTGTCTTCGTTTTTAAGAACGGCACCGCCTCCGATAAATCCAATGGCGATAACGATTGCTTGAATGACACGAGTAGGATCTACGTTAAGCGAGCCAGGATCTGTGCTCGGCTCAAAGAAGTTTACAAGCTCTGGTCCGATTGACACAATGAGTGCTGCAGCACTACCCACGAGTATGTGGGTACGCAAGCCCGCGGGTTTGCCCTTGACCTCACGTTCAAAACCGATGAGCGCACTGAGCGCGCCAGCGACGAGCATAACACCAAGTATCTCTAGCTGATTAAAGACAGACATATATTTAGACTACTGTTCTTGGATGAAATTATGATGAGCAATATTAACAATAGATGGGATTAACCACTGATGAGAAATACTAAAACTATACTTTAACACACGGTCGTGTGTTAAAGTATAGTTTTAAATTATCCCAATGAAAACGAAACCAATCATTGCAATAGATATTGATGACGTTATTGCCTCAAACGCGTCTGCGTTTATAGAGTTCAGCAACCAGAAATATGGAACGCATTTAACTATCGATGATTACCAGGAGCACTGGGCGGAAATATGGAAAGTTGAGCATGAGGAATTAATAAAACGAGCACATGAATATATTACCAATCAGATGGCGACATTTTCTGTAATTGATGGTGCGTATCCAGCTTTAAAATATCTTAAGAAACGATTTAAACTCGTGATAGTCACTTCTCGTCGCAAGTCAATAAATACACTAACAAGGGCGTGGCTTCAAGAAAATTGCCCAGATATTTTTGATGATATTATTTATTCAGGTTTTTTTGATACAAAACAAAGTGGTATTCACAATACAAAAGGTGAGCTAGTTAAAGGCTTGGGTGCGAAATATTTTATAGATGATCAGCTCAAGCACATTTCCGCAGTGGCAGGAAACGGTATCAAGTCACTTCTCTTTGGAGAGTATGCTTGGAACAAAACAGACAGTTTACCTGAAAACACCATACGGGTAAAAAATTGGCAGGAGGTAGTTGAGTACTTTACCAAGTTAAAAGTTTAATGTTAAAAGTGTAAAGTTACAAAAAAACGAGCGAGATCGCTTTTTATGTAATGAACTTTTAACTTCTTACTCAGAACTCGTTACTCGCTTTACTCGCTACTCATTTAATATTCTTCCAATGCGAATCCTGACGCACCAGAAGATTTATCGCTGATTGTGGTTCAAGCATAATATTCTCAACAATTCGCTCCATTCGCATTCCCTGACTTCCCTTTACAAACACTACATCTCCTTCAGCGATTATTTCCTGAAGTGTTTTGATTGCTTCTTCACTCGTTTTAAATGCCATGACACTGGCGCATCGCGCTTTCGTCGCCTGCACAAGCTCTGCAGCTCCAAGCATACGCACACCCACCGCCACGAACACATCTGCCTCTGTCGCTACCATCTCACCTATCGTCTTATGCTCCTGAACTGAGAAATCTCCGAGTTCTAACATGTCACCAAGAACTACTATCTTCTTGCCTTTTACCTGCAGTGTTGTAAGCGCTTCCAATCCAGCACGTACCGCTACTGGCGAACTATTGTACGTATCATCCACAATAGTAGACCCTTTCATGCCCTGAATAAGTCGCATTCTCCCTGGTGCCAAGATATGATTGCTCAAATCAAGTGCAGACTTTTCAAATGCCTTACCCTCAGAAATAATCACCGTCAACGCAGCAAGTAGTGGGTACACATGATGTCTTCCTAATACTCCTTCAAGATTGACCTGAGCTTTTTTCTCTTGAAATTGCGCAGTAAAGGATATACCTACAGGCTTTTCCTCCTCATACATAACTGCATAGTCATATCCACGCACGGTGGCATGCTCTGAAAATCCATACGATAGCCTGTGCTGTCCCGCATGCACTTCCTCTGAATGCATTTTAGAATCATCTGCATTTACAATAAGCGTTCCCTCAGGTTTGAGTGTGTCTTTAAGTTTGCGTTTTTCGTTACGTACTTCTTCCGGTGATGCAAAATATTCTACGTGCACAGGGACATCGGGAAATTGCGTGAATATAACTACATCCGGTTTCAGCCATGAGAGTCGTTGAATATCCCCTGGCCTATCGACACCTATCTCCAGTACGAGCCAGTCAGGGTAGGCGCTACGCCTCCACGGTAAAATAAATCCTTCACCAATGTTTTCTATCCAGCCCATCATGCTTGACCACGCATTTGGGAGTCCCAATACAGTCAGAGGAACGCCTATTTCACTATTAAAACTTTTTTCACTTTTCCGTGTATGCTCAATCTGAGAAAGTGTTGTGTATACCGCGTCTTTCGTCCCTGTCTTACCTACACTTCCTGTCACTGCAATTATTTTCGGCTTAAATTTCCGTACAACCCTTTTTGCTTCCCATATCAGAATTGCGATAATACCTTTTTTTAGCGTTCCTTTCATACACAAATTACTTTCCTATATTTTTTACTTATAAATATTTTTAGAACTTACTCAAACGGTTCAGTTCGACTTGTCCCGCCGTAGCTCCCAGAGGAGCGGAGGAGGAGGCGTCCGAACAAAATAGAACAAGTTGTATGAACAATACTACGAGAGATATTTTGTGACGAAAACAACGCCTGCCTGCGCAGACAGGATGAAATGGGCCGTTTCCGTAAGTCTTATTACCTGTCTGGTGGTATGTCATAGTAGTTTATCAGAAAATCTACGAGTTCCATAAAAGGCGCAGTGAGAGTTTCAGAGGCATATCGAGCTCCTTGAGGTTCCAGATGATACAAGAAAATAATAAACCTAGGTTCATACGCTGGGAAGTACCCAAAGAAAGAATGAAGATACCTATCATCATAATACCCACGTTCGCCATCATGCGCCATCTGTGCTGTGCCTGTTTTGGCTGCTATAGCATAGTGCTCTTTCGCAACCGTACCACCCCGCAAAGCATCATCTACAACCTTAACAAGCATCTGTGTTATTTCACGAGACGTATCTCCTGTAATAACCTGCACATGGTCATCTGGGGCTACAGACGATTCTGCACCATTTTCGTACTGAATGTGAGTAACAAAATGTGGTGTAACTAAATATCCACCATTACCAAGGGCAGCAAGCGCTCGTACTGTTGCGATAGGTGTGAGTGCTATACCCTGCCCGAATGCAGCGGTCGCATACTCTACTCTGCGGGGACTATCGAGATTGTTGATAAGCCCTCGTGCTTCAAACGGAATATCTATACCCGTCTCTTCACCAAAACCAAACGCTTTCATACGTTCACCGAGCACCTTGCCACCTACCCTGTCCGCCACAAACGACATGCCGAGGTTGAGGGACTGATTTAACACCTCTTGCATAGGCACTACGCCACGTGCCCCACCATCGTAGTTACTAATCTTGTATCCATCAATCGTAATATTCCCCGTATCGTTATACGTTGTTTCTTGGGTGACCGCTCCCTCATCAAGCCCTATGGCCATAGCAATAGGTTTGATAATAGAACCCATCTCGTATACATCCTCAACAAATGGATTTCGAAAGACACGTGCGTCTTTTTCCTCAGAGTACAGGTTTGAATCAAATGACGGAAGCGCACTCATTGCGTATATTGCTCCTGTCTTAGGATCCATGATTATACCCGCAAGCTGTTTTGCCCCCCACTCGTCTTGTGTTTTGACAAGTACTCTATCAAGTGCTTGTTGTACCGCAGGCTCGATGCTGGTCACCACACTTCCCACACGCGGAGTCTCTTCGGAGGAAAACGCTTCACGCGCATTGGTAAAAATTTCGGCAAAAAAGTTTACATACAGTCTATCTGTTTGTCTTTCAAGCACAGACTCCCAGTATCGCTCAAGTCCATACTGCCCTTTTTGAGTAACACCGTCTTCACTAAACCCAACAAATCCCAGCACAAGACTTGCCATGGATCCCCCTGGGTAGTATCTCCATTGCTCACGGAAAAGTTGAACGCCTTTCAAGTCTTCCTTCTCTATCAATTCAGCTGCTTCCGGATCGACATGTCGGGCCATTTCCTCGTAGGGGTCATCTGTTTTTCCTGCACGCGCAAAAAACAGTTCTTTATCAATATCTACATGTTTCCGTAACGCATTATACACATGCTCTGCATCCTCTATCTGATTGGGATTTAAAGCTAACATGTACCCACTCTTGAGCGATGCAGCTGCAATACGCTCACCATTTCGTAGAGTGAAAAAAATCGAACCCCTGTCAAAAATATCACGTGAAGAACGCACGTATTGATTGTTTGCTTCAGCTCTGTAGCTCTGCCCATGAGCAACCTGCAATACGTACAATCGGACAACAATAATACATGCGAAGATAATAATACCTACGACGAGGATTCGTATGCGAATTAATAGTTGCGTACGCATAAGTCGAGCGCCTTATTGATTTCTCGTTAATCGGTCATGGCCTTCGCGAGCTACCGTGACGTAGGATGCGGTAGGCACTTCTACAAGACCTAGACTAGTAGCAGTATCTTGAGACAGTACGCTTGAACCCTCAATGTATGAGGCCTCAAGATTACTTACTCGCGTCTCCGCTTCCTGCACAGAAACAAGCAACTCTTGTCGTAGTACAACTTGAATAACAGTCATCGCAATAAAGTAAATATAGAGAAGGAGTGCAAGGGTAAGCAAACTCCACTCCAGCCATGAGATACAAGCTTCTATCCGGACGTGAATATTTTTAAATGATACTGTTCCCATAATACTTTATTTATATTTAAATACTTTTTCTTTCAACGTCATTTGTTTACTCAGCTTTCATAAAACACCGTAATTTTGCACTTCGTGATCGGCGATTTTCAATGCATTCTTCCCTACTTGGTACGATGGGGCGTTTTGTAATTCGTTGTCCTAGGCCTTCTTTCTCCCAGTCTATAAACGTACGCTTTACTATCCTGTCTTCTAAGCTATGGAATGAGATTATCGCGATACGTCCACCAGGGGCCAGAATCTTTAGGCTTTTTCCAAGAACCTCCTCGAGTGCACCCAGCTCATCATTTACTGCAATACGTATAGCTTGGAACGTGCGTGTCGCGGGATGCGCGCCACCCCTTCGAGGCACGGCTTGTTCTACTATGGCTGCAAGCTCAGTACTGGTTTCGATGCTTTTTATCTGACGCGCCTCTACGAGAGCTCGAGCAATACGTCGTGATTTTTTTTCTTCTCCGAAACCAAAAATAATGTCGGCAAGTGACTCCTCACTCCATTCATTGACTACGTGCCATGCGGTGAGCGTACTTTTGTCTGGAGCGTGCGCAAATGTCATCTTGAGTGGTTCATCCACCATGAAGCTGAAACCTCGTCCACTTCGCATTTCGAGCTGGTCGGAAGAAAGTCCAAGATCAAGAAGAATTTTATTCACTTCGGTAAAATCTGCTTCCTGTATCAACGTATCCATAGTTCTAAAGTTACCTAAGGCAAAGTGCATTCGCTTATCTTTTCCGAGTAGTTTTCGCACCCGTGTGAGCGCAGTGTCATCCGCATCGATACCAAGATACTTTCCATCTGGTCCCAACTTTTCTAGGATATACCTAGCGTGTCCTCCACCGCCCAATGTGCCATCCACTACCGTATCGTTAGGTTTGACCGCAAGTACAGTAATGACGTTTTGTAAAAGAACAGGTATGTGCACGGTGCTTGCTTGTGGGTTTTTCTTGCTTTGTTTTTCCATACCTACAACACACCTATTGCACCCAACGCTTCAGCTACTCTATCTGCCTCCTTCTCAACAGACGTTCGGTAGCCATCCCAAGAATCCTCACTCCATACCTCACAGCGATCATGTACCCCTATGAGTACAGCCTTGGTATCTAGTTTTGCATGAGTGGCAAGCTCTGAAGGGATAAGAATTCTTCCTAACTGATCTATATCCAATTCCGCAGCTCCAGCAAAGAAGTATCTAGCAAACGCACGTGAATCAGCCTGACCCATTGAGAGTGCTTTAAGTTTCTCGACTATTGAGCGCCATTCTGTCTGACTAAAGACAAAAAGGCATGAGTCGAGTCCGCGCGTGATGATAACTTTTTTCCCAAGCGCACGACGAAATTTAGCCGGAAGCGCAATCCTTCGCTTCTCATCTAGAGTATGTCTGTATTCTCCGATGAGCATGCGAAATGTATTAGCTTATAAACAAGTACTCCTTACTACAAACTGTTTCTTCTGCACAACGTACTTTTGAAACGGTATGTAATTTAGAGCGATGTATAAACATATTTTCCATAAAACAAAGAGATACTATCATTTACCACTTTGTTCCACTTACCTACCACGATACACCACAATGAGTATTTTGTCTTACCTATTTATCCACAAAAAAACAATACGGAAAGGAAAATTACCCTTGTACTAAAAGATTATTTCTTCTTCTTGCTTGAAGAGGAGATATATCGCATAGTGTACAAGTATGAATAAACCTGAGGAAAAGGAGATTCAATCAGCTGATGCTCTCATTAGCGTTATGAATAAACCTACCGAAGCAGACAAAGCCTTGGTGCGTAAAGCGTATACTTTTGCAGAGAATGCACATAAGGACCACAAACGAAATTCGGGTGAGCCGTATTTCGACCACCTCTACGCCACTGCAAAGGGCTTAGCAGAAATAGACATGGGTGCTGTGACCGTGGCTGCTGGTCTACTCCATGACACGATTGAGGATGTGGGTATAACTGAAGAGCAACTCGAAGCTGAGTTTGGCAATGAGGTCCTTTTTCTTGTCAAAGGTGTTACAAAACTTGGAGAACTAAAATATCGTGGAGCTGCTCGTCACATTGAGAGTCTTCGACGACTCTTTGTTGCAACGAGTAAAGACATCCGAGTACTTTTGATTAAACTCTTAGACCGTCGGCACAATATCAGTACACTCGAATTTGTTCCTAAAAACAAACAAGGAAGAATTGCATCTGAAACTCTCACCATATACGCACCACTTGCCGATAGGCTAGGAATGGGTGAGCTCAAACGTGAGCTTGAAGACCTCTCATTTAAGTACGTCTACCCCAAAGAATACGAAAAAATGAATGCCATAATGCAGGAGAGTAAGCTTTTGAAAGGACCACAACTTGAGATAGTGAAAAATACTCTCAAACGCAACCTCGCAGAACATGGAGTCAAGGGATTTAGAACAGAATCGCGGGTAAAAGGGCTCTACTCCTTGTACAAAAAACTTGAACGCAAGAATGATGATATTGACAAAATTTATGATCTCCATGCTATTAGAATAATAGTACACACGGTTGAAGACTGTTATCGAGCACTCGGCGTAGCTCATACGTTGTGGCATCCACTCCCTGGAAAAATAAAAGATTACATTGCATTTGAAAAACCGAACGGCTATCGTTCTATTCACACAACCGTAGTTACCAAAGAAGCCGGTCCAGTTGAAATCCAGTTTCGCACAGAACAAATGCACCTTGAAGCACAATACGGTATTGCCTCTCACCTTGCGTACAAAGAATCAGGAGAGCAGTTGGATCGCGGAGAAAAGAAAAAAAACAATCTCTGGTTTCGACAACTCATCCCATCTCTCCTCCGATCTGCCCCCTCTTCAAGAAGTAGCGCGATACAACCAAAACCTCCCAAATGGGTAGACGATCTTGCTACCGCACACAATGTTGACGAACTACCAAAATCCGAAACATTCCTACAAGAAATTAGCGATGATTTCTTCAGTCACAGAATCTTTGTATTTACCCCCAAGGGCGATGTTGTAGACCTTCCTGTGGATTCTACACCTATTGATTTTGCGTATGCGATTCATTCCGAAATAGGAGACCACACAGCTGGAGCTAGCATCAACGGGAAATTGGTATCATTGGATACTAAACTCAGAAATGGTGAAATTGTGCAAATCGAAACGAAGAAGAACGCTCGTCCGAGCAAAAAGTGGTTAGAATACGTACGCACCACTATGGCACGTAAGCACATAAATCAAGCAGTGGCAAAAAAACAAAAGCAGGACGATAAGTACAAATAACCTATACCCTGTGAAGTGACTGCTAGGGTCTACGCAAACGAGTATGCCAAGAGCGCCGTTTTCTAGGACCTACTCAAACGGATGGAGTTCTACATTGTCCGTGCTCCGACGCTGAAGCTTTGGCGCAAGAGTCCGTAGCTCAGAGAGGGCGAAGGAGGAGGAAAACGAACAAAATGGAGTGAGCTGTACTCGTCGTACAGTGAACGACATTTTGTGAATTTTGACAACGAAAAGAGCCATTTGCACAGGACTTACGCAAACGGATGCGACCAATTTTTCTTACGATCCGCCAGCGGGCGGAGAATTAGAAAAATGAAGTACTCCTGTGGTGTAGTTCAAGGCGTCCGAACAAAATAGGACGAGTTGTATGAATACTACTACGAGAGATATTTTGTGACAGGAAACGATGAAGAACACCGTTTCCGTAAGTCCTAACCTAAATGCTGAAATTGCGAATAGAGTACAGATCTGGATCATCCTCCTGCACCGACTCTGCAACATCCACAGGTGCAGGTTTGGGTACAAAGACATCTAGAATACCTCCCTTCCGAGTCTCTTTACTCGGCTCAGGTATCGGACGATTTGGAGACGGTACGATGCGCTGTTGCGTATCTGGTTGTGCTTCAAGTTTTTCTTCAGCCTCTGCAAGGATTTTTGGAATAAGACTTTCTGCAACTGCCTCAGAGTTCTCACGTTCGAGAACTGCCTCAGAGTTAGACATTGTATTACTTGAAGTATCCTCTCCGTCCGAAAAAATGTCTGAAGTACCATTCAGGATGTCACCAACGCTCATACCAGAAGGGGTGAGTTCTCCATCTTCAACAGTAGAAGTATCATACATATCCTCACTCATTTCAGTATTTTCGCCAACCTCTTGCATATGCTCGTTCTCATACTTTCTTAAAAGATCCGACGTTGGTGCGTTAGGATTCCCGTTAAAAATAGGATTCGCAACATTATCAGACTTTTCAAGTTGCATGGTGTTCAAGAGTGCTGAGAGATCTTCTGCAGAAAAGAAACTGATAACCAACTTGCCTCCCACTTCACGTTGTTCAATTTGCACACGTGTCCCGAGTTTTTCAGTAAGCTTACGTTCCAATTCTAGTATTTCAGGATTAATTTTGTGTTTTGATGTAACTTTCTCTTGTGCAGAACGACGCGCAAGTGCCTCTGACTCTCGTACCGTAAGCTTTTTGAGCAAAATTTCTTTTGCCAAGACTCCCTGCTCATCTGGTTTATCATTAAGCATCAGGAGCGGACGAGTGTGTCCTTCTGACATACGTCCTTCCGCGAGGTAGCCGAGAATCGCTTCAGGGAGCAGAAGGAGACGTAGTGTATTAGACACATACTCACGGCTCTTCCCTACTTTTTTCCCAATTTCAAGATGTGTAAAACTAAACTCCTTATGTAGTCGCAAGAATGCTTTTGCACGGTCTACAGGATTGAGATCTTCCCGTTGAAGGTTTTCGATAATAGCAAGCTCGAGCTTCATCTGGTCGGTATCTTGCCCACTGCGAATAATGACTGGCACTTGTGATAGACCTGCAATCTTAGAAGCCCGTAGACGTCGTTCTCCGGCAATAAGTTCGTACTCTACAGAAATACCCCCGTCTTCACGAGTGATTTCATTGCGAGTTACGGTAAGCGGTTGGAGGAGCCCGTACATACGTATAGAATCAGCAAGACCAGTAAGCTTAACTTGGTCAAATTCCCTTCGTGGTTGATACGGATTTGGTTTTATGCGTTCGACTTCTACCCAGAATATCGAATCGCGAAATATATCGCTCATTGTACGTGATGGTGAAAAAGGTGCGACGGGCAAAATCTGCTGCACCCTAAGTAAAAGCCCGATGGGTATATTGTAGCGCAATTGTTCTAAATATAAAATGTTGTACACTGTGGAATATCCTCATATAGAACATAATTCTGTGTTCTAATGGGGTAGGACTTTACACAAACGGCGCACCACAAGGAGTACTTCATTTTTCTAACTCCTTTCAGTCGTAAGAAAAATTGGTCGCATCCGTTTGTGTAAGTCTTAAAAAAAGGGATATGTATGCCGGAGTGGCGGAATGGTAGACGCGCACGACTCAAAATCGTGTATCGAAAGGTGTGAGGGTTCAAGTCCCTCCTCCGGCACCGAAAGAAAAAGTGGTATGTCGAAACATATCACTTTTTCTGGTTGAGGGGCTTGTGCCACGAGGGTATTTCCAAAAAATAGCGCATACTTTCCGAATGGAGCGCAGTCTGAACAGATTGGTAGCTAGGTGATGGTAGATGTTGATAGGCTGACCATTACTCTTTTGTTTGACCTGTATAAAGCAAAAGAGTATAACAAAGGAGGATTAAACTATTAGTCACAAATCCTTTATACGGAGGAAATTATGACAGGACAATCTCAAAAACAAAAACCAAAAGTTCAAATTTTGCGTGTTAAAACAATGCTTGCAATGATTGAAAACAGTGTTTTAACAAAAATGTTTCGAGTTTGCTATGCTCTCGTAAATGGTGAGGAAGAAGAGGTGCTTCAAAATGGCAATCGTTCTTGCGCAATGTATGTTTCTTCAATCCTCGTGCTATTCAAACTCATGAAGGAAGTGCAACTCACTGTACATAAGGCTGTTGCCGACATGGAAACAAGCGGATGGGTAGAAACAAAAACACTTCTTCCAGGATGTGTGCTGGTGTGGAAAGAGAAAGAATATGGAAATGGAAACCCGCGACGCCATATTGGTTTCTATGTTGGCAACGAACTTGCTGTGAGTAATGACGGAAATACCGGTTATCCAATGCACCACGAGTACAAAACGTACAACGGTCGTGGTCTCGAAAAAATCTTTTCGCACCCTGCTCTTTCCGAGTAATTTGTACAAGCCTTTGTTGTGATTATCACAACAAAGGCTTTGTGTTACAGGACCTTCAATATCGGCACAGATATAAAAAGAGGCAGGTAACCCTACCTGTCTCTTTTTTTATAATTTTTATCTTGATTAATATGTATTCCCCCAGCTCGGATTCTTCCCTTTATTTTGTATGCCAAACTCCGTCTAACACCCGTTTTTTAAATATACAAACAAGAGAGTCCCTTGAGACTCTCCAGAAGAATTTAATATAGGTTCCAACTATAGGTGATACTTCCTTGATTTCTTATCAACCCATTTCTGATCATTCGTAATGTACGCCCTTCGTTCACTGTAATTATCCTTCACAGCAAACAACAACGTATGAAACGAAAAATTACCCCCACAGAGAGAAAGTACTTCTATTGGGGCAAGAACAACGCTCGTAATGCAAGCAAAAAACAATCTTACAGGCTTCATGATTCTCCTTTTTGTGTTGGAAAATTAGAAAGTATAAGTAGCTTCCGAGGATTACTTTATTACGTTACAAAAAAAAGTCAACAAACATCAATTACTTTGGGTCGGATTTACTTATTTAAACTGACGCAAACTGCACCCAACTTGCGTACATGTAATCTCTTGCTAGACTTCAAATCATGGAAAGAAAAAAGAAACAAAAACTCATTGTTGTCATAGGACCTACTGCAAGTGGAAAGACTGGGCTTTCAATAGCACTTGCGAAAAAGTATGATGGTGAGGTTATTTCTGCTGATTCACGGCAAATATATCGAGGGCTTGATATGGGTACTGAGAAGGTCACTAAGAAAGAAATGAGTGGTGTTCCCCACTACTGCATTGATGTCGCAAGTCCCAAGCGGACATACACCGTGGAACAATGGAGACGTGAAGCACAAAAGGCAATTGACTCTATGACTAAGAGAAACAAACTCCCGATAGTTGCTGGCGGAACTGCATTCTATGTGGAAAGTCTTGTATACGGCACATCGTTCCCTTCTGTGAAGCCAAACGTGCAATTACGAAAAGAGCTCCAAAAGAAGACTGTGGAAGAACTTTTTTCTATACTTAAAAAGCTTGACCCAAAACGTGCAAAAACGATAGAGCAAAAAAATCCTCGTCGCCTCATACGAGCCATAGAAATAGCGACAGAACTGGGTCAGGTGCCTCGTATTCCAAAACAAAAACCACTTTATGAAATCACTTGGATAGGAATCAATCCTGGGCTTGATGTGTTAATGGAGCGAGTAGAGTCGCGATTGGACGCAACAATTAAAAAAGGACTCGTAGCAGAAACAAAGAAGATGCGTACTGAACTAGGCCTGTCATGGAAACGTATTAATGAAATAGGACTTGAATACCGTGTAGTGGGTGAGTTCATACGCGGGGAAATTAATAGAGTCGAGATGAGAGAACGTATTGTTCGTGAACTTCGCAAATATGCAAAACGTCAAATGACGTGGATGAAACGAAACAAGGAGATAGTGTGGTACCCAAGTGCTCAAAAAGCACTTACGAGTTTAGAGTTGAATGTTAAAAGTTAAAAGTAAGAACTTATTAAGGAGGTCCGACTTCCTTAATAAGTTTATGGGATTAGTCTTTTTCTGTTATTTCAGCTTCCAACTCACGAAATTCATTCTCAACCTGCTTAAGCCGTGTCTTCAACTTTTTCACAAGCTCTGCTCCTTCTTTTACTTTCCGAAGTCCTTCCTCAACATCAAAAGCATCGTCTTTTTCAAACCATGTAGCAATATTTTCGAGATCCTTGAGTTGTGCCTGTATGGTGTCTTTCTTTTCTTGCATGAATTGCAGTATTAATTATATAATTATAACTAGTAAAAATACTAGTATTCTTTTTTTTCTACACGTGACGTAAACGAACCATCGTGCAGTCGTACCGTAACCGTATCATGTAGTATAACATCGTCCATATGACGTACCAGCTTGCCTTTTGAGCCATACACAAGTCCATAGCCACGTGAAAGTACCCTATGTGGGTCTGAAACAGCCAGAAGTCTTTCGTAGTCGCTTATGGAACGTGTAAGTGTCCGTAATTTCAAGGAAAGAGAACTGCAGGCGTGCTTATACAGTGTGTCTGTTTGTAATTGCAGTTTTTTAATCGTTGCTGTCATTTGTCGCCTCCCTTGGGAGAGGAGTTCCTCATACGTAGTAAATCGTGACAAGAGACGGGATATTGCTAGACGCATATTATGAACAGCAAGCTCTGCACGATGAGAAACTGTGTGTATTCGTTGTTGGAACTTTGCATGGATAGTACGTACGAGGAGTGGCATACGCACGGTGAGTGGCATCCATGATTCATTAATACAATGTGCCACCGCAGTCGGCGTACTTGCACTATAGTCCGCCACAAGAGTCGCTATAGGCGTATCTACATCGTGTCCTATCCCTACAAGCACAGGCATCGGTGTCGCAAAGAGTGCTCGTGCTACCGCTTCATTATTAAACCCCTGTAATGATTCCAAAGAACCCCCGCCACGAATCACCACAAGCACTTGAGGTTTTTCTTTTGCATTGGAAAAATGTTTGATAGCGGAAAGAAGCTCGTGAGCGGAAGCCACTCCCTCAACCCCTGAATGAATAAAATCTACACGTATCCCTAGAGGAAGTAGGTTTTGCATCAAATCCTGTGTCACTACACCATTTCTTGATGAGATAACACCTACATGTGTGATGAACTCGGGGAGAGAGCGCTTACGCGCGAACAAACCTTCTTTTTCCAATTTTTTTAGCAAAAGCTCATACGCTCTTTTAAGAGCACCCTCACCTATCGGCTCTATACTAGAAACCCAAAAACCAAAGTTTCCTGTCTTTGGCGCAAGCTTACCATACCCATTCACCCTTACCTGCATCCCTTCTTCAATATTTACACCAAGCTTTCGGTATACTCCAGTATGGAGACCACAGCGAAGCAATGAACCACTCTCTGCATCTTTAAGCGAAAAAAATACCCATTGAGATAAAATCTTTAGGTCAGTGATTTCTCCCTCAACAGAGACTTTTAACGGACCCAACAATTCATTAACCAAATCTAAATACTCTGCGACAGAGAATATTTTTTCAGCTATATAGTTTGTGAGAGGATTGGGCATGGAAACAGTATACCAAAAAGGCGGGCCTCTTATATAAACCCGACTCGGTCCAAGTCACTAAGTTTTATTCATGCTACGCATTCATAAAACTAAGTGCTTGCGACCCCGTCTCATCTGTTCCTCTGGAACATGATTGCGACTTTCGAGTCGGAGACGTTTCGTGCATTGGCACGAAACTTGTACCCGCAGTCATAACAACCGCCGTGAAGCGGTTGTTATGACTGCGGGCCCACTCCGACTCGAACGGAGGACTTCGGTTTTGGAGACCGAAATTTTACCACTAAACTATGGACCCGAGAGTGACACTATACCACGCAAAAACGCCATATAAAAATGGCATACTCACAGAACAGGACTTACGTAAACGGATGCGACCAATTTTTCTTATGTCTGAAAGGAGTTAGAAAAATGAAGTACTCCTGTGGTGCAGTTCTAGGAAAACGAACGAAATGGAATGAGCTGTACTCCTCGTACTTTGAACGACATTTTGTGAAGTTTGACAACGAAATGCAACCTAATTTTTAACGACTGTAGGGAGTATAAAAATGGGAATGCCCTTCTGGTACGCCGTTTGCGTAAGTCCTAAAGTTTACTTCTTGATCTCCTTATAAGTAACAACTTTTTTCAAAGTAGGATCGTATTTTTTAAGCTCAAGCTTCTTCTCAACACGTTTCTTGTTACGTACATCGTAACGGACATGCTTGCTTTCAGTGCTTTTTATTTTAACAATATGGTCTTGTGACATAGAGATACTTTATAGAAAATGTGAGTTTTGTCAACGAGTATTGAGCAAAAGATTAAACAGTATTATTTAATGGCAAAATCCCACCATGTCTTGCAACATAGCGGGATTTCTTCGTAAAAGAACGTTGTTACCTATTCACCCACTTGATCCAGTTGAGGATTGCGGGAGTCCTAGCACAGTAACCCTCCTCGACTTTGGTCACCGCCAGCTTGGGACTTTGTGAGTGATAAGCGTGTATCACATCAAGGCAGAACTGTCTGAGCATTTTTTTCCACAATATCAATTTGTTCAGATTAAAGTCAATTGCGATTCCGTCTTTGACTGATACGATTTCCGAGATTATCAGTAAATTTGCCATAGCAATATTCTCGCGCACGTAGGGTTGGGAGGTCGGGTTCTCGTATGCATGATTACCAAAGAAACGACAAACCCGTGCGACACTGTACGCAGCTACTTCGGGCCATTTACTAGAGTCAAGTTGGCTGAGAAAAGCCGAGAGTCCACCCAAAGTCGCCTTAGCCTCCTCAACCCTATCCTTAACATCACCCAACACCGCATCACTTTCGGGAGTGCAACCAATCGGATGATTGCATTCGTGGCAGACCACACTGGATAGCGTGCCATCTTTGGTAATCATGTTCATCACGACTTGTGCAGTATCAGGCGTACAATGCTTGAGCACAATGTCACGATACATCACGGCAGAAGAAGTGATAGTGTCGATGTCCATGAAAGTCTTACCGCCACGAGCCAAGATGTATTGCCGGTTGGGTACGACTTGTCCGGCATACCGAAAGTTGGCACAGACGCCCGCACGAACCACAGTAGCAAATACACCGATATCGACGAGAGCCAACTTCCGTTCAGCCAACGCGACCAATTCTTGTTTGATACCGAGTTGGCGTGCGTGGTCAAGAGTAGCATCGCGAATCTGAGAAATGATATCCTGACCATAACCGGTCCGAAACATGCGGGGGGTGACTGTCCATTTTTTGTCCTCCTGTGTGTGTAAATTGTAATAGAACATTAATTGGTTAAACAATTTTAACCAAAAGAACCATAGTGGAAAAATTTATTTTTGTCAATGTTGAGTTGGCTTATAAAATGCAACCATGGCTAACAATCCAAAATAGTATTCCAATCTCCCATACTTGAAAGAGGGCTACCATTATAGAGAATTATCATTATCTGACTTACGATGAGCCAAGCAGCAAAAATAATAATCATTCCCACGAGCGTATTGCCAAAAATTTTGTGTGCTTTCGAAATGTTTCCTGGGTTTGCTGAGGAAGTAATATACAAAAAACCTGCATTTAAAAAGAGAAGTGCAGCCACTACAGCAGATATCAATACCAAGAAATTCAAGATGTTTAAGGCCAACACCTGAAGATCGCAAAAATTGCACTCATCCTGCAGGTATCCACCAGACACAGTGTCACTCATACCACAGGGGACAAGTGCTGCATGCGCAACAGTCCCAAATCCTCCTATGAAAAAAGTACTGCAAACAAAAAAACAAAAAAAAATGCACCTATAACAAGTATTCATGTGTTATCTATAGTAAACGATACCACCACCCTTGTTTACAATTTTTAAAAAAAAGTGTTAATAAAGTATCCCTTATACCATTGGAGAGAAATGGTTGTAGCTTCTGCTTGATATGTAGTAATAAGCCCAAACACCATGACGAAAGCAAGTAAAGTAATTTTACCTCTTCTGGTCATTTTTAATTTTAATTAATAAAAAGTAACATCCCAATGAGTATTTGTCCTGTTTTCATATACGGCAACTATGTTCTGACCGTTTATAGTTCCAGTGTACCTAGGATAACCATCAACTGATCCATCACGAACAAACTGACCACTACTTTCAAAGTAATTATTTAGAGACACAGTATCTTCAAAATCAAGTTTGTATCCAGTACCATGTGATATCTCACCAGGGGCATGCACACCACCTGAATCAACCGCTCCAGTAATCCAAAGCTCGGATTTTGGTATTCCTGAATCCTCTGCAATAGCAATAGCGCCATCTATTGTAGACTGCTGAACACCTTCAAATGAAGTTGCTCCCGGAGCAGACTCCCACACATTATAATATGGATCTACCTCTGACCGAGCCTGAGCATCAGACAAAGTTCCTGCAGATGGAGGTGTAGAGGGATCGGTCGATGGATCTGTTGAAGGATCTGTTGAAGGATCTGTAGATGGGTCAGTAGATGGATCCGTGGAGGGATCGGTAGATGGATCCGTGGAAGGTCTTGCATTTTGACAACCATCCAAAATAGCATTCCAATCACCCCTACTTGAAAGAGGGCTACCGTTGTAGAGGATTATCATTATCTGACTAATAATGAGCCACGCGGCAAAAATAATAATCATTCCTACAAGGGTATGGCCAAAAATTTTGTGTGCTTTCGAAATGTTTCCTGGGTTTGCTGAGGAAGTAATATACAAAAAACCTGCATTTAAAAAGAGAAGCGCAGCCACTACAGCAGATATCAATACCAAGAAATTCAAGATGTTTAAGGCCAACACCTGAAGATCGCAA
>Ga0209212_1003688_pt1 | contig 19836 bp, 14 predicted proteins | sample RifGroC2_FD_183996 | JGI IMG/M metagenome (GOLD analysis project Ga0209212, IMG submission 183996) | Groundwater microbial communities from Rifle, Colorado, USA - Groundwater C2 (SPAdes) (version 2) | ecosystem: Environmental > Aquatic > Deep subsurface > Groundwater | place: Rifle, Colorado... | reverse complement strand
AATAATCGGGCTCCATATGCAGGCACAGTTGATAGAAGGCCTTGTCGTGCTCGCGTTCCTTGATGTGCGCCAGTTCGTGAACCACGATCATGCGCAAAAATTCCGGCGGCATCTCCCTGAACACCGCCGCGATGCGGATCTCACTTTTGGACTTGAGTTTTGCGCCCTGCACCCGCGAGACGCTGGTGTGCGTGCCCAGCGCATTCCGAATGACGTGCAGCTTGCCATCGAACGCCACCTTGCTCAGTAAACCGGCGTTGCGCAGATACCTGCCCTTGGCTTCCAGCACGTAGTCATACAGCGCCTTGTCGGTGCGCACCGTATGCGCGAGCGGATACTTCTTCAGCAGCATTTCGGCCAGCAGGCCTTGTTCGATCAGCCGCTGCACTTGCTCGACCAGTGCTACAGGGTAGCCAGCAAGGTAATTCGGCGGCAGTTTCGGGCGCATGGCGGCATATCAGGGTTGGGCAGAATGCGGGATTTTACCGCTTGTCACCCGCAGCGCCAGTTATTGGTACCGAATGCGCTATGACAAGAACAGCACCCTGCGGAAAATAGCGGAAGTTATGAACAGAATGGGGATAGCATCGCCTGAACGTAATTGGCACGTTCTTGCCCACCGCACTCGCAGACCGCGTTGAGTTTGAAGGCTGGCGCGGCGGACTTCGTGGTAAAAACTTTCGACCGTGCCACCCTAATTGCCAAGATAGACCCTGCGTTGGGCAATCAGTGAAACGGCAATGCGGCAACTGTGAAAATTATCCGCACCTTTAGCTAGTGCAGTGCGCCGCGCCATTTTGAAAAATCAGCGTGATTGCTGCCATGCGCCGGTTCTTTTCATGTCGCCCCATTTCGCTTTGCCGCCGCGTAACCAGCGCACGATGCCAATAAACCGCCACCATGAATTAATCTGCCGGTAGCCGAAATTCTCCAGCAGCACGATCAATAACAGCAACAGCAGATGCCTGTGGCGCGGATAAATATGGAATGTCATTTCTTCCAGCAACAAGCTGCTTACCGAAAGCAGAATGCCAAAGCCTATGGCAACGAACAGAAAAACCCATAATGCCTGGCTGGAAATCGTGCCGCACAGGAATAGTGCAAACATGAACAAATATCCGGCCAATTCGATGACCGGCCCCAGCGCCTCAAATAGCAGCATGAACGGGAATGCCAGCCAACCGACCGCCCCGCCGCGGTAGTGGCAAAGCAACCCCAAATTCAGACAGAGGCTTTCCAATAAGCCGCGTTGCCAGCGAATACGCTGATTCTTCAAGGTGGCCCAATCTTCCGGCGCTTCCGTCCAACAAACCGGATCGGGCACAAACACGATGCGATACGGTTTTTTTGCGCGACGATAAAGTCTGTGGATGCGCACAACCAGCTCCATGTCTTCGCCTATCGTGTTGGTGCGGTAACCACCCGCCTCGATCACCACCTCTTTTTTAAACAACCCGAACGCGCCTGAAATAATCAGCATGGCATTCAGCGGCGACCAACCCATACGCCCGAACAGGAAGGCACGCATATACTCGACTATTTGCAGCAGGGGCAATATCTTCTTCGGCAAATCGACTTTCTGGAGAAACCCGTTGCTTACCTGGCAGCCATTGGCAATGCGTATGCTGCCGCCCGCAGCCACCACACGGGTGTCTTCCAGAAATGGCTGCGCCACCCGTTGCAGGCTGTCACGCTGCAGGATGGAATCTGCGTCCACCCCGCAGAAAAGTGGGTAGCGTGCCGCGTTGATGCCCGCGTTGAGGGAATCGGCCTTGCCACCGCTTTCCTTGTCGATCACCCTTAAATTGTTGTACAGGGTGGAGCGGTATATCCTGCGCACTGGCTGTGTCTTGAGTTGCTGGCGGTAGGCTTCCGGGAAAGGAATCAGGGCAAATTCCTGTTCGAGCACTTTGAACGTATCGTCTTTTGATCCGTCATTGATCACCACAATTTCGAATTCCTGATAGCTCAGTTGCAGCATTGAGTGAATCGATGAGGCGATGCTTGCCTGCTCGTTATAAGCGGGAACCAACAAGCTGATAGGCGGCGTCAACCCGGAATAAATCTGCGGCAGTTTACCGATCATGCGGACGCGCATCAGCTTCGACAGGCTAATCAGCGAAAGAAAGTTGAGCGTCAAATACCCGCAGTTCAGGCCGATGAAATACAGCAGGAAAACCCACTCGCCAATCTCAATGAGCCATTGAGTCATGACATGCGTTCCGAGATGACTTGGTTAAGCATGTCGATAGCAAAAGGATCTTCCAGGTGTTTTTTGATGCCCTCCAAGCCGCCAGCCGTGACGAACGGCATACGGCTTATCGCCTGTGCGGCGCGGTAACGCACCCACCATTGGGGATCGGAAAGAAGCTCTATCAGCATTTCCATATCTTTTTCCTCGCCCATATCGCCCAGCGCAGCAGCCGCATGTACGCGCACCCGCCAATCCGGATGGCCTATAAGTTGACGCACTCTGGACAGATCGCACGGGTCGCGCACCACTTTCAGGCAGGCTGCCAGCACTTCCGTATCTTCAGTCCAGTCCATGATCTCGCGCAACGATGCGTGGACAACCGACGGGCGCGCCGCAACCGTAAGCGCGACTAGTCGAACCATATGTTGCGGAGCCGCTCCTTGCAGGAAAGCATGCCGCAGCATATCGGCAAGTATCGGGGAAACCGCGTTCAACCCCGCTTCTTTCAGGACATTGGCGATAGCGGTGGTCGGCAAATCGCTGCGCTGCACAATGATCGGCATCAGCTCGCCCAGCGTGCCCAAATCGATGTGCAACAAGGCGCGCACCGCATGAAGGCAGGCTATGGGATGTTCGCTTGCCAGTAATTTTTCCAGCGCTTCCGTATCGGTTTTTTCCCCCAAGTGGCCGAGGCTGACAATGGCGAGCAATTTTTCGGCATGACCGCCCTCTTGCAGCATCCGGCGAGCGGCACAATCGATGCCGGTCGAGCGCGCCAAAAAATTAAGCCGTTCCCTTGTTTCGCCGCGCAATGAATTTTGCAAATGGTTCCAGTAAGGAAGAAAAAAAACCACATCCTTATCGGCAATGACAGACAATCGCCGCGAATCGAGATGGGTGAGTGCGCTCTCAGTCAATAAACCGCGCCAGATCGACAGGAATTCATGTTTGCGCCGCTCGTTGTGCCGGTATATGGCCCGCAAGATGACAATCCATGCGATGAGCGACAGGGTTAATGCTGTTGCGCCAAACCCGCTCCAGAACGCGAAGCGGATAATGGGTTCAGAATTGACGGCGAAGTCCAAGCCGGAACGCATTTCTGGTGTAAAGGCTACCTTGCCTGTTTGCAGCAACCTCGTAAGACACGGCCCAACTGCGGCCAAACCAGTGCCGGCCATTCAGGCCGATGGATTGCACGCGGGTGTTCAATATACCCAGCGTCGAACCCAAATTTTCGATCTCCGACCCATTGGAAAGGTTAACCCCGATCCAGCTTTGCTCGTCATAATATCCGGTCAACTGAATTCGCCCATTGGATGCCGATCCTGCGCCAGCCAGGGTGCTGATCGAGTGTATGTAGGCAGCGCGATAGTTTGACCAATAACGCTCCCCGGTAACCAGCAGGATGTTGCTCAACGCGTTGTTGTAATCGGTGTGGCGCAAGCCCAGATGCACACCCCAACCATCATCCAATGCATACTGGACTTGGCCCAATGCAGACCATTTTGCAAGGATGTGATGGGTCGGGCTTGCATTGCCTTCGGCCAAAAGCGTCCAGCGGCTGGCCAGCGGGTAATAAATGCCGGCCAGCACTTCGGTGTCTCTTGTTTTGAAACGTTCCGTTTCGCGCAATGAGCCATATACCGCGTGGCGGTCGCCCAGTTTTTTTTCAGCCTCAATGTAATGGCTGCGCCAATTGGCATAGCCCTTGTCGAGTGCATCAAGCGATGCACCCATCTCGATTTGCGCAGGTGCCCCATCTTGTGCATAGGCGCTGACAGCGAATAAACCCAGCGCGGCCAACAACACTGCCTTCACGTAACTCATGGCTTTACCATTCCGGTATTCAATCCTTCTCAACATAAAAACAAATCGAATTGCGCCCGCCCTCTTTCGCCCGATACATCGCGATGTCGGCCCATTTGAGAACCTCTTCCGGGCCGGCTTCGTGGTTGATGAACAATGCCACGCCGATGCTCGCCGCACAATGGTGCTCGATGATGGCTTCTGCGTTGCCCTCTTGCTTGTACGCCAGCAGGTAGGGTTCAGCCAGCGTGACGCGGATTTTTTCCGCAACGATACCGGCTTGTGCGGTGGATTCAGCTTTATCCGCATCCAGTTCACTGAGCATCACCACGAATTCATCGCCGCCGAAACGCGCAATAGTATCCGTCCCACGCACGCAACTGGTGAGGCGATGCGCTACCTCGATCAACAGCAAATCTCCCACACCATGACCGTATGTATCGTTGAGCGGCTTGAAGTTATCCAGATCGAGGAACATCAGCGCGCCATAGCGGCCGCTGCGTTTGCTGGCGGCCATTGTTTGTCCAAGCCGGTCGTTGAGCAGACGGCGATTGGGCAGTTGCGTCAATGCGTCATAGAAAGCCAGCGTGCGAATCTGCTCTTCAGCCTGCTTGCGCTCGGTGATGTCCTGCATGATGGCGACAAAATGCCGAATCGTTCCATCCCCGCCGGTTACCGGGGTGATGACAAGCGCCTCGTCATAGAGGGAACCATCCTTGCGCCGATTGACGATCTCGCCGTGCCACGTCTGGCCGGACAGGATGGTTTCCCACATGTTCCGGTAGAACGCCGGATTATGCTTGCCGGACTTGGTCAACTCGCCCGGACTACGCCCCAAAGTTTCTTCCAGCGAAAACCCCGTCAGTTGCGTAAAAGCCGGGTTGACCCACTGGATATGGGCATCAACATCGGTAATGACGATACCGTTGGCGACCGAATTCAGCGCCACTTCGAACAGCCGCAAGCGTGATTCAAGCGTCTCGCGCACCAGTGCATTACGCACCGCGCGACCCAGCGCATCGTGATCATACTGCCCCTTGACCAGATAATCCTGGGCACCGGCTTGTAAAGCGGCAACGGCGAGAGTGCTGTCGTCGTGTCCCGTCAGCACCACGATGGGCACGCCGGGCAAAGCGGTATGCATCGCCTGCACCGTGGCAAGTCCCGCCGAATCGGGGAGCGACAGGTCGAGCAGCACGACATCGGGCTTGTTGCTCCGGCCTGCGTCGATTCCCTCGGCCAGCGTCTTCGCCCAGATCAGCGGCTCTTTGCCGCCACTGAGGCCCAGTCTGGACAGCCGCACATGCGCCCGGATCAATCCAAAATCACCGGGGTCGTCCTCTACCACCAGGATCGATATGGCTTGTTGGGAAACTTCACTCATGGCTTTCCTCGATTTTGCTGCTCACGCAGCCTGTCATTTCAAAGGCAAAACAATCCATAGGCCGGGCTTGAGTCCAACCTACAAAAATGCACGTTCGATCTGGAATCAAACACCGCATTGGGCAAGCACCAGGGATACATCATCATGAGCGACACTCCCTCCAAGATGGGTTTCAAGAGCGGAAAGAATATTGTCAAAAAGCTCATCCGGCGGTGACGTCCGGAGCAGGATTTCAAAGCGCGCTTCGCCGAATGGTTCGCCGGAAGCGTTTTCCGCTTCGATCAAGCCGTCCGAGCTGAGCAGGAGCATTCCCAGCGGCGCATGAAAAATTTCGGTGCCGGCATCGAAAGCATCGGCATCCAATATGCCCAGCGGAAGATGCCGTGAGCAAAATTCATGCATCTCGCCGTTCTTTTGCAGATGGACGGCGGTGGGAATGCCGCCGTTCCAAATTTCGATGGAAGAGCGCTCGCGGACGATGTGCGCCACCGCCGCCGCGATGAAACGTCCGGGCACGGCAATTTCCCGCATGGTCTGGTTTAGTTCCGCGACAATATCGCGGGTTGGCAGCCCCTTTTTCACCATGGTGTGAAACACCCGGAAGATGGGCAGCAGGAACAGTGCGGCTTGCAGACCATGGCCGGCGACGTCCGCGAGGAGGATGCGCAAGTCACCGTTGTTATCCCGCGCGGCAGCGATGAAATCCCCGCCGAATTGCTGTGTCGGACGCTGTAAGTAGCGGATTTGCGGGTCGCGCAACCCATCGGAGCGCATGATGTGGTTCAGGATATTGCTGGCAACGGCCATGTCATCCATATTGCTTTCGTGCAGCGCCAGCAATTCCTGGTTCTTGTGTTCCAGCTCCTGCTCCAGCGCGCCGCGTACCAGCGCATGGCGCACCGCGCGCCCCAGCGTATTGCGTTCGAACTGCCCCTTGACCAGGTAATCCTGCGCGCCAACCTTCAGCGCGGCATCGTCGAGCACGCTATTGTCGTGCCCCGTCAATATCACGATAGGGACATCGTGCAAGGCAGCGCGCATTGCGCGCACCGTATCCAACCCATTCGAATCGGGGAGCGACAGGTCGAGCAGCACGACATCGGGCTTGCTGCTTTGCGCTGCGGCGATCCCCTCGGCCAGGGTTTTCGCCCAGATCACAGGTTCCTTGTTGCCGCTTGGCACGAGACCCAGCATCCGGATATGCGCACGGATCAGCCCGAAATCGCCGGGGTCGTCTTCGATCACCAGGATCGAAATGGGTTGCAGGAAAGTTTCGTTCATGCGCTTTCCTTGATTGTGTTGGCCAATGCCCCGCCAGACGATGAAGGAAGAGATGCGGGAAGCGTGACGATGAAGGTGCAGCCCTGGTTTTGGCCCGGCGATTCCACCCAGATGCGCCCTTTGTGATGCTCGACAATCTTGCGGCACAGCGCCAAACCAATGCCGGTGCCGGGGTAGCGGCTGCGCGACTGAAGCCGTTCGAACACCTTGAACAGGCGCGCTTCATGGCCTGGCAACAGGCCCACGCCGTTGTCGCGCACTTCCAGGCGCCATTCGCCGCCGACCGTCTGCGCCGAAACGGCAACCTCCGGTTTTTGGCCTGACAGCCTGTATTTCAGGGCGTTGTCGATCAGGTTCTGGAACAGGCGCAGTATTTCGTCGCGGCTGGCGAAAAGGTGCGGCCAAACGCCATTTATACGGATATCGGCCTGGGCTTCCTCGATGGCCGGTTCCAGATAGTGCAGCGCTTCATCCATGACCTCGCGGCTGTCGATCACCGCCATCGTGTCGGCCTTGCGGCCAATACGGGAGTAGTCGAGCAACGCCATCAGCATCTGATCCATACGCTTCGCGCCTTCGGTTGCAAACTGGAGGTTCTGCCGCGTCTCCTCGGTGAGTACAGGAGCCAGATCGGACTCGAGTAATTGCAGATAGCTCGAGATCATCCGCAGCGGCTGGCGCATGTCGTGCGACGCGGCATAGGCGAATTGTTCCAGATCGGTATTGGAGCGCCTGAGTTCTTCTTCGGCCTGCTTGCGCTCGGTAATATCCTGCACCGTTCCCAGCATCTTGACGGGCTGCCCTTCCTCGTTGCAAAACACCTCGGCCTGCTCATGCACGTAACGCACCGAACCGTCCGGCCGCACGATGCGATGATCGATGCTATAGGGATGCGTCTGCTCCAATGCCGCACGAACCTGTGCATCCACAAACTGCCGGTCTTCGGGATGCACGGCTTGCAGGAAAGCCTTGTAGTCGGCTCCAAACTGCTGTGGGGTGAGGCCGAAAATACGGTAAACTTCATCTGACCAAACCAGCGCACTGCTCACAATATCCCATTCCCAGTTGCCCAGATGAGCAATACGCTGCGCTTCGGTCAATCTGGCGGTGCGCTGCGCAACCTCTTCCTCCAGATGCTCCCGATATTGCGCCAATTCGGCATCGCGCAACTGGATGTATTCCAGCATGATATTGAAGGTGCCGGCCAGCATGCCCACTTCATCCTTCCCGTGAGACGCCACCCGCGCCACGAAATTCTGTTCAGTGATGACGTCCCGCATCACCTCGGCCATATTTAGAATAGGATCGCTGATGGATTTTTGGAAACGGGCAAACAGGAAAACAGCGAATGCCAGGGAGAACATCATGGTAACGGCGATCAGCAACAGCTTTTTGAACAATTCCCAGTAGACACCCCGCAAATCGGATTGCAGATACAGGATACCAACCGTCTCACCGGAATGAACCACGTTTTTGGCATAGACCAATTGATCTAAAAAAAACAGGTGCTCATCCGAGGCGAGAATAGTGACTGGAATTTTTTTTCGTCCGGGAACCTCGAATTTGGCGACAATGTCGCCGCTTTTTTCCTGCAATACGGCATAGACAATGTTGGTTTCGGCACTCAGCCGCGCCAATACTTCCTGCGCAGCTTTGTCGTCGGCAAATATCAGGGCGGACGCCGCGTTATCGGCGGTGATGCCCGCGTGTACCGACAGGGTAGTTACCGCCCGGTCGCGGTAGCTTATCCATTCTCCCGCGCCGAAGAGGACACTGAGCAAAATCACCGCCACGCCGTTGGTGACGAGGCCGATGAGCATCAGCTTGTGCTTTATGGGGAGATTTTCGAGCAATCGCATCGGGAGGTCAGTACGTTGTGCCAGAATCGACAATTCTGGCAAGCGACAGGAGTTTGGAGCTGATTTTCAGGCCGTCATGTCGCGTGGCATCCAGATTGACCTCGAAGCGGATTTTTCCATCTTGCGAGAAAAAATTGACCATCACGCCGCGCTGGGCAAACCCTTGCGTGTCGCCTATAGTCAGCACCCCGGCACCGCGTGAAAGTGCGGTGATGCGTTCGATATGCCGTTCCGCCGGAGCGGCGATAAACAGCATGGCGCATTCGCGGGTGTCCGCGTTCATGTCGAGCAGCGACACTTCCAGTCTCCGCTCGTTAACCGGTTTCCCCCGGATGGACTCCAGCGCCGGGCCAAAGGGATTGCCGCCGAGCACGCACAGTCGCAGCGGCGCGCCAGCGTTGACAGGCGCACCCGGCCATTCGACGAACCTCGCGATCTGGTAAATAAACGCGGCCTTGAGCTCATATTCGGACGGTGCGGCGTGTGCCGGAGTCAGCGTGAGCAACAACATTACGCCGCACAGCAGCCGCACGACCGACTTAAACCGGATGAGCCGGAGCCAAAAATGTAGGGGCGGATTTATCCGCCCGTGGGCGAATGAATTCACCTCTACAGAGTTGCTGCCCGTTGTCAAAATATCCACGGCTATTACGGAGCAAACCACTGGCATGGCGGGTGGGATTAGAATCGCCATATCGCACCTCCAAAGATGCTGCGCGGGACTTCGCTGGTTCTCGGCCCTGATACGTTGACGAATTCGGAGTGGCTGGGATCGAGCAGATTGCGCCCCGTCAGGCTGAGCTCCAGATCACGCTGGATGCGCCAGCCGATGCGCGCATCCAGCCGGATGTAGGCGGGCACATTAGGGTTGTGCAGACTGTCTACATAGTAGAGCGAAGTGCTCAGATCGACATGTTCAACCGGAGAGTGCAGCACATGAAATTGGAACTGGTTCTGTGGTGACCGCCCGACCTCGCCTTCAATCGAGGTGTCGGTGCTGCCCGCATCGCGACGGATGCTCATTTTCAGCCATGTCCAGGCTGCCTTGAACTGCCACTTGTCGGTTGGGTGCCAGTTTCCGCTCCATTCCAGCCCGTGGGTCGTAGCGCTTGCCCGATTGTTGAATACCAGCGGCATGACCGTGTATCCGGCTTCGGTGAAATTTGCCTCGCGCTCGATGGTCATCAAATTCTGATGCTCGTTGTAAAAGGCCGCGACATCCATCTGCACCTGCTCGGCAAGCTGGCTGCGATAACCTGCCTCATAGGCAAGCACATGCTCGGCCTGGATCGCCGGGTTGCCTTGCAGGCGCGTCACGAAGGTCGTCGCGCCCGGCTTGACGACTGCGGCAACGATGCGGCTATCCGCATCGGTGCGGGAAGGCGTATGCACGGCGCGGGACACCGCCGCCCAGGCAGTTTGCCGCTCGTCAATTTTCCAGCGCAGGCGCAGATTGGGCTGAACCTCAAAACCGGTGTAGCCGTTGTGTTCGAACTTGGAACCTGCAATCAGATGCAGGCTATCTCCGTTCAGCGCGATCTCATCCTGGAAGAAAGCGCTGGCAACATGATCTGTGCGGCTCGCCGGTATATATGACACCGCAAAGGTATTGTCCATGCTGTCGCGGGTTTGTCGATACCCTGCGCCCCACACAATATCGTGCCGGTCGCCCCCCAGGAAGCGGTGCTGAAAATCCAGGTCGGCGGTGTTGCGTTGTTCGCCAAGATTGAAGTAGCGCCGCTCATAGGTATCGTAATAGAACTGCAATGTCCATTGATGGGTAGCCGACAGAGCGCTTTTCCAGCGCGCCAGCAAGTCACTGCCTTTCAGGTCGATGGTGTAGCCGATCGGCGTGCTGTAGGGCGGCAAAAGTGAAACGGATGTGCCGGTGTGGTCGGAACCGCCGCTATAGGTATCGCCCTGCACCGTCAGCGAGTTCCCGCCAGGCATATCCCAGTCCGTCCGGAAACCGGCACTGCGCAAATCGTGCCGGTCATGCGCCCCGGCGCCGGAAGCCAATTTGAAATTGCTCTGGGCAGCATCCCTGGCATAGATGCGAAAATGACCGGTTTCGCCGAGTTCTCCGCCGAAGCGCGCCGTTCCCTGATGCCCGTAGTTTCCGGTGCCGCCACTCAGCATGCCGCCCTGGGTCGCCGACGCGTGCAGGGTGATGATATTGATGGTGCCGCTGACCGCGTTCGCGCCCCACAGCGCGCCGCCGGGGCCGCGTACTACCTCGATGCGCTCCACATCTTCCAGCACCACGTCCTGAGCATCCCAGTACACGCCGGTAAAGGTCGGCGTTTGCAACACGCGGCCGTCCAGCATGACCAGCAGATTGTCGCTGTTCTTGGTGTTGAAACCACGGCTGCTGATGGCCCAACTGCCACCGTCGATGCGCGCCACCTGCATGCCCGGCACCATGCGCAACAGTTCGGGTAGGCTGGTCATGCCGGAACGGCGGATATCCTGGCGGGTAATCACATGAATCGCGGCGGCGGTGTCCTCGAGCTTCTGCGGCTTGCGCCCCGCCGAGCTGACTTCGACGCTCATGTTCATCAACTGTTCCAGCGGATAATCAGCGAGCAATAAGCCTTCACCCGCTTTCGCATCGGAGGGAACGACGAGACCGCAGACCGGATTGAACAACAGGGCGGCGAGCAAGAGCGGGTGCAGCGATTTTCGAGAGGTTATGATATCCATCATAGAGCGCCTATATTACGGACGGGCAACACTGCGTTTATGGTAAGCAAAGCTCAGTTTCCCTAATCGTCTATTTTCCCCATACTTTTCCCATGGGGCGTAGCCAAGCCGGGCGACAAAGAAGTTGCACAATTCGATCATTGCCTGGCTCAAAATCGCCATGTCGCCGCCCCGTAAATAGTGCGTGGCATCTCGCTGGTTCCCGGTCCCACGATGGCGGAAACAAACTCCGGGTGTCGGTGGTCGAGCAGATTGCGCGCGCCCAGGCTGAGTTCCAGGTCGCGCTGCGGCCGCCAGCCGAGGCGCGCATCCAGACGGGTATAGGCGGGGATATTCTGGTTGGGCAGTTTGTCCACATAGTAGAGCGAGACGCCCAAGTTGGTCTGGGCATTTAGCGCATGATGCGTGTGGAATTGCATCTGGTGCCGCGGCGCATCGCCGGCTTTGGCTTCGATGGCATTGTCGGCACTGTTCGCGTCGCGGCGGATGCGCATTTCCAGCCAGGAATAAGCCGCCTTGAGCTGCCACTGCTCCGTGGGTTGCCAGCTTGCCGACAACTCCAGCCCGTGGGTTGTCGCGCTTGCCTTGCTTTGAAACTGCTGTGGTGCAACCAGCCGCGCCGGCGGTCCCGCCTCGACAAACGGCGTCAGCGGCTCCGTCGTCATGAGGTTGCGATATTCGTTATAAAAACCTGTCGCATCCAGATACAGCCGTTCGGAAGGCCGGACACGATAGCCCGCCTCGTAAGCGAGCAACTCTTCGGATTGAACCTCCGGGCTGCCCATGATCCGCACCAGCGCTATGGCGGGCACACCGGTTCTGGGGGATGCCGCCGCATTGAACCGGACATCCGAATAGATGCGGGAAGGAATACGCACGGCACGCGATACTGCCGCCCAGGCCGTCTGCCGCTCATCCACCGTCCAGCGCAGGCGCAGGTTGGGCTGATATTCGAAACCGCTGTAGTCGTTGTGCCCAAGCTTGGAACCCAGGATCAGGTGCAGCTTGTCCCTGTCACTACCTTGTCCAAGCGCGATTTCATCCTGAAAAAAAGCAGTGACGGTGTTATCCCGGCGGCGGGGCGGGAGGAACGACACGATAAATGCGTCGTTCAACTCATCGCTCGTCTGCCGGAAGCCCACTCCCCATAAGATGTCGTGGTTGCCCGCCAGCAACAGCCGGTGCTGGAAATCAGCATCACGGGTATCCCGTTTCTCACCGACGCCCGCGCCCTGCCGCTCGTAATAATCGTAGTAAAAATTGAGCGACCACTCCGATGTGGCGGACAGCGTACGCTTCCAGTTCATTAACAGGTTGCCGCTTTTTTGCGCGATGGTAAAGTCCAGGGGAAGCGTAGCGGGAGGAGACAGCCGCGCGGTCGAGAGGGTTTGGTCGGCATCCCCGTCATGGATGCCCCCTTGCACCATGAGCGTGTCGCCGCCGGGGAGGGCCCAGTCCGTGCGAAAACCGGCGCTGCGCATGTTGCGCTGATCATGTGCCTGTACGCCGCTAGCGAGAGGAAAGTTATCCTGCTCGATGCTCTTGGCATAGGCCCGGTAATACCCGGTTTCCCCGATTGCGCCACCGTAACGTACCGCTCCTTGCCGCTCGTAATTTCCGGCGCCGGCGTTCACCATGCCCCCCTGAGTCGCCGCCGCAGACTTGGTGGTGATGTTGATCACGCCGTTGACCGCATTCACTCCCCACAGCGTGCCGCCGGGGCCACGGATCACCTCGATCCTTTCGATGTCCTCCAGCACCACATCCTGAGCATCCCAAAAAACGCCGGAAAATGTCGGCGTATACAGGGTGCGCCCGTCCAGCAGAACCAGCAGTTTGTTACTGTATCTCTGATTGAAGCCGCGGCTGCCGACGGCCACGGTATTGCCGTTGATCTGTGCCACCTGCAACCCCGGTACCATGCGCAACAGTTCGGGAATGCTGGTCATGCCGGAGCGGCGGATATCTTCCTGGGTGATCACGTAGATGGCCGTCGCGGTATCCTCCAGTTTCTGCGTCTTGCGCCCTGCCGAAGTGACCTCGATGTCCAGCAGTTGCTCGATGGAAAGTTCGGTGAGATTGACTGCGCTTGCCGCGCCGGCCGACGCGAACAGCACCGCAAAAACTGTTGGTGCAATAAAAAACATCTGGCAAAAATCTTTCCATAGCGCCATGCTCTTGAACAGCATTTGTAGGTGCGAATTCATTCGCACTGACAATGGGCTGTGTGCGAATGAATTCGCACCTACATTTCCCTTGGTTGCGTTTTCTGGCTTCATTCCTGATTTTCAGGCAGCCGCACCAGTTTGAACCAGTATTGGCCAAGGCTGTGGATTGCAGCGACAAATTCGTTGATGTCAACGGGCTTGAGCACATAACCCGCCGCGCCCAGCCTGTAAGCATTGAACACATCGGCTTCGAGTGCCGAAGTGGTAATCACCACCACCGGGATAGCGCGAAGGTTTTCATCCTTCTTTATGGTTTCGAGAAATTCCAAGCCGCCCTGCCCCGGCATTTTGAGATCCAGCAAAATCAGATCCGGGCGTAATGCGCCGGCAAATTGCTCACCCTGACGTTGCAGAAAACATAACGCTTCGTGGCCATCGCTGGCATCTTGCAGATCGACGGCGTAGCCGTTTTTCTGCATCGCCAACCGCATTAAGCGGGCATCGCCGGGTTCGTCCTCCACCAGCAGGAGGCGCAGGCTGCGGTTCTCGCTCATATTAGTTTTGCTCATGTTTATTGGGGCGGCACTGGCGATAACCGGTGCTCGCCCGGGACGTGGATAGTATCCCTATCCATCGGCTTGGTGAAACAGCGAATCATTTCCCCTCCTGCGGAACAGGCAACACGACATAAAATTTACTGCCCTGGCTTTCGCCAGCCGACTCCGCCCAGATGCGGCCTTTGTGATGTTCTACAATCTTGCGGGAGAGTGCCAAACCAACGCCGTTGCCCTCGTAGGCAGTGCGCAACTGCAGGCGCTGAAACATCTGGAATAATCGTTTAATTTGATCGGGGATAAGTCCGATGCCATTGTCGGCAACGCACAATTGCCATTCATTTTTGCCCAACTTGCTGGTGACATTGATTTCCGGTACCCGTCCGGCGGCACGGAACTTGACAGCATTGCCAATCAGATTTTGGAGGAGCCTCAGCATCTCGTCGTGATTGGCAAAAATGCGTGGCCAGTCGCCAGTGATATCCAGCTTGGCCTGTGCTTCGGCCAGCACCGGCTGAAGGAACAGCAGCGCCTCGTCGAGCACGGCGCGGCTCTCGATCCATACTGATGGCTCACCCATCCTGCCCACCCGTGAATATTCGAGCAATGCCACCAGCATCTGGTCGATGCGCTTGGCGCCGTCGATGGCGAAGTTGAAGTAGTCGCGCTTCTCGCTGTCCAATTGATCGGCCAGGCTTATCTCGATCAGTTGCAAATAGCTCGAGATCATGCGCAACGGCTGGCGCATGTCGTGAGAAATGGCATAGCCGAACTGTTCCAGTTCGACATTGGAGCGTTTGAGTTCTTCTTCAAATTCTTTGCGTTCGGTGATGTCTCTATCTATGCCGCGATAGCCGCAGAATTTTCCTTCTGTGTCGATAACCGGAACACCGTTTGTCTCAAGGACTACCGAATGTCCATCTTTATGAAGATTTGTGTTTTCGAGGTTTGTGAAAGATATTCTCGCTGCCGCTATCGGGCCAAATATGCCTGCGACCCGTTCGGCTTCCTCGGGGGGCATAAGATCAAAAGGTGTCTTTCCGATAATTTCCGCAACCTCATAGCCGAGAATGTCGTGTATTTGCGGACTCGCATAGGTATAGACGGCATTTTCGTCAACTTCCCAAACCCAATCGCTTGTTGTTTCTACAAGATTACGGAACCGAGACTCGTTCTCTTTTAACTCCTTCTCCGCTTTCTTGCGCCCGGTGATATCTTCGGCTATGCCCATCAGCTTCAGCACCTTGCCGCCGGCGTCTTTGATCGGGATGAAGCATGACTTGAAATACAGTGGCGCATCACCGCTCGCAGAAAATTCAAAATGGCTCGGGGTTCCGTTGGCGATGGCCTCCCGCAAAAGCGCGCCGACACGGTCGGTATCCTGCGGGCTTACCGCACCCAGATACGGCATGCCGCAGATTTGCCCGGCATCATCCAGTCCGAGCATATTGAGTCCTGCCCTGTTCATCGCTTGAAAACGCCCTTCCAGATCAATTTCATGGACGCAGAACGGGGAGGACTCGACAAGGAGACGGTAGCGTTCTTCACTCTCAGCCAGCACACGTTCCACCTGCTTGCGTTGCGTAATATCGAGCTTCACCGCCACATAATGCGTCGTAATACCCGCCAAATTTATCACGGGCGCAATATGCGCCTCTTCCCAATACGACTCGCCATTCTTGCGTTTGTTGACAAGTTCGCCGCGCCAAACTTTACCGCTGGTAAGCGAATTCCATAATTCCGTGTAAACCTCCCTCGTGGTCAGCCCTGACTGAAGGATGCGCGGATTCTGCCCGATCGCCTCCTCCCGGCTGTAGCCGGTGATATTTGTGAAATACGGATTGACATACAAGATATTTGCATCGAGGTCGGTGATGACCACCGAAAGCGGACTTTGCTCGACTACAGTGGAAAGTGTGCGCAATTTTTCTTCCGCTTTCCTGCGTTCGGTGATGTCGCGCAATGCCGAGCGACTATGCAGAATGACACCGTATTTATCACATGCCGCCGAGGCACTCAAGCTCACATCGATTTTACTGCCGTCCTTGCGCCGCAATTGAAGTTCCAAACCATGCACTTCTTTGGCGTCCATAAATTGCTGGAACGCTGTCCGGGCGAAGTCGGTGCAATCCGGGTGGTACAGTTCGAACGCAGAACTACCAATGAGCTCTTCCCTGGAATAACCCGTGGCGTCCAACAAGGTCTGGTTGCAATCTATGATGGTTGCAGTTTTGGCTTCGCACGATAGCAACATGTCCGGCGCATGGTCATATAGGTCGCGGTATTTCTTTTCCGCCTCTGCGCGTTCAACTTGCCACCGATAAAAGAAATACCCCGCGATGCCCAAGAAGACCGCCACGATAGGGATGAGGTACTTCAGCAAGTAGCTCAGGCCGACTTCTTTGACCTCGTAGACGCCAAACCATTTGTCGTACAGTGCGTTGTACGTCCCATTTGACTTGGTTATCGCCAGCCCTTCGTTGAGTTTGCCCAGCAACTCGGACTGCCCTTCTGACACAGCAAACGCGAATTTCTGCGAGAACCCCGCCTTGGCCTTCAGCGCCTCGATGCCGGTCAACCCCAACGCTCGTAGCGTCTGCATTCCAGACAGTTTGCCCAGCAGCATGGCGTCGTGCTTGCCCGATGCCAGCAAACGCATGCCTTCTGCGGAGGTTTCCACCAACACCAGTTGCTTCTCCCAACCTTTGGAAACGGCATAGTCGTGCGCCAGATCGGCGTTGAGAACGATGATGGATTTTCCGGCCAGATCGTTCTCCGTGCGAATGCCCGACTCGCCCTTGCGCACAAAAATCGCGCCGTGGACGACAACATGGGAAACGGTGAAATCGGCGAAATGATGGCGGTCATCCGAATGCGCGAGGTTGATCAAGACATCAATTTTGCCCTCTTTGAATTCCTGAAGAATCTGATGAAAAGGCCGCACGCGGATGGTGTAGTTCAAGCCCGCCTCGGCTGCCACGGCCTTCCATAAATCGACGGTAAAGCCGCCCGCTGTGGCATCGGTCATGCCTGTGGCGAAAGGCGGGTAGTCTTGTTCGCTGCCGACGACCAACGTTTCCTTTTGCACCTGAAGGGCCGGAAGCGGGTTCTGTGCAGTGGCGCTGGATTGATTGGCGGATGTCAGAGCCTGCGCAGTCCCGCTCGTAACTAGCGCAAGAAAAACGGCGATGGCAAAACCCGGCAAGAACCTACCAAATCTTTGCCCAACAATTAGAGGGCGTGGAGAAGCTATTTCGAGTGGGTGAATTATCATAATTATTTTAGTGTCTTCTCCTGCAGAACAGGCAGCACCACACAAAACTTGCTGCCCCAGCCTTCGCCTGCCGATTCCGCTCAGATGCCCCCCCTTGTGGTGCTCGGCAATCTTGCGGCACAGCGCCAACCCGATACCGGCGCCTTCATAAGTGGTGCGCAACTGGAGGCGGCTGGATAACGCCGGTTCTGACTTGATCGCATGTGCAATTTCCTGATTCGTCACGTCATCCTTGTGGTTCAACCGAATCACCTGCAAGGCCACGTTTTCTGGGGTGGGCAAATGACCGCTTGCTTTGCTTTCCTCAAGCCTGGAATTACTGGCCATATTCAAATATTTTCATTGGGCATTGCGCGCGGACACCTTAATGCAGTGAAAGTAAAGGGACAAGCATTTAGAATCGTGATTGAATAGGTAAGTAAATGGTTATGAAAATAACCATTGTGAATGGTTAAGCAAAATACTTTTCGATCAGCCGGGCAACGACGTTAGATGGCTGCGAAGATTGTCCGCTTTACTGGATAGGCCGAGTTTTTTTCGGATATGCTTCCGGTGAACATTAATGGTTTCCGGAGAGAGGGACAAGGCCGTGGCGATATCCTTGGTAGACAGCCCCTGCTTGATCATGGATGCCACCTGTATCTCGACCGGCGTCAACTGCCAGAAAAGCAATGTGCAGACATTCGTGTTGCCATACGAAGAAGCCAATTGTTGCAGGTTGTTCTCTATAACATCAAGCAAGCGGGCTTGTTTGTGATCCCTGATACTTTTTTTAAGTTTCAACAAGAACGGTGCAACTTCCTGGCTCATCTCGCGCACCATCGCATCTTGGGCGGCAGATTTGTCCTTGTCCCTGTTATTGAGCAGAACCCTTAGCGTCGTGTTGACGTCTTCAAATTCATCCCGAAGCTCTTTCATTTGGGATGTCATTTTTCCAACTTGCTCCTTCAGGCAGTTACGGGAATCCATCAATATTTTTTCAGCCTGCTTCTGCCTGGTGATATCCAAATAAGTACCGGCCACGCGCAATGGCTTGCCCTCACCATCCCGCTTCACGACCTTGCCCCGGTCCAGCACCCAGTGCCCATCTTTGTGGCACATCCTGTGTTCAGCTTCGTACATCTGTGTTTCACCCATCAGGTGCGGCTCCAGCGCTGCATTGATTACAGGCCAATCATCAGGATGCACCATTTTCTGCCAACTGGTAATGACGGGTTCGATTTCGTTAAGTGCGTAACCTAGCATTTCGCACCCACGTTGATTGAAAGCAATGTCACCGCTGGGCACATGCCAGTCCCATGTACCAAGATCGCCGCCGGTCAATGCCAATTCCAGACGTTGCACGCTTTCACTGAGTTGCCGTTCCAGTACATTACGTACCAACGCATGACGCACTGCACGACCCAGCGCATCGTGATCGAACTGTCCCTTGACCAGATAATCCTGGGCACCGATTTGCAAGGCGGCGACGGCAAGAGCGCTGTCGTCATGCCCCGTCAACACCACGATGGGCACCCCGGGCAAAGCGGTGCGCATCGCCTGCACCGTGGCAAGTCCCGCCGAGTCGGGGAGCGACAGGTCGAGCAGCACGACATCGGGCTTGTTGCTCCTGGCTGCGGCGATCCCCTCAGCCAGCGTTTTCGCCCATGTCAGCAGCTCTTTGCCGCCATTGATGCCAAGTTTGTCCAAGCGTGCATACGCCTGAATCAATCCGAAATCGCCGGGATCATCTTCTACTGCCAGGATCGATACAGCTTGCTGGGAAGTTTCGCTCATGCGTTTCAAGTCCGGCTTAGCCGAGGATGCATATTTTTGGATTATGCAGCAGATTGCTATCTATAGGTAAACCGTACTATAAGATGGCAAATTCACGCAGCGGTTGATTGTCAATTTCACATAAAGATTAGCTATTTTCTGACAGTCTGTACTGATATTAACGAGTGGCCGCTAATGGCTGCGGATTCAACCGGTCGATGCAACGGATTGGCCAAATCTTTCTGCGTGAAAAACCAGATTTAACGGGGGGCTTGAACCTGTTCCAGATACAACTGCTCCACCTTTTTGCGCGCCCACGGTGTTCTGCGCAAAAACTTCAGGCTGGACTTGATGCTGGGATCGTGCGTAAAGCAGCGCACTGGCACAGCGGCAGCCATCGCTTCCCAGCCCATCCTCTCAGATAGTTGTGTGACGATGGCTTCGAGGGTGATGCCGTCCAGGCTGGGGGGGCTGGCTGGTTTTTTAATGGTTTCCATGTTTTCATTTTACAAGGGATCGCCGGACTTGAGCGTTTACAATGCGGATCCTTGATTCCGGACGCACCTCCCATGACCGCCCCTGTCCGCCTCGCAAAACGCCTCGCCGAATCCGCCCCCTGCTCTCGCCGCGAGGCCGAACTTTATATCGCGGGCGGCTGGGTGACGGTGGATGGGCAGGTGGTGGAAGAACCGCAGTTCATGGTGTCGCAGCAGAGGGTCGAACTCCATCCCGAAGCCAGCCTCACGCCGGTTGAGGCGGCGACCATTTTGTTTCACCTGCCGCCGGGCATGGATGCCAATGCCGCGCAGCAGCTGATTTGCGCCGATACGCGCGCGGCTGACGATCCTTCCGGTATCC
>Ga0209212_1003687_pt1 | contig 19842 bp, 17 predicted proteins | sample RifGroC2_FD_183996 | JGI IMG/M metagenome (GOLD analysis project Ga0209212, IMG submission 183996) | Groundwater microbial communities from Rifle, Colorado, USA - Groundwater C2 (SPAdes) (version 2) | ecosystem: Environmental > Aquatic > Deep subsurface > Groundwater | place: Rifle, Colorado... | reverse complement strand
TCAATAACCTCAGGAACAACCACCGGGAACTTTTTAACGACTTCATAATCTTTAATAATGTTAACGGTTGCATCAGGCGCTATAAGGGCGATCTTGTTTACTTCTTTTTGATCAATAATCTTCCCGCCGATTTTTATAATTCCTTTTTTACCCAAAATCTTACTCTCTAAATTCATACCCACAAGCACCACTTGCTCTTCATTCTGAATGTTCAGGATTTCAGCTACCTTTAAGGTGCTTTTGCTGTCAATATGGTCAATCACTGATCCATCTTTGATTGCAGAAACGTCTAGTTGTTTCATTCTACAGCTCCTAATACAGCCGCCAATAAGGCCTTCCTAACGGGTATACCATTGCGCGCCTGATGAAAATACACGGCAAAATCTGTCCTGTCCAGACTTCCGTCCATCTCATCTACACGAGGCAAAGGATGTAATATCTTTAAATCGTCTTTAATTCCTATTTCCTCAAGCATCGCCTTACTCAGCCTGTATACTCCACGAACCTTTTCGAATTCGACCGGATCTGCAAACCGCTCTTTTTGTATCCTTGTGCAATAAATCACGTCTAATTTTTTACTTATCCCAAGAAGTGCCTCATTTTCATGACACCGTACCTTTCGATCCTTGAGTTCATCCATACAATCCCTGGGCATCCTCAGGCTGGGCGGTGAAATAAAAAACATCTCGGCGCCAAAATACGATAGGGCGTAAGCAAGTGAATGCACCGTTCTCCCGTATTTTAGGTCACCCAAAAATCCAATTGTGAGTCCTTCTAATGTTCCTTTTGTCTTCTGGATTGTATAAAGATCCAAAAAGGTCTGAGTTGGGTGTTGATTTGCGCCGTCCCCGGCATTAATCACAGGCACATCGACTACATCTGCTGCTAATTGTGCAGAACCTTCGAGGTAATGTCTTAAAACGATGATATCACAATAGCCTTCTATAATTTTTACAGAGTCACTTAACGATTCACCCTTGGCTACTGATGAAACCCCTGACTCTGCAAAGCCAATTACCACTCCGCCTAACCGCTTCATGGCCGACTCAAAGCTTAACCTTGTTCGTGTTGAAGGTTCAAAGAATAATGAGGCAAGCACTTTCCCCTTGAGTATATTTGTATGATCCGTTTGCTCCATTCGCTTTGCCAGGTCAAGGATATACAATAACTCTTCTTTATTGAAATGTCGGATAGAAATAATATCTCTTTGTTTAAAGCTTACCGCCATTTCCGCCGAACCTTATATGAAACCATTGGATACAAACTTGCGGAATAATCTTATCAGACCTATTTAAATATTACAAGTAAAATTAGACTAACAAAGGATACAAAGCAATTCCTTGCATTTACAAATTTTATTGAAATAAACAATTTCATCCGTTATAGTAAACTCTCTTTATGTAAACAGCTTAAATATCTTATGATTTTATCGGATCACAGGAAATAAAAGATTATGAAAACTTTCAATGTGGGTCTCATAGGTATGGGAACGGTCGGAACTGGAGTTGCAAAAATTCTTTTAGACAAAGATTCTCCACTCCTGGAAAAACTCGACTGTGTCCCTGTGTTGAAGGGCATTGCCGACTGTAACCCGGATGTAAAAAGCAAGCTAAATTTATCGCCTGAAATTCTCTTTACAAACGATGCAAAGGTACTTATAAACAACCCCGACATCCAGGTCGTTGTCGAGCTTGTTGGAGGATTACATCCAGCAAAGGAAATCATCATGTCTGCCCTTGAAAAAGGCAAGGATGTCGTGACGGCAAACAAAATGCTTCTTGCCCTCCATGGTTCGGAACTCTTTAATAAGGCATGTCAGCACGGCAAAAGCATCTCTTTTGAGGCGAGCGTTGGAGGTGGCATTCCCATTATTGCTGCGCTGAGGGACGGCTTTATTGCTAATAGGATTGAATCCATTTTTGGTATTGTGAATGGCACAACAAACTATATTTTAACCAAGATGACCAAAGAGCATGTAAAATACAGCGATGCACTCGCAGAAGCGCAAAAATTGGGTTATGCAGAGAAAGACCCCACTATGGATGTGGAAGGCATAGACTCATCACACAAGCTTGCAATCTTAGCAAGGGTTGGCTTTGGTGTAGATATTGATTTTAAATCTATTTATCACGAAGGTATTAGTTCTGTGGATCTGGCCGATATATGGTATGCACACGAACTGGGATATACTTTAAAACTTTTGGCAATTGCAAAAAAGGAAGGAAAGAACATCGAGCTACGCGTGCACCCCACCCTCCTTCCCCATGATCACCCGCTTTCCTCAGTAAATGGCGTCTTTAATGCTATCTGTGTCAAGGGAAGCGCCGTTGGAGAAACGATGCTCTATGGCAGGGGTGCTGGACAGATGCCCACTGCCAGCGCAGTGGTTGCAGACCTTGTGGATGTTGCGCTTGGCCGGGCAGGAATTACGTTCAATGCCATGAAGACCTTTTCAGGACGTTGTGAACGTGCCCCCATTGCCGATATTCTACAGATCAAAACACGCTATTACTTACGATTTTCTGTTGTAGATAAACCCGGCGTACTTGCAAAAATATCTGGTATTCTGGGAAATTATGAGATCAGCATTGCCTCTGTCATCCAGCACAAGGCCAGGGAAAACGGCAACGTCCCTCTCGTGATGATGACCCATCTTGCAGAGGAAGGCAATTTACAAAAGGCACTTACAGAGATTAAACGGTTAGATGTGATAAAAGACCATACAAAATTTCTACGCATGGAAGAATAGGAGGCATCATGAAATACTGCATCATTATTCCTGATGGCATGGCGGATTATCCTTTAGATAAACTTGGCGGCAGGACGCCTGTCGAAACGGCCAGAACCCCGAACCTCGATTTTCTCGCACAAAATGGGCAGCTTGGACTTGTTAGAACCATCCCCGGCGGGTTTCCACCCGGTAGTGATGTAGCCAATCTAAGCATAGTGGGTTATAGTCCCAAGGAATATTATTCCGGCCGCGCACCATTAGAAGCCGCCAGTATTGGTATTCAGCTCAAAAAGGACGATTGGGCTTTTCGGTGCAATCTTATCACTGCAGACGAAGATACCCTGGAGGATTTCTGTGCAGGTCACATAAAAACGGATGAAGCAGATGTCCTTATTAAACTCCTCAATGAAAAATTGGGAAACGATACCATTCAATTTTACACAGGCAAAAGCTATCGGCACATCATGGTATACAGAGACACGCAGAAGATGGACGCAAAGTGTTTTCCACCGCACGATATCATGGAACAATCCATCAAAAAGCACCTTCCCAAAGGAAATGGAAGCGAAATCCTTATTGACCTCATGGAGCGGTCACGGGCGCTCCTGTCTAATCATGAAATAAACAAGGTTCGCGTAGACCTGGAAGAAAACCCTGCCAATATGATCTGGCTGTGGGGACAGGGGCATCGCCCCAACATGCCCACTTTTAAAGAACGGTTTAATCTCACGGGCGCCGTTATTACCGCTGTGGATTTGATTAAGGGCATTGCCTGCTATCTTGGATGGGACATCATAGATGTACCGGGCGCTACTGGATACCTTGATACCAATTATACCAATAAGGGCCAGTATGCCATCAAGGCATTAGAAAACCACGACATGGTATTAATACACGTTGAGGCGCCCGACGAGGCCGGACATGAGGGTAACGTACACGAAAAGGTGTTGGCTATCGAACAGGTAGACAGCAAGATAATAGGACCTATCCTTGCAGCAAAGAACAAATTCAGAGACCTTCGTATATTGGTGCTTCCAGACCATTACACGCCTATTGTGAAACGGACACACACACCGGAATCAGTCCCTTTTGCGGCCTATGGCACGGGGATAGAAAAAGGAATCGGGCTTCCATATACCGAGGCTAACGCCCATGCCTCCGGCCTCTACATAAAGGATGGACACCGATTAATCGAGCGCCTTATCTCAAGTTCTTTTCGATAAATCAGGCTTTCGACTTTCTAGCCACAGAGACACGGAGATCACAGATAGTTTTTGTGAAGTCAGAAGTTTCCTCCTGGCTATGCATCAGTAGCAGGAGAAAACTCCCGCTACTACAAAATCGAAGGGCGCTGATAGTTTTTCCATAATTGCCTAAAATAGAGTGTATGGCATCCCCTTTATTGCCCCGTAACAAAGGGGGACTGAGGGGGTTGTTTATTATTCAAATTTGTTTTAATGATAAATTGGCTATTAAAAGTCTTAAAATTTCAGAAGTTCCCTCGGCAATCGTGAGCAATCTCGCATCTCGCCAGTGTCTGTGCACATCGTATTCATCTGTATACCCATACCCTCCATAAATCTGTATAGCATTATCGCATATTCTCAAAGCCATTTCTGTGGCAAAAAGCTTGGCCTGAGAAACTTCAGATACAAAGTCTTTTCCTTTGTCTCTTAAATGGGCTGAATAATAAGTAAGAAGCCTTGCTGCATTTATCTCAGTTACCATATCGGCTAATTTTTCTCGAATAAGCTGAAAATTTGAAATTTTTTCGCCAAAAGCCTCTCGATCCTTACTGTATACAAGGGATTTTTCATACGCTGCCTGCGCTATCCCTATTGCTATCGCTGCAATTGTCGCCCTTCCAGCATTGAGGATCTGTTTTGCATAATCAAGCCCCCTCCCATCTTCGCCAAGAAGATTTTCTTTCGCCACCTTGCAGTTCTCAAGGCGTATTTCTGATAATTTATGGCCTCTGAATCCAAGTTTTTGAATGACCCTGGTCACAATAAACCCCGGCGACACACCGGGAATAAGAAAAGAAGAAATGCCTCTATCTGTTCTGGCAAACACTAAAATAATATCCGCCTCTCCTGGAATTGTTATGAGCGTTTTGGTTCCATTTAAGATATATACATTTCCTGAAAGAACTGCCTTTGTCTGGATTGATTTTGCATCCGAGCCGCAGCAAGGCTCTGTGAGCGCAAAAGATGCCAAGCTTCTGCCTTCGACCAGCCCTTTTTCTTTGAGAAACTCATTTTTCTGCCGATCGTCTCCAAACAGCCTTATCCCTTCGCAGATCATTCCCTGGATAGATACCTGCAATGCAGTATTTGCACAGGCTTTTGCCAACATTTCTATAGCTGCAATATATACAGGATAAGGAAGCTCTAACCCATTGTAATCTTTAGGAAAAGGAATAGCCATAATTCCCTGATTCACTAATTTTTCTAAATTCTGTCTTGGAAACATCTCCTCCTGATCCACCCTTTTTGCAGCAGGCAGGATTTCTTTTTCAGCAAAATTTCCAATCGACTCTAAAATCAGATTATATTCATCTGCATCAGGAAAGAGCATTTCTATGATATCTTTTTGCACTTTTGTATAATACATTTATCTTACCATTCAACAATCATTGCTACTGCATTTCAGGGCACGGAGCACCGTACCCCCTACAATTATTTACATCTTTCGATTATCATTGCTAATGCATTTCCCCCGCCCATACAGAGGGTAGCCAGTCCCCTCTTCAGCCCTCTTTCCTTCAAGGCATGCACCAGTGTTACCAGTATCCTCGCACCGCTGCACCCTATTGGGTGTCCCAGTGCTATAGCCCCGCCATTTACGTTGAGTTTTTGGGGATCAATCTCCAACTCCCTAGAGACTACAATAACGGCAGAGGCATAAGGTTCGTTATACTCAATGAGATCCATATCATTTATAGTAAAGCCCGTTTTCCCTAAAAGTTTTTTGACCGCAGGAATAGGGGCTTCCATAATATCCTCAGGCTTTGTTCCTCCGGCTGCATAATCTATTATTTTGGCAAGTGGTTTTATGCCGAGTTCTCTGGCTTTTCGTGCCGAAGCTACTACCAACGCCGCAGCGCCATCGCTGAGCTGGGAACTATTTCCTGCGGTGAGAATTCCGTCTTTTTGGAAAACAGGCGGGAGTTTTGCCAGTTTCTCTAAGGAAGTATCTTCTCTTATACCCTCGTCTTTCTCAACAGGAACGCCCTGTACTTCAACAGGTATTATCTCTTCTTTAAATTTCCCGCTTTTTGTTGCAAACAAAGCTTTTTGATGGCTCATCAGACCGAACTCGTCTGCCTCCTCTCTGGTTATGCCGAATTTCTGCGCTACCCTTTCTCCGGTAATTCCCATGTGGTAACAGTTATAGACATCCCATAAACCGTCATATACCATTGCATCGGTAATTGAGGTGTCTCCAAACTTTACGCCCCACCGCAGACCTCTGATTAAATGGGGGGCAGCGCTCATATTCTCCATTCCGCCTGCAACAATTATATCTGCATCACCTGCTTTTACAGCCTGAGCTGCGAGCATAACGGCCTTAAGTCCGGAACCACATACTTTATTCACGGTAAACGAACCTATTTCAACAGGAAGTCCTGCATAGATTGCGGCCTGTCTGGCAGGATTCTGTCCAAGACCCGCGGAAATTGCATTCCCCATGATGACCTCTTCTACGTGCTGCATCTGAATGCCTGCCCTCTTTACAGCCTCCTTTATCACCATGGCACCTAGCTGTTGAGCAGGCACTTCCCTGAATGCACGTCCAAACTTACCAACAGCCGTCCTTACACCACTAATCAGAACAACTTCTTCTTCAGGCATAGGTTATCACTACAACTCCTTTCTTACCTTTTATTTTGCATATCTTCTATCTCTCTCTTTATTTCTTCTGCGTCGGGGGCATTGGGGTTGAGTTTTAAGTAAGTCAAATAATCCTTCAGTGCATTTTCATTCCTTCCCAGCTTTTTAAAGGTATTCCCGCGATGAAGGTAGGCGAAAGGATTATAAGGAAAGAGTTCGATGGAGGTGTTAAAGTCCGCAAGGGCTTCACCTGTCCTTTCTAACTGGTTTTTGATTTGACCTCGTTCGAAATACACACCGGCCAGACGAGGACTCAATTCTATCACCTTGTTGTAATCCTCCATGGACTTTTGCATGTCTCCTTTCCCACGGTACGCTTTGGCGCGGATATAATAAGCAAAGGCATTGTTTGGCGAGAATTCTATGAAGGTTGTTACCTCTTTTATAGCGTCGTCAAAGCGTTGTGCATCGGCATGAAGAATACCCCTTTTCATATAAATTTCCGTATTACCGGGATCGAGTTCCAGCGCCTTGTTGAAGTCTTCTAAGGCTTTTTCAGGTTCACCCGATTCCGCATAAGCCAGTCCACGTTGGGCGTATGCAGCCGCAAATTTGGGGTTTAAGGAAATGGCCTTGCTCAGGTCTTCAATGGTCAAGTCCGACCTGCCTATCATTTTAAAGGCAACGCCCCGGTTATAATAGGATAAGATTGAACTGGGATCTAATAACAATGCCTTGCTGTAATCCATGATGGCTTTATCGATAACCTCTATGGCAGCGTAAAGAGAACCACGATTATAATAGGCTGGCGCATAATCAGGATTCAGCTCGATGGCTTTGTTATAATCACTTATTGCCCATTCAATATCCTTCATCTTTTCATAAATAACACCGCGGTTACAAAAAGCTACGGCATCGTTCCCATGCAACTCGATGGCGCGATTTACGTCTTTTAATGCGGCTTCTATACTACCTTTTTCTTTTTGAATTATTGAACGGTTCAGGTAAATATCAGCAATAACTTCGTCAACAGTAAGATTCTTGAGGTAATATCCATTCTTGACGCTTGCCTGTGAAATACGCTTCCCGTGCATATTGATATAATAACTATCAGGAGTAAACATACCTTCATAACCCGTTTCAATATTTCTACGGAAATCTCCGTCATCGTACCGTACAAATATATGTTCCGGCACGCTTACCCCATATATAGGCAAATGTAAGCCTTCTGCTAAACAGAGATAGAGAATTGACAAACCTACACAGTTGCCGATTTTCGTATCCAAAACCTTATTTAAGGATATATATTCAAGATTGCCCGTTTGAACGTACTTAAATTGGAGTTCGTTAAAAAGCACAATGTTCATGGTCTTGAGAATCTGCTCAGGCTCTGTTTCGTCACGGAGGCTCGTTTTGATATTTTCAATGATATTTTCAATCTTTTTGAGATAGTATGCACTATCGATTTCTGGATAGGATTCTTTTGCGATTTTAAGAGCAGTCGTTGCCAGACTTGTATCTGTTGTGTTAATTTCCCAAACCGGGTTTGGCCTTAAACTTTCTGCCAATAGATCGAACGAGACAGGCATCAGACCAATGAAAAAACATTTGAAACCACAGATTGCACAGATAAAAAATATGAATTTTTTACTTATCTGTGTAATCAGTGAAATCTGTGGTTGCCTTCTCATTTTGCTAGTATGCATGCTTGTTGACGAGTCCATTCCATACGGTGAGCCAGATTATCTTCAGATCAAAATGAGTGACCAGTTTTCAATGTAATACAGGTCGTATTCAATTCGTTTTTCCAATGATGTGTTTCCACGCCAGCCGCTGATCTGAGCCCAGCCTGTAATCCCAGACTTCATCTTGTGTCTTAACATATTTTGGGATAGTACTTCTAAAATTTTCAATAAAGACGGGCTGTTCAGGACGAGACCCCATGATACTCATATCTCCCTTTAATACATTGAAAAACTGCGGAAGCTCATCCAGGCTTGTCCTTCTGAGTAATTTACCAATTTTAGTGCGTCTCGGATCGTCTTTCTTTGTCCAAACAGGGACTGTTTCTTGTTCTGCATCTATAAACATCGTTCGAAACTTAAGCATATTGAATGTTTTACCATCCAGTCCCATCCTTTCCTGCTTAAAGAATATATGACCTCTGGAAGTGAGTTTAATCAATATTGCAATAATCAGCATAACAGGAGACGTAAAAATTATTACAAGAGAAGAAAAAACCTCTTGAAAACAAAAGTATTGAAAAATCTAGTCACAGAGGATACAAAGAAATTTATGCTACTAATTGTAATTACTCACAGATGCTTGTCAATGCATTATTTTGTCACAAGTTCAGCGACTTTATAAACAGGCGTGAACAACCTCTCTGTTTTTTATTAGATTGTTAGTAATTCGTATTTGACCTTGTTACCAATATTGTGCTTTATTCTTGACATAAATTTTCTATAATATTAGTATAATAAAGTTTGTCACGTCCAATAGTTACAACTAAATTTAATGTTAAGGAATTTTCAATCTTTTGTGATTCCACTCTAAAAAGAGGGGATAAAGGGGTGTGTAAGTTTGCCGCAACCCCCCCAGCCCCTATGGTAGGTCAGGCGTCCCCGCCTGACATTATGATGACAAGCGGGGACGCTTGTCCTACCAATAAGTGGAGCTTAAAATCGCTGCCGAAAGCGACCTAATTTAATAATATAAATTTATGATGCAAAAGAGAAACAATATTCTCGTTATCGATGATGATAATCTGATGCGAGTATCATTAAAAAGTCTCCTGGAAGAAAATGGATACCATGTTTATACCGTGTCTTCCGGAGACGAAGCCGTTCAAATACTGGGCAAACACGGTGTAGATTTAATCCTCTTCGACCTCAGACTACACGATGTCAGCGAGCTTTCGTTAGTAAACAAGATTAAAGAGTCCTCTCCCAATGCAATCATTCTTGTCATGATTGACCAAAACAAAATCAAAACAGTAATTAATACCGTGTGTTTAGATACTGTTGACTATATCCTAAAACCGTTTGACTCTGATTATTTAAAGAAGACCGTTGAAAAAGCCCTTTACAAGCAACAGTTGGAGGCTAGTCTTAAAAAGACACTGCTAGAAGAAGAAATTATTAGCAATATCAATAAAACTATTGCCACCAGTTTAGATATTCGGGAAGTTTTTCCAACGTTATGTAATGAATTAAAGAAGGTTATTTCATTTGATCGTGCTTGTTTAATTATTTCAAATGAACAGGGGCAATGGTTTCAGGTGTTTGCACTAACGAAAACGTACAACTTTAGCGAGATTAATGAGGGTGGATCTTTTCCATTGTCCGGCAGCCTCCTTGAAGAAGTTGTCAAGACTGGAAAACCTGTCATAGCCAATAATACGGGAAAAGGTCGTTTTTGGACAGACAATGTATTACTTAAAGAAGGAATACACTCTCGGCTCGGATTCCCGCTTACCTATAAGGGCAAAGTACTTGGCGCCTTTACCTTTGGCAGTGGAAAAACAAACAGTTTTAGTGAACACTCCTATTACTATCTCTGGCAGATAGCGCCACAGCTTGCCATTGCACTCGAAAATACAAAGCTGTTTAGCTGTATTAAAGCCTCGGAAGAACGTTACAAGACTTTATTTAATAACGCTGCCGATTCCATGATGATGCTGGATCTCAACGGAAAAATTCTCACGATAAACCAGCGAGAAGAAGAAATTATTGGTTACAAAATGGAAGAGCTTTTGGGCAAGTATATTTATGATTTTTTACCTGACGCATCAAAAAAATCTGTGACGAAACTTCTTCCAATAGCAGTTAACACCAAAGTTCAAACAACCGAAATTGAAGTCATCGGTAAAAACCAACAAGCCTTAGTAATGGAACTGGATATCTCTGTGGTGAAAGACGAGCATAATGTTTTATACATGCTCGCACACTTTCGAGATATAACCAGAAGAAAATTTCTCGAATTGGAGTTAAAAGAAGAAAAGGAAAAACTGGATAATATCGTGAGTGAAATAGGGGCAGATCTCTTAGTCGTTAATCGGGACTATAAAATATGCTGGGCTAATAAACGATTAATCGAAAATCACACGTTAGGTAAGAACATCATAAATCGTACCTGTTTTGATGCCTATTGTCGTCTTAAATCTGTTCCCAATGATTGTCCCTCTATCAAGGTGTTTAAGACAGGGAGAATAAATCAAACCGAGTATATCATTCATAGGCAACATAAAAAAATATTTTTCAACGTAACCAGTTCCCCTATTTTTGATAAAGAGGGAAAGGTTGTGCAGGTACTGGAATTGTTTCAGGACATCACAGCAAGAAAACTAGACGAAGAAAAACAGAAAAAATTGCAACTGCAATTGGTACACTCCGACAGGTTAATCTCTATTGGACGAGTTGCAGCCGGGGTGGCTCATGAAATTAATACACCCCTCGCCATACTTTCAGGCATAATACAGGGTTTTCTCGAAAGAAATAATACGTTCACAAGGGAGACCGTAAAAGAATTCAGGACGATGCAAAAGGTAACAAAACGTATTGAGAAAACGGTAGATTCGTTATTAGACCTATCTCACTCCGAGGGAAACGAACATCCGAAACCCATTAATATTAATGAATTAATTAAAAACACGGTCTCCCTTATTATCGAACAGTTTACGGCAAAAAACAAAAATATCACCTTAAAACTCTCTTCACGATTGCCTCAAATCAAAGGATTTACAGAGCAATTGCAGCAGGTATTTATGAATTTACTCATCAATGCCGACGACGCCACTTCGACTGGCGATACCATTTCAATTGCCACAGCTCAAAAAGACAAAAATACCATCTCAATCAGTTTTAAAGACACTGGCACCGGTATTCATAGGAACTGTCTGTCTAAAATCTTTGACCCATTCTTCACAACAAAAGAAGTGGGGAAAGGAACGGGACTTGGTCTATCGATTACGCATGGAATTATAGAAAGGCATCATGGTACAATTCATGTCAAGAGTAAAATAGGTAGAGGTACTACCTTTGATATCAATTTACCCATAGATTTTGGAAAGGCGACAGTCCATGGATAGAGGAATAAAAATATTAGTCGTAGACGATGACAAGGACTATAATTTATATTTAACCAAATTCCTGTCTAATGAAGGATACCTTACCAAAGGCATTCCCAAACCGATGGATACACTGCCCACATTGGAACAGGAAAAGTATCAGATTGTCATACTCGATCTAAAAATGCCGCAAATAAACGGTACAGAATTACTCAAAGAAATAAAATCGAAATATCCAAATATTTGTGTTATCATATTAACGGGATACCCTTCTTTTAAAACAGCCGTTGAGACGATGAAGCTTGATGCATTTGACTACTTAAAAAAGCCATTTGATTTAAATGATTTACGAAGGGCGCTCAATAATGCGCAAAAAACGTATTGCCTTATTGGAAGCTCAAAGGATAAGCTCAAAAGTTCTGTGGGAAAGAAACTTAAATTTTTAAGAAAAAGTAAAAAAATCACACAGAAGCAATTAGCAAACCGTACCAGTTTATCGCCGAGTTTGCTGTCACAGATAGAAAATGGACAAATCGCAACCTCTCTTGCTACTCTGGATAAATTATCATCGGCGCTTAACGTTAAAATATCATATTTTCTTGATGAAGAGGTCGTTGAAGTTACAGCGAATGAATAGATAGGATATCAGACTTTTATACAGCGTTATTTTTGCAGGAGTTTTACTGAATGGACAAACTGATCAATATCATCTCAAATTTAGGTTCTCCAAAAATCATGGTTATCGGGGATCTGATGCTCGATAAATATGTATGGGGCGAGGTAAAACGCATCTCACAGGAGGCCCCTATCCCAATCATCAATGTCTCGTCTGAAGATGTTCGGCCAGGAGGCGCTGGAAGTGTTGTAAATAATTTAAAAACATTGGGAGCACAGGTATTTGTCTGTGGAATTATTGGGGATGATGCACATGGACATGCGCTCATGAGCATTTTCAAGCAACTTGGAGCAGATACGGCAGGAATTATGGTTGATAAAAGCCGTCCAACCATCATGAAAATGCGTTTCATGGGGCACTTGCAAACCGCTGGGAAAGGGGTACAGCAACTCCTGCGGGTTGATTACGAAAAGACGCATGTTATATCTGCCGAAATCGAAACACAGCTTAATAACTATTTAAATAAAACCATACCGTCATGCGATGTTGTCCTGGTTTCTGATATGAATAAAGGATTACTTTCACATTCATTTCTGAAAACAATAGTAACGCTTTGCAAAAAACATAAAAAGACTGCGATTGTCGACCCCAAGCTTGTAAACGATTATTCCTGTTACGAAGGTTTTACAGCCATGACCCCTAACAGGAATGAAACCGAATTTGCCACCGGAATAAAAATCACCGATAACGACAGCCTGCATCGTGCCGGAAATAAACTCGTTTCAAACCTTTCGCTGGAGTATTGCGTCATTACCATTGATAAAGACGGCATGTTCCTGTATCACAAAAATGGAGGTGGAAAGATAATACCGACCGTTCCACGTGCCGTATTTGATGTGACAGGCGCGGGTGATATGGTGCTCAGCATGTTTGGCATGGTAGTCGGGAGTGGTCATGGTTTTGAGGAGGCTGCGCCACTTGCCAATATTGCAGCCGGAATAGAAGTTGGAAAGATTGGCGCAACCCCGGTCAGTAAAGGTGAAATTATGAGTGAACTCATGGGTGGCAAAAATCCATTTTCTGGTAAAATTAAGGATGTCGAAATACTCGCAGGTATACTGAATGAACACAGAAAGAAAAATGATAAAATTGTCTTCACAAATGGCTGTTTTGATATATTACACATTGGACATATTGAATATCTTAAATTTGCTCGGAAACAGGGCGATTTGCTTGTGGTAGGTTTGAATACCGATAGATCCGTCAAGAGTCTGAAAGGCCCCACACGCCCCTTTGTTTCCGAAGTAGAACGTGCAAAAATGCTTTCCGCATTGGAAGACGTAACTTACGTAGTGCTCTTTGACGAGCAGACCCCCTTGAATTTGATATCGGCCGTAAAACCCGACGTACTGGTAAAAGGGGAAGATTGGAAAGATGCTGGCGCAGTAGGCAGCGAAATTGTTGAATCCTACGGGGGAAAAGTCGTGTTTGCACCCTTTGTAGAAGGAGTTTCAACTACCAACATAGTTTCCAGAATAATCAAACAGCATAGCGAAACGGAAACATTAAAAGACGCCGTTGGTCAAACTTCTTAAATAATATAGAAAATCCCCCTTAGAAAAGGGGGCTAGGGGGTTGTAAAATAGCCCAGAAAAAGCACAACCCCCTGAATCCCCCTTTGTTAAGGGGGACTTAAACGGAATAACTCAAATGGAAAACGAATTCTTATGGACGATATAGAATTACAACTACAGGAAAGCATCGATACCAAAAAGGCATTATTATCGGCTAATCTCGATATAATTAGAAAAATAGCTGATACGGTAGTAAAAGCATTCAAAAACAACCATCGCATCTATCTCATTGGCAATGGTGGTAGCGCTGCAGATGCACAGCACATTGCCGGTGAGCTAATTGGAAGGTTCAAAATGAACCGACGCCCCCTCCCTGCCGTTGCCCTGACAACCAATACTTCTGTAATTACTGCTCTTGCAAATGATTTTGGGTATGATACCTGCTTTACCAGACAAGTCGAGGCGCTGGCTAACAGAGGCGACGTTATCCTGGCTTTTAGCACCAGCGGAAATTCAAAAGGCATTGTAGATGCAGTCAAAGTCGCAAGGAATATGGGGGCGATTACCATTGGATTCACCGGGAAGGACGGCGGTCTCTTAGGCAGTGCAGCCGATATCTGCTTGAAAATTCCATCAACCAACACACCTCGAATACAGGAATGTCATATCACCGTTGGACATATCGTATGCTCGATTGTCGAAAAAGAACTTTTTGGGGCAGCAAATAAGTGAACAAGAAAAAAGCCGTATTTCTTGATCGTGACGGTACTATTGTCGTCCACGAACCTTACGTGAGTTCCCCCAACCAACTCAAATTATTACCCAATGTCGCCGAAGGTATCCGCCTTTTCAAAGAGCATGGATATCTGGCAATTGTTGTGACCAATCAGTCCGGTGTGGCCAGGGGACTTTTCAGTGAAGAGCGTTTAATGCTTATCCACAAAAAATTGATGAGCATGCTGAAAGACGAGGGGGTTGATCTCGACGATATCTATTATTGCCCGCACCACAGAGAAGGGATAATAGAACAATATAGATTGGAATGCGATTGCAGAAAACCCAAGCCAAAAATGCTCCTGGATGCTGCAAAAAAACACAATATTGATTTAACACAATCCCTCATGGTTGGGGATTCAGTGGAGTTCGATATGCAGACCGGTAAAAATGCGGGTTGTACGTCTATATTGATAAAGAACGGCTGTGCGGATGACACAAATAGTAATTCCATATCAGGGATAGATTATGTCGTGAGAGACTTGCTAGAGGCCGCAAGGATTTTTACAAAAAGTTAAAACAGGAAAGAGTTTGTTATATAGAAATTACGATTAGAATTTGTGAATTATAAAGCGTCTCCTAAATCTTACTTTCAGTTTCTTTTATTACCCAATCTAAATAACTCTTTGACCCGTGGATAATTGGCACAGCGATGATTTCAGGCACTTCATAGCTGTGTAACTCTTTGACGCGTTTTTCCACGGTGTTGAACAGCTCTTCTCTCGTCTTCATAATCATCAATACTTCGCGTTCGACATTTAGTTTTCCCTGCCATTTAAAAATAGACTCGATTGGCTGCACGATATTGCAACAGGCAACTTTGCCCTCTTCTACCAGGGTTTGACCGATCTTTCGAGCCTCTTCCGTTGAACTGGCTGTTACAAAAATTACAATCGTTTTTGTCATGCCAGACCTCTTTCAATTGTCCGCCTATCGCACATGCCGCCGTGTCTTTTCAAAAGATATTCAATTTCTCCGCTATCCTCCTCATCCCGCGTCACATATACCAGCGTACAGCGGCATCCTTCAGGGCTTTTACAGCCTGCGTGAGGGGGTTTTATGTCATGGAGCATCTTATGATTGGGAAGCAGATGCCTTCCGTCTAATGCCTTGCATACGTCGCAGGTATCGCCGTCTTTCGCTGCTGAATAATAGACATAGGCGATTTCTTTCAGGTGGGTATTGACTACATCTGACTTTTTCTCTTTATGGACTGGAGGGGATTGATAGGTATTTCTTGCTGTCCTGCCTTTTATACTATTTTTAATGAGATAATAAATGAGGTAGACCGCTATGAGAAATACAAGAAAACGTATCATTGACTACACGGAACCTTTGGGCTTTCTCAGCATGAATAAACACAATCCGCCCACAACCAATATCGCCTGGGTCAATATGATGCTCTTGATCCATATCGCAAAGCATCCCCATAACACTTCTGTCCCGCGTGCCTGCTCAATCACAACGGAAACACGCATAAAGGCATAGATCGAAATCAACGAGACGAGTATCGCCATAATGATTATAATAAATGCCTTTAATTTCTGTTTCATGGTTCTTTGTCTCTCATTTGTCATGTTTATCAAAGGTAACAGTTACGTTTTCTGGTTCTTTCTGTTTATTCACCGTTTCTATAGTTTTGCCTTGTTCCTTAAAGTTCACATTCACGGCCTTTTTATATTCCGAGACTGCCTCATCTATCATATCTTTTTCCTCATAGGCATATGCCAAATTATACCGGGCGCCAATATTTTCAGGGTCGTTACTCACGGTCTTTCTGAATTCGCTGATGGCGCTCTCTACCATATTTTTACTTGCATACGCCAATCCCAAATTAAAATGGGCTTTTGATGAAACAGGATTCAATTCCAACAGTTTTTTCCATGTGGAAATCGCATCATCATACAAACCCTGTTGCAAATAAACGGCGCCCAGCTTGTCGTAAGCTTCCGGAAAACTTATATTGGATGTAATGGATTTGTTATACATAACTGCGGACTTGTCGAGCAAGCCTCGATCAGCATAAGCCTCACCCAGTTTGTAAAGGGCGCGGGTATTGTCAGGATTTGTTTTTATGATATTTTCAAATTCCAAAATCGCCTCGTCACACAGTCCTTTCCCATAATATGCCTCCCCAAGATTGAGTCGCACCATGACATTAGAAGGATCCTTTGTCAAAATTCCTTTATACACATGTATGGCTTCATCCAGCATTCCTTTTGTGGCATACGTATGACCCAGATAGCACGATGCCAGCAAGTCGTCAGGATTTTCATCTACGACCTTTTTAAAAGACGTTATGGCCTCATCAAAGAAACCTCTCGCATACTGGTTATACCCAGCAATACTTTCAGGGGCTATACTCTTGTTAACAGTTTGATAAGCCCTAGTCTTTTCATAGATTCTTTTCCCTTCTTTGGCCAGCTCCATATTCCTCATAGCCTCCATATCTTTGGGATTTATCTTTAGCGCCAGATTATGTTCTGCAATGGCTTCATTAAACATATTTTTATTCCTATAGGCAAATCCGAGGTTATCGTGAGCCTTGGAATAATCAGGATTAATCTTTACGGCAAGTTTAAATTCCGCTATTGCCTCATCAAACATTTTCTGCCTGCATAAAGCCACACCGAGGTTGTTGCGGGCTTCTGCAAGATCAGGTTTAATCGTGAGCGCCTTCTTAAATTGCACGATTGCCTCATCAAGCATGTCCTTATTCACATAATTTGCGCCAAGATTATTAAACCCCATCGCCAACTGGTATTTGTCTGCCTCGCTGTTATCCTTTGATTGTTTTTTATTCGAAGAAGCACATCCAAAGAAGCACAAGACAAGGCAGATACACATCAATGTCTTTTGCCACTGGCATTTGGATTTGGTCATTTTTTCCCCTGTAAAAAATTCTGTGTTTTGTGGTAAATCCATCTTACTGCAGCCAATCATCTATGTGCGGTATTTTCATTAATTTATATAGAATCAATATCAAAGTCAATGATAAAAATAGTTAACTTCCTCCATTCTCCATAATAAACACAGCGAATTTCCTTATGCTTGCAACAATTCAAAAACCTCGTTCCTCAATTGATTTGTTACCTGAATAGTATATTCGCGATCTGTCCTTGAATTGTCAAAAGATAGAGGCTTGCCAAAATTCATTTTAACGTATCTCTTTCCCGGGTGAGAGAGCCATCCACGTTTTGGCATAAATTGATTACTGCCGCAGATAGCCATAGGCACAACCCTCCTCCCTGATTTCAAGATAATCAATGAAATACCTCTTTTAAATGCACCTAGCTGACCGTTCTCACTACGCGTTCCTTCAGGAAAAACGACAAGTGATTTTTTTGCTGTCAGCTTCTTAACGGCTGTTAAAAGGGTTTCATAGGCCTTTCTATCTTCACTTCTTTGAATGGGAATGTGGCCTGATGCCTTCATGTATGCCCCCAGGATTGGAATACGAAAGATCGTGTCTTTCGAGATAAAGCTAAAGTTTATAGGTATACAGGCCAGAGAGAGTTTGATATCCATCATACTTTGATGGTTTGAGATAAAGATGACTGGCTCGTCCCTTGGTATGTTCTCCAGCCCGTGAATTTCTATCTTCATGCCCAGGAGTTTAAATGCGATGCGGCTAAAAACCCTTTCTATCGTATTAAATGTATTTTCCTTGTCTTTTGTATCCTGGGTTAAGATTGCAGCCATCAATGTAGAAAACATCCAGAGTAAAACGAATAATGTCCACGAATACAAAGTAACCACTATCTGATAAAATTTATACATAACAAATGTACTTCCACTTCTAAAAAAAATTCAGGACCGAATACTTATTTAATTGTCGTTATTTTAGCTTCAAATTACCGTTTTTCAATAATTAAGATTTTGTTTGACAAATTAGCACTTAAGGCATAACCTTAAATTTAAGATAAAATATTACAATGTCCTCGAACATTACCAGATCCATGAAGGAACTATTCTTTAAATCAATCCAAACATTACAAGATCTGTTTGACTTTATTATTCTTCTAAACTCCAGAGACAATAAGCCACAAAACAGCCGCGGCGTCATAAGGTCGTCTTTACGGACGGTTGCTAAGAGCGCTATTGTAAACAGATTTTATGGAGGACTTGCGCTCTTATTTTCAACATGTCTGCTTTTATTATTATTGGGTGCGGTTTGTGTTTATAGTTTTCTCAGATTTCCACCCGGTCTTGTTATTTTCTCTATTGGCAGCCTTGTTATACTATTCCTTGTTTTTTTAAGGGTATTCCTGATACCCTTATTCTCCTTATTGAACAAGGATAAAATTGCGCTATTAATCGAACGAAAGTATCCTTCCCTGAATAACACCCTCATCAGTTCTATTCAATTAACCAGGCACAAATTACACGAAAAGAAAGTAGAATATTCCGGGCAAATGGTCTCGATGCTTGTGGATAATACAGCAAATCAATTAAGACAGCTAGACCTCGGTCGTGTAATTGATAAAAAGTTCCTCCGATTAAGCTGTATAATTCTGAGCTTCTCTGCGTTTGTTTTTTGTACAATGTACGTATTACATCGTTCGTATTTCGATAAAAACATACCCCTCCTCTTTAGCTGCCTCGTTAATGGAAAAGGAATTTATGAAAAGGGGCTATCCGCTTATGCAGGGCCTATTATTGGAGACATTACGATAAGTTATCGATATCCGCTCTATTCTGGATTGCAGCAAAAAACTGTATACAATACCAGCGGAGATATTAAAGCATTAAAGGGAAGTGAGGTGCAAATGAGCGCCATAAGTGACCGGGCCTTAGCATCTGCAGCAATCATCTTTAACGATTCAACCAAAATTCCCTTTGTGGTAGAAAACGGCAAAACAATGAAAGGCACTCTGGCATTACTTGAGAGTGGAACGTATGTTTTCGAGACTACTGATAATATGGGCAGAACATTCAAGGATGCGATACCCCATAAAATTCAAGTGGATGCAGACCAATATCCTGAGATATCCATAAATGCCCCGGGAAAAGATATCACGGTCAATGAAAAAGATGTAGTTGAACTCAAGTATACGACAAATGATGACTTCGGCATAAGCGAAATTTCTCTTGTGTTCGAGCAAGGAAATGAAAGAAAAGCTAAAATAATTACCAGCTTTAGTAAGAGACAACTCCAATATAGCGGCGCTTATTCATGGTCGCTCAGTGAATTAAACCTGAAGCCGGATGATAAGATTCCATACCATATCGAGGTAAAAGACAAC
>Ga0209212_1003686_pt1 | contig 19842 bp, 23 predicted proteins | sample RifGroC2_FD_183996 | JGI IMG/M metagenome (GOLD analysis project Ga0209212, IMG submission 183996) | Groundwater microbial communities from Rifle, Colorado, USA - Groundwater C2 (SPAdes) (version 2) | ecosystem: Environmental > Aquatic > Deep subsurface > Groundwater | place: Rifle, Colorado... | reverse complement strand
CGTTGGGCGCTGTCGCGCTGGCGCTCCAGTTGCTCAAGGCTGGCCAGCAGCTCCTGCTTGGCGCGCGCCAACTGCTCCAGACGCTGGCCGTCGACACGCCCTTCGCCGAGCACCAGGCGTTCCTCCTCGAGCAGGGTGACGAAGCGCTGCAAGGTCTGCTGTTGGCGTTCGAGGTGCTTGGCCAGGCTCATGGGCGGATATCCGGTGACTGGGTGGAGGGCGGCCCGGTCGTTCAGCCGCGGTTGTCGTCGAGCAGTTCGCGCACGCTGCTGATCAGCCCGTCGGCGATCCGCTCGGCGCGGATTTCCAGGCGGCCTTCGCTGATCGCCTGACGGATTTCCGCCACACGGGCCTGGTCGATGTCCGCGGCGGCGCTCTGGCCGGCGGTCTGGCTCAGGTGCGTGACGGCGGCGGGCGTCGACGACTGGATTGGCGCATCGCTGCGCTGCGCCCTGGTGCTGGCGTCCTTCCCCTCGCTGGGGGTCGGTCGTGCCGTCAGGGTGGGGCGGTCGATTTTCACGGTAGGCCTCTAACGCATATCGCGTATCGCGTGGATATGTAACTAGTATCGGCCGGCCGGCGGCGGGCTTGAGTCCTGTGACGGGACAAAATAGCAAAAAAGCCCGGGGTGCGGCGGCACGTCCGCTCAGAAGCGTATTTCCAGGCGATTGGGGCCGCTGACCCGGGCGCGCAGGATCTCGCCGTCGTCGGTACGTACGCGGATTTCGCTGCCCAGACTGCCGTTGTCGAGGGCGACGCCGTCGCGACTGACGCTGAAGCCGCGGCCGCGGGCTTCGACCGTGACCCGCGCGTTGCGTTCGATCAGCTGCGGTGCGCGCAGGGCGTTGCTCTGCAGCGAGTCGCCTTCGGCGAGGGGGCGGCTGGCCTGCAGGCCGATGGCTTGCGCGGGGTCGGTGAGGACGTTGCGCGGCAGGCGGTCGAGATCGCCGCTGCGGCGGGCCAGCATGTCGGCCGTCAGGACTTCGCCGGCGGCGATCGGCCGGGCGGCGACCAGGTACTCGCTGGCGATGCGGATGAGCGCCTGCAGGTAGCGAGTCTGCTCGCCTTGGCCGGAACAGCGCAGGCCGACCGCGACGCGTCCGAGCAGGCGCTGGTTGCTCTGCGGCAGGAACGGCTGCGGATCGGTGCAGGGCGCCAGCGTTGCGGTCGGCTGGATCACTTCGATGCGGGCCTGCGCGCTGTCGGCGCCCAGCTGGGCGAGCAGGAAGTCGCGGACCCGCTCCGCCGTCGGATCCTCGGCGCTGGCGAGGCCAGGCAGGAGCAGGGCGAGCAGACAGGCGCGGGGCAGGCGGCGCAGTTGGAGGCGCTTCTGCGGGCGGGGGCGGTGCAGGTCCGGCATGGGGATTCCGGCGGTGTCGGGGGGTGCAGGCATTCTAGGTGCGGCGGGGGCCGGGCAAGGGTGGAAATGGTCGATAAATGCGGGCCTGTTTCTGTCTTTGTGGCGACAGGTGCCGTTTTATCCTGTGAGCTGAATCAATCATCCATTTTGTGCGAGGACCGCACGCATGCTCGACAAGCTCGATGGCGCGCTGCGTTTTCACCAGGAAGTCCTGAATCTGCGCGCCGAGCGCCAGCAGGTGCTTTCGGCCAACATCGCCAACGCCGATACGCCGAATTTCAAGGCGCGTGACTTCGATTTCTCCCGTGAACTGACCAGCGCGATGCAGGATGGCCGGGCCAGCGCTGGCGGCCTGTCGCTGGCCACCACGTCCACGCGTCACCTGCAAGGAAGCGGCGCGGATCTTCCCAGCGTGCGTGAGCTGCTCTATCGGATACCGGACCAGCCCAGCATGGACGGCAATACCGTGGACATGGATCGCGAGCGCAGCCAGTTCACCGACAACGCCCTGCGTTACCAGGCCGCCCTGACCCTCATAAGCAACCGTCTGCAGGGGCTGAAAACAGCCATGCAGCCGGAGTAAGCAGGAAAACACAGCATGTCGATGTTCAATGTCTTTGATATCGCCGGTTCGGCACTGAGCGCCCAGTCGCAGCGGATGAACGTGACCGCCAGCAACCTGGCTAACGCCGACAGCGTTGCCGGGCCGGATGGCCAGGCCTACCGCGCCAAGCAGGTGCTGTTCGAAACCCAAGTGCAGGGCAGTTCCGACATCGGCGGTGTGCGCGTTTCCCAGGTGGTCGAGGACCAGACACCGCTGCGCCAGGAGTACCGTCCGGAGCATCCGCTGGCCGACGCGCAGGGCTACGTGAGCCTGCCCAACGTCGAGCCGGTGCATGAGATGGTCAACATGATCTCCGCTTCGCGCTCCTACCAGGCCAACGTCGAAGTGATGAACACCAGCAAACAGCTGATGCTGAAAACCCTGACTCTGGGCGAAGGCTAAGGGGCGAGACAATGAACAACACGATCGACAGCTCGGTAGTCAGCAAGCTGAATGCCGGCGCGGCTTCTGCGACGACCAAGAGTACCAGCGCCGACCTGCAGGAAAACTTCATGACCCTGCTGGTGACGCAACTGCAGAACCAGGATCCGCTCAAGCCCATGGAGAACGCCGAGCTGACCTCGCAGCTGGCGCAGATCAACACGGTCAATGGCATCGAGCAGCTCAATACCACGCTGGCGAGCATCACCGGGCAGATCGAGGAAGGGCAGGCCCTGCAGGCCGCCGCCCTGGTCGGACGCGGGGTGCTGGTGCCGGGCGAGCGGGTGCTGGTCGGCAGCGGTGTGACCACGCCGTTCGGTATCGAACTGGAGCAGGCGGCCGACGAGGTTTCTGTGACCCTGGTCGACAGCACCGGCAAGGCGGTGCGCCAGTTCGACCTGGGCAACCTGAAGGCCGGAGTGCAGTCGTTCACTTGGGACGGCGAGCTGGAGGACGGCAGCGCGGCGCCGGATGGTGCCTATACCGTGAAGGTAGAAGCTCGCGCCAATGGCGAGGCCCTGTCGGCCACCACCCTGAACTATGCCCAGGTGGGCGGCGTCACCCGCACCGAATCCGGGCCGCTGCTGGATCTGGGGGCTGTGCAGGGTAGCGTCAGCCTGGCGGATGTCCGCCAGATCCTCTGAGCCTGATTCCTTATCGATAGATTCGCAGTGACCGGGCCTCATCAGTGATCGGTCGCCATAACCCTTACGGAGCAGCACATGGGCTTTTCGCAGGCACTCAGCGGTCTCAACGCCGCCTCCAGCAACCTCAACGTGGTCAGCAACAACATCGCCAACTCGCAGACGGTCGGCTTCAAGAGCTCCACGACTCTGTTTGCCGACGTTTATGCGGGGGCCAAGGTCGGTCTGGGTACCCGCGTCGCCGGGGTAATGCAGAACTTCAACGCCGGTAGCCTGGAGACCACCGACCGTGGCCTCGACCTGGCTATCAGTGGCGACGGCTTCTTCCGCCTCAATCAAGGCGGTCAAGTGGTCTACTCGCGCAACGGCCAGTTGACCCTGACCCCAGAAGGCTATCTGGAAAATGCCCAGGGCGCGCAACTGCTGGGGAGTAACGGGGTCATTCAGATCCCGTCCGACGGCATGCCGGCCAGTGCCACCAATCAGGTCGATGCGACCTTGAACCTGGATGCCAACGCCACCCCGGTAGTCCGGGCGACCACGCCGTTCGACGCCAGCGATGCCGACACCTATTCCTATGCCAATACCGCTACGGTGTTCGACTCCCTTGGCAATAGCCACAACCTGGTGATGTATTTCACCAAGACCGGCACCAATACTTGGGAAGTGCAGTCCGGTCTTGACGGTGTGGTGAATCCTGCTCAGACCCAGACGCTCACCTTCAACTCCAGCGGCGTGCTTACGGCCGGTGGGGCGGGCAATTACGCCTTCCCCATGACCAACGGCGCGAACAATATCAATTTTGAACTCGACCTCGCCGGTACCACCCAGTTCGGCAACGACTTCGAGATGTCCAGCTTGAGCCAGAACGGCTACACCGCCGGCAGCCTGGTGGGCTTCGTCATCGACGAGAACGGAGGCGTGATCGGTAACTACTCCAATGAGCAGTCGCGCGAAATTGCTCAGATCCAGCTGGCCAACTTCCGCAGTCCGGAAGGCCTGCAGCCGGTGGGCGACAACGCCTGGGTGGAAACCACCGCATCGGGGCAGCCGCTGCTGGGGGCGGCCGGGGTCGGCCAGTTCGGCTCGATTGAAACCGGCGTGGTCGAAGCCTCCAACGTCGATCTGACCAATGAACTGGTCGACCTGATCATTGCCCAGCGCAATTTCCAGGCCAATGCCCAGTCGGTCAAGGCCCAGAGCGACGTGCTCGAGCAAGCGGTCAACCTGAGCTAAGCCCGGAGCCTGAACCATGGATCGCATGCTGTTTACCGCCATGAGCGGCGCCAAGCAGAGCCTTGACCAGCAAGCGGTGGTCACCCACAACCTGGCCAACGCGGTCACGCCGGGCTTCCGTGCCCAGCTGGCGGAAATGCGCGTGGTGCCGGTGCTGGGCGATGGCCTGCCGACCCGCGCTTCGGTACAGGTCGCCACCGTTGCCGCCGACTTCAGTCCGGGGCCGGTGAGCCGTACCGGCCGCGGCCTGGATGTGATCCTCGATGAGGGGGCCTGGATGGCGGTGCAGGCTGCCGATGGCAGCGAGGCCTATACCCGTCGCGGCGACTTGCAGGTCGACGGCAACGGCATGTTGACCGTGGCCGGCCACCCGGTGATCGGCGAAGGCGGGCCGCTGGTGGTGCCGCTGGGCAGCGATGTCAGCATCGGCAGCGACGGTACCGTCAGCGCCGTGCAGCTGGGCCAGGACCCGAACACCAGTGGCCAGGTGGGCCGCATCAAGCTCGTGGCGGGCGGCGCGGACAACCTGCAGCGCGGCGACGACGGCCTGTTCCGCGGGCTGCCGGATGCGGGAGGTGCGGCGCAGCCGCTGCCGGCCGACGAAACCATGCGCCTGGCCACCGGCTCCCTGGAAGGCAGCAATGTCAGTGCCACCGAAGCCATGGTGGCGATGATCGACAATGCGCGACGCTACGAGATGCAGATGAAGGCCATCAGTAGCGCCGACGAGAATGCCCAGCGCGCCAACAGCCTGTTGTCCCTGCAGGGATGACGCCACCGGCCGCCGCGGCGGCCGGATGAACGATAGAGGAATCGACCGATGATCAGATCGCTGTGGACGGCCAAGACCGGCCTGGAATCCCAGCAGGTGCAGATGGACGTGATTGCCAACAACCTGGCCAACGTCGGCACCAACGGCTTCAAGCGTACCCGCGCGGTGTTCGAGGATCTGCTGTACCAGAACCTGCGTCAGCCGGGGGCGGACAGCACCACCCAGACCAAGCTGCCGTCCGGGCTGCAGATCGGTACCGGTGTGCGTCCGGTGGCCACCGAGCGCCTGCATAGCCAGGGCGGCCTGCAGGGGACCGAGAACTCCAAAGACCTGGCGATCAACGGCAAGGGCTTCTTCCAGGTCGAGATGCCCGACGGCAGCACCGCCTACACCCGCGACGGCAGCTTCCAGCTGGACGAGAACGGCCAGATGGTTACTTCCAGCGGCTACCTGCTGGCAGGCGGCATCACCATTCCGGAAAACGCCCTGTCGGTGAACATCAGCAAGGACGGCATCGTTTCGGTGACCCAGCCTGGCAATGCCGTAGCCAATCAGGTCGGTCAGTTGAACCTGGCGGTGTTCATCAATCCGGCCGGCCTGCAGAGCATCGGCGAGAACCTCTATCTGGAAACCGCCTCGTCCGGTGCGCCCAACGAGAACACCCCGGGGATGAACGGTGCCGGGCAGCTGTACCAGGGTTACGTGGAAACCTCCAACGTCAACGTGGTGGAGGAAATGGTCAGCATGATCCAGACCCAGCGTGCCTACGAGATCAACAGCAAGGCGGTGGAAAGCTCGGACGAGATGCTGGCGCGTCTGGCCCAGCTGTAAGCCACATGTTCAGGAATAGTCGAGTGTCGCGTCTTTCTTCTGCCGGTTTGCGCCTGGCGGCGCTGCTGGCGATTGCGCTGGCCGCGGCAGGCTGCGCGCAGCTGCCGCACAAGTCGGTGGTCAAGGACGAGCCGCTGGCGATGCCGGAGCTGCCGCCACCGCCGGCCAACGGCACCATCTATCGCGCCAGCTATGGCTTCCAGCCGCTGTTCGAGGACCGGCGCCCGCGCATGGTGGGCGATATCCTCACGATCAGGCTCGACGAGGAAGTCAGTGCCGGCAAAAACTCCCTTTCCAAGGCGGATCGTGACGGCGAGTTCGGTCTGAGCGGTCTGCTTACCGGCGACAAGACGGAGAAAGTGACCAATATCGGCGCCGAGGCGAAGGGGAACAACAATTTCGAGGGCAGCGGCGAGTCCGAAGCGAACAACTTCATCGATGGGACCATCACGGTGAGCGTGCGTCAGGTGATGCCCAATGGCAATCTGCGCGTGCTCGGCGAAAAGCAGATTGCCATTAACCAGGGCACCGAATACATCCGCTTCTCCGGGCTGGTCAATCCGCGCACCATCAACGACCAGAATACGGTGCTGTCGACCCAGGTCGCCGAAGCACGCTTCGAGTATGTCGGCGAAGGCTACATCAACGAGGCGCAGCACATGGGCTGGTTGCAGCGCTTCTTCCTCAATGTCACTCCTTTCTGATGCGTCTCGACATGGCTGACTTGTTTTCCCCTTTCAGGCTGCCGGCGTTGGCTGCGCGGCGGGTGCTGACTCACCTGCTGGGGCTGGCCGGCCTGCTGCTGGCGGCCTGGGTTCAGGCGGAGCAGGTTCGCGATATCGCCGAATTCGCCGGAGTGCGGAACAACGCGCTGGTCGGTTATGGCTTGGTGGTCGGGCTCGACGGCAGCGGCGACCAGACCACCCAGACCCCCTTTACCGGGCAGAGCCTGACCAACATGCTGTCGCAGCTGGGGATCACGGTTCCAGAAGGCAGCAATATGCAGGTGCGCAACATCGCCGCGGTGATGGTGACTGCCAAGCTGCCGCCGTTCGCCCGCCCCGGCCAGCAGGTCGATGTGGTGGTGTCGTCTATCGGTAACGCCCGCAGCCTGCGCGGCGGCACCCTGCTGATGACGCCGCTCAAAGGGCCCGACGGGGAGACCTATGCGCTGGCCCAGGGCAATCTGCTGGTGGGCGGTGCCGGTGCTGAGGCCAACGGCAGCAGCGTGCAGATCAATCAGCAGGCCGGTGGCCGGATCAGTCGCGGTGCCCAGGTCGAGCGCGAGATTCCCTTGCAACTCGGCGGGGACAACGGCCTGCTCGAGCTGTATCTGCGCGATGCCGACTTCGCCACCGCCCAGCGCATGGTCTACGCCATCAACAGCGAGTTCGGTCGCGTCGTGGCATCCGCCAAGGATGGCGGCCGAATCGAGCTGCAGGGGCCGCTGTCGGCCAACGAGCGGGTCAATTTCATGGCGCGGGTGGAGGCGGTGCAGGTATTGCCGGCTAGCGTGCGCCCGAAGGTGATCTTCAATTCGCGCAGCGGCGCGGTGGTGCTCAACGGTGCGGTCAAGCTGCATCGCGCGGCGGTGGCCCACGGCAACCTGTCGATCGTCATCGACACGGAAAAAGAGGTCAGCCAGCCGGCCCCCTTCAGTGAAGGGCAAACCGTGGTGGTGCCAAACAGCGATATTTCCGTCGAGCAGCAAGGTACGGCGCTGCATATGGTCGAAGACAGCGCCGACCTGGTGGATGTGGTCAAAGCGCTGAACGCTCTGGGGGCGACCCCGCAGGACCTGATGTCGATCCTCGAGGCGCTCAAGGCCGCTGGCTCCCTGCGCGCCGAGCTGGAGATCATCTGATGAGCGTCGGTGATCTCGGTGACCGCTTCGCCCTCGATCTGCAGGGGCTGCAGCGTCTCAAACAGACGGCGCGCGAGGATGCCTCGGCCGGCCTGAAGGAGGCCAGTCAGCAGTTCGAGGCGCTGTTCTTGCAGATGATGCTGAAGAGCATGCGCGAGGCCAGCCCGCAGTCTGGGTTGCTGGACAGCGACCAGACCCGTATGTACACGGAGATGATGGATCAGCAGTGGGCGCAGCACCTGTCCGGTCGCGGTCTGGGCCTGGCCGAGCAACTGGCCAATCAGCTGGAGATGCGTGGTCGGGTCGCGGCGCCGCCGGCCAGCGGTGCCGGCGAAGAGCTTATCGCCGGTATTCCGCGCGGCACGCCGCAACCGCTGTATGGCAGCCGCCCGGTCGAGCAGATCCAATCGAAAGAGACGGTGCCGCCAGCGACGACCACTGCTTGGGAGCGGGACTCCACGCCGCTGCGTCGCGCCCGGCCGGTGGTGCCGGGCGCCGCTAATGCCAGTGCCAGGGGTGCGGTTCAGCGCCCGGAACATGTCAGCGACTTCCTCGAGCGCCTGCGGGAGCCGGCGCTCGCCGCCAGTCGCGCCAGTGGCGTGCCGGCCGAACTGATCCTGGCCCAGGCGGCCCTGGAAACCGGTTGGGGCCGCTACCGGATTACCACTGCCGGTGGCGGCGACAGCCACAACTTGTTCGGCATCAAGGCCGGCAGTCAGTGGCGAGGCGCTACCAGTGCGGTGACCACCAGCGAATATATCGACGGCCAGGAGCAGAAGCGCGTGGAGCGGTTCCGCGTCTACGGTTCCTATACCGAATCCTTCGCCGATTACGCGCGGCTGATCGGCAGTAACCCGCGATATGCCGGCGTCGTCGCCGCGCCCAATGCAGCGCAGGCCGCCCATGCACTGCAGCGCGCCGGTTACGCTACCGACCCGGCCTACGCCGACAAGTTGGTGGCGGTGATGGACAGCATCGGCCCGCTGTCGCCGGAGCACCCGCTGGCCTCGACGGCAGCACAGGGCGCCAGCCTGGTCGCACGCAACGAGCGTTGAGGCCGGCGCCACGCGGTTGGGGCGGCGGGCATTCAAGATTCCGTCGCCCCGGCCGATAACCTGAACAAGGTTTGAGGGAAGGATTTCATGAGCATTTTTTCCATCGGCGTCAGCGGTCTCAATACGGCTCAGCTGGCACTGGGAACCACCAGCAACAACATCACCAACGTCTACACGCCAGGCTACAACCGCCAGCTCACCCTGCTAGGCGAGAGTGGCGTGGGCAGCGGCGTGCAGGTCAACGGCATCCAGCGCCAGTTCAGCCAGTTCGTCGCCGGCCAGCTCAACCAGGCCAACAGTTCGAGCAGCGCCCTGTCCGCCTATAACGTGCAGGTCGGCCAGATCGACAATCTGCTGGCCGACAGCAAGGCAGGCTTGGCGCCGTTGCTGCAGAGCTTCTTCTCATCGCTGCAGGACCTGGCGGCCACCCCCTCCGATCCGGCGTCCCGTCAGGGCGTGATCGGCTCGGCCGACACCCTGACGGCACAGTTCCGTGCCTTCGACGGCTATCTGCACGACATGCAGCAGGGCATCAACGGCCAGATCGAGGACGAAGTCTTCCAGATCAACAACATGGCCGAGCAGATGGCCATGCTCAATCGCGAGATCAGCCTGGCCAAGGCCAAGACCGGCGAGGCTCCCAACAGCCTGCTGGACCAGCGCGACCAGCTGGTGGCCGACCTGAGCAGCCGCATCGACGTGCGGCTGACCGTCCAGGATGGCGGCACCTACAACCTCAGCGTCGGCAACGGTCAGGCGCTGGTTGCCGGGACCAACAGCTTTGAGCTGGTGGCCACGCCGTCTGCCGCCGACCCCACCCGCACCGCGGTCGGTTACGTCGACGGCGCCGGCAACACGCTGGAGTTCAGTGAAACTACCTTTAGCGGCGGCACGCTGGGCGGCCTGATGACCTTCCGCCGCGAAACCTTGGACAAGACGCAAAACCAAGTCGGCCAGATTGCGGTATCGCTGGCCCAGGGCTTCAACGAGCGGCACCGCCTTGGCCAGGACCTGAATGGCGAACAAGGCGCGGACTTCTTCGCCATCGGCCAGCCGCTTGCCTTTGCCAACGCCAACAATGCGCTTGGCAGTGCACAGATCGTCGCTACCGCCTTCGGTGATATGCGTCAGCTGGAGGCAACGGACTACAGCGTGCGCGTCAAGGACGCCACGCCGACCTTCGAAGTGGTGCGCAAGGACAACGGCGAGGCTGTGGCGTTCGAGTATGACTCGGCTGCCAAGGAGCTGAGTTTCGGTGGTGTCGTACTCGGCTTCGATGGCGGCAGCTTCACTGCCGGCGATCGATTCGAGGTGCAGCCGGTGCGTCGTGCCGGTAGCGGCCTGGATGTCGCCATCGGCGAACTCGACCAAGTGGCGGCTGGCAATTTCCTGGATGTCGGTGGCGACATGAGCATCGAGGGCCTGAGCGCCGACGGCGGTGCAATGAGTGGCAGCCCGGCCGGCGGCTACTCCCTGACCCTCGCCGCCGACGGCACCCTGACCACCTCGGGCGGTACCATCGAGCGCAATGGCCAGGCGATGAATCTGGCCACCGACAAGGTGGTGGCTGGCGACGAGCTGATGCTCGACGGCGTGCGCTTCACCGTCGAGGCGCTGCCGGCTTCCGGCACTGCCACCCTAACCCTGAAGGAAGCCGCGTTTGGCTCCGGCGACAACCGCAATGCCCTGGCCCTGCAGGGCCTGCAGAGCAAGGCCCTTGTCGGCGGCGTGGCCACCCTGAACCAGTCCTATGCCGCGATGGTGGGCGACGTCGGCAACCGCGCCAACGTGGTCAAGGCCAACTTGGCGGCGCAGGATGGCCTCACCGAACAGCTGAGCGCCCTGCAGCAGTCCGAGTCGGGGGTCAATCTGGACGAGGAAGCCGCCAACCTGCTGCGCTTCCAGCAGTATTACCAAGCCAGCGCCAAGATCATCGAGGTCGGCACCTCGGTGATCGACACCCTGCTCGGCCTGCGTACCTGATTCCGAGGATTGACACAGCATGCGTATCAGTACCGTCACCATGTTCGAGCAGAGTCTCAGCTCGCTCAATCGCCAGCAAGGCGAGTTCCTCCAGGTCGGTCAGCAGATCGCCAGCGGCAAGCGCGTGGTCAATCCCTCCGACGACCCGCAGGCCGCCTCCCGCGCCGTGGCGGTATCCCAGTCGGCGGAACTCAACCAGCAGTACGCCGATGCGCGGATCACCACGCGCAACGCCTTGGGGCAGGAAGAAAGCGTGCTGAACAGCGTCAGCGATGCGATCGGTCGCGCCAAGACCCTGCTGGTCCAGGCGGGCAACGGTGCCCTCGGTGACGCCGACCGCTCGTCGCTGGCCAGCGAGCTCAAGGGGGTCTACGAGACCCTGCTGGGGCAGGCCAATGCCACCAACGGCAACGGTAGCTACCTGTTCGGCGGCTACAAGGATTCCGCTCCACCGTTCGTCAAGAATGTGGATGCCGGCGGTAATGTGACCGTGGCCTACCAGGGCGACGAGGGCATCCCGCTGCAGCAGGTGGATGCGTCGCGGCAGATGCCGAGCACCGACCACGGCAAGGCTATCTTCAAGAGCGTGCATAGTTCTGCCGGGTATGTGTCTCATGCCGCGGCGGGGAATACCGGCAGTGTCGTCTTCACCGGCCCGAGTGTGGTGGACCCCGACGCGGTCAATTTCGGCGATGGTTTCACCATCAAGTTTTCTGTGGCCGCTGGTGTGGCCAGCTACAGCATCGGTACCGGCGACCCGCTCGCGTATTCGCCTGCTGAGAGTTATACCCCGGGCAAGACGCTTGAAGTTAATGGCCTGGCCTTGACCCTCGAAGGCACGCCGGCGGACCAGGACACGCTGACCGTCAGCAAGGCCCAAGAGGCCGACCCCGACCTGTTCCGTACCCTGGAGAGCGCCATCGCGGTGCTTGACACGCCGGTCGGTGGCGACGCCAGCCTCCAGGCTCGCCTGCAGAATACCCTGTCCACCTCCATGCGCGAGCTGGACAATGCGCTGGACAACGTACTGACGGTCCGCGCTTCGGTGGGGGCCCGGCTCAACGAGCTGGACGTGGTGGATAGCGTAGGTACCAACCGTAAGCTGAACTACGCGCAGACCCTGTCCGATCTGGTCGATCTGGACTACAACGCAGCCATTTCCGAGTACAGCCTGCGTCAGGTCGGCTTGCAGGCCGCGCAGAAGGCCTTCGTCGACATCCAGGGCTCGTCGCTGTTCGAGCTGTTGTAAGATCCTCGCGGCGGCCGCTGAGCGGTCGCCGCCGCCCTCCCTCTTTCCGTATCCGCAGGCGTAACGGCTCAGACCGGCAGCGCTAGGCTGCCCAGCAGCTGCTGGAGGAACTCCAGGCCGTTGCCGAACAGGCGCTCGAGGAAACGGCCCAGGTCGGTCATCAATACCATCAGCAGAATCAGACCGACCAGCAGGGTAATCGGAAAGCCCACCGAGAATACCGTCAGCTGCGGCGCCGAGCGGTTGAGGATGCCCATCGCCAGGTTGATGATCAGCAGCGAGGCTACAAGCGGCAGGGCCAGCAGCAGGCCGGAGGCGAAGATGGTGCTGCCGTAGCGGGCCAGCATCTCCCAGGCGCTCGGGTTGAAGGTCACCGTGCCGATCGGCAGGCTGCTGAAGGTGCCGGCGAGGATCTCCAGTACCGCCAGGTGGCCGTTGAAGGCGAGAAACATCAGCAGGGTGATCATGTACAGCAGGCGCGCCAGGATCATGGTGTTGGCGCCGCTGTCCGGAGCGAAGAAGGTGGCGAAGGCCAGGCCCATCTGCAGGCCGATGAAATCCCCTGCAGCCTGGACCACGGCAAAGGTCACGCGCATGGTCAGGCCGATGGCGATGCCGATCAACAACTGCTCGATCATGATGCCGAGTCCTGCCCAGGACACCACCGGTGTATCCGGTAGCGGCGGCAGGCCAGGAGCCACGACCACGGTGATCAGCGCCGCCAGGCCGATCTTGGCCTGGTTGGGGACGCTGCTATGACCGAGCAGCGGAGCGGCGACCAGAAAGGCACTGATGCGGCAGAAGGGCCAGAGGAAGCTGACCAGCCACAGCTGCAGCTGCGTGGAGGTAACCTCGATCATGCCGCTAGCCGATCATGGCGGGCAGATTGGTGAACAGCTCGCGAGTGAAGTCGGTGATCAGCTGGATCAGCAGCGGGCCGGCCAGCACCAATACGGCGAATACGCCGAGGATCTTCGGAATGAACGACAGGGTCATCTCGTTGATCTGGGTGGCTGCTTGGAACAGGCTGACCAGTAGGCCGATCAGCAGGGCGGCGAGCAGCAGCGGCGCGGCGAGAAACACGGTGACGCGCATGCCCTGATAGGCCAGATCCATGACCATTTCCGGTGTCATCGTGGAGTACCTCGCGCCCCGGTCATGAAGGGTAGAAGCTCTGTGCCAGCGAGCCCAGCAGCAACTGCCAGCCATCCACCAGCACGAACAGCATAAGCTTGAATGGCAGCGAGATGGTGGCCGGCGGCACCATCATCATGCCGAGCGCCATCAGTACGCTGGCCACTACCAGATCGATGATCAGGAACGGAATGAAGATGGTGAAGCCGATCTGGAATGCCGTCTTCAGTTCGCTGGTGACGAAGGCCGGCATCAGCACGCGCATGGGAACCTGTTCCGGCCCCTGCAGTTCCTCTAGCCGCGCCAGGCGGGCGAACAGGGCCAGATCGGTCTGCCGCGTCTGCGCCAGCATGAATTCACGGAACGGCTGGCTGCCGGTTTCGATGAATTGCTCGAAATTGATCTGGTCGCGGGAGAAGGGTTGCCAGGCCGTTTCGTGGACCTTGTTCAGCACCGGCGACATGACGAAGAAGGTGAGAAACAGGGCCAGGCCGAGCATTACCTGGTTGGGGGGGGCCGACTGGGTACCCATGGCCGTGCGCAGCAGGCTGAGGACAATGATGATGCGGGTAAAGCCGGTCATCATCAGCAACAATGCCGGGAGGAAGGCCATGGAGCTGAGCAGCAGCAGCGTCTGCAGACTCAACGACCATTGCTGGCCGCCATCGGCCAGCGGCGAGCTGGTGAAGGCCGGCAGGGTCTGCGCCAGGGCCTGACCGGGCGGGCTCAGGATGACCAGCGCCAGCAGTGGTTGCAGGTGGCGCAGTCTGGCGAATGGGTGGTTCATGGCTTGGCCTGCGGCGGCGGGGTGTCGTCGTGGTGCGGGGCGAGACGCTGGCGCAGGGCGCTGGCGAAGCGCTCGGCAAATCGCGGGCTGGCTGCCGCGGTGGCGCCGTTCGCCGCCGCGGCGGGCGAGTCCGCTGGCGCTGGCAGCTCGTGGAGCTTGTTGATCTGTCCGGCACCGACGCCGAGCACCAGCCAGGTGCCTTGTACTTCGACGATCACCACCCGTTCGCGCTGGCCGAGCAGGGTGCTGCCGACCACCCGTAGCGGTTGCCCCGCCCAGCTCCGCCCTGCACCGATGCGCCTGAGCAGCCAACTGCACAGCACGATCAGCCCCACGACCAGGACCAGGGCCAGCGCGGTCTTGCCCAGCGCGGCGAAGCCGAGCAGGCTGTCGGCCTGGGCGGCGCCCTGGTGCACGGTTTCGACGGCGGTGCTCATCGGTTGAGTTTTTGCACGCGCTCGGAGGGGGTAATGATTTCGGTGATGCGGATGCCGTACTTGTCGTCGACCACCACCACTTCGCCCTGGGCGATCAGGTAGCCGTTGATCAGGATGTCCATCGGCTCGCCGGCCAGCCCTTCCAGCTCGATCACCGAGCCCTGGGCCAGCTCCAGCAACTGCTTGATGGTGATGCGCGTGCGGCCCAGCTCCACGGTCAGCTTGACCGGGATGTCCATGACCATCTCCAGGTCGCGCATGCTGCCGCTCGGGGCGCTCTTGTCCAGCGGCTTGAATACGCTGTCGCCGGCGCTCTGCGCCGTGGCCGGGGCCGGCGCAACGGAGGTCTGCTCGGCCAGCGCGGCGGCCCACGGATCCTCTTCGGCTGCGCCGCCGCCCAGCTGTTCGGTCATGGCGCTGGCCCAATCGTCCGCCATGTCGTTGGGGTCGGTTTTGTTCAGGTCAGTCATTGTTGGGTTCCTTGGCTTCGGGCGCAGCGCTTTTCACGAACAGGTCGGTTGCTGGTCGGGAGGTGACCGGCGCGTGATCGATCAGCTCCTTCACGCGCAGGGCGCGCAGGCCGCTCTGGCTGCCGTATTCGCAGTTCATCACCGGCACGCCGTCGACGCGGGCGGTGACCGCTTCCGGCAGCTCGATGGGCAGGATGTCGCCGATCTTGAGCGCCATGACCTGGCCGATGCTGCTGGGCAGGTCGGTGAAGTCGGCGATCAGCTCGATTTGCGACTGCTTGATCTCGCCGGCCATGCGCTGGCCCCACTGGCGGTCTTCCTGCGGGTGGCTGTCGGTCAGCGGGCCGTTGAGCAGGCTGCGCAGCGGCTCGATCATCAGATAGGGCATGACGATATTGAAGTCGCTGCTGAGGTTGCCGACTTCGAGGTGGAAGGTCGTGTTGATCACGATCTCGTTGGGCGAGCTGGTGATGTTGGTGAACTTGACCTGCATTTCCGAGCGCAGATAGTCGATCTCCAACGGGTAGACCGATTTCCAGGCGCCCTGGTAGGCATCCACCGCCAAGCCCAGCAGGCGGCGGATGATGCGCTGCTCGGTATGGGTGAACTCGCGCCCTTCCGATTTGGTGACGAAGCGACCGTCGCCGCCGAACAGGTTGTCCACCACCATGAACACCAGGTTCGGCGGGAACACGACCAGGGCCGAGCCGCGCAATGGCTTCATGGCCAGCAGGTTGAGGTTGGTCGGAACCGGCACGTTGCGCGCGAAGTCGCTGTAGCTCTGGTAGCGAACGCTGTCGACGGTGATGTCGGCGCTGCGCCTGATCAGGTTGAACAGGCTGGTGCGGAAATAGCGGGCGAAGCGCTCGTTGATGATGTCCAGCGCATGCAGGCGCTCGCGGATCACCCGATGCTGGGTGGCCGGGTTGTATGGACGGATGTGCGCATCGCGCGACGTCTCGCTGGGCGAGGTGTCGGTCTCGCCGCTGACGCCCTTGAGCAGGGCGTCGATCTCTTCCTGCGAGAGCAGATCGTCTTGGGCCATGGACCTATTGCACTATGAAGTCGGTGTACAGAACGTCGATCACGCCCAGCTGCGGCTGCGGGGTCGCCAAGGGCGTCTGGAACAGTTGGAGAATCTGGGCCGTCAGGACGTCCTTGCCGTTGGGGGTCACCAGGTCCTCGGCTTTCTGCCCGGACATCAGCATCAGCAGGCGGCTGCGCACTTGCGGCATGTACTGGTTGACGAAGTCCTGGGTGGGCTTGTCCGAAACCTTGAGGGTCAGGCCGATATACAGCAGGTGCTGTTGGCTGCGCTCGCTCAGCAGATTGACCGTGAAGGGGGCGATAGTGATGAAGATGGGGTCTGCCGCCACCACGGGAGCTGCGGCAGCGACGCTTTCGCCGCCGGCCGGGGCCTGGCGATTCATGAAAAAGTACACACCGGCGGCGCTGCCGCCAGCGGCCAGCACGATCAGCAGGATGATCAGCAGCCAGGGAGTCTTCTTGCCGTCGTTATGCGGGGGATTCTTTGCGCGTGCCATATCGGGAGGGGTCTGCTCAAGCGGGTAGAGAGTATGACGACAGCCCCGCCCCCTCGATGGGGCGATAAGGCTGCCGTATCAGGCTTATCTTCGTGCTTTGCCAGTGTACTTGGATTGCCGATCACCTCGCAAAACGGTGTCCGGCGAAGCGCTGCGCCAGCGGACACTTCGCCGCAGGCGAACTCAAGCGTACAGGTCGATGCCTCCCGACAGCGCCTGGGCGGCGGGGCCGGCGGCTGCGGCCAGGTGGCTGCCATCACTGTCGTCGGCAATGGCGCCCAGGTTGGCGCTGCGTCCGCTCTGGCCGCTGCGGTCGCCTTGCGCCTGCTGCTGACGCTGCTCGCCAACCGAGGCCTCGCCGAGGTTGATGCCCTGTTCGGCCAAGGCTTCGCGCAGTTGCGGGATGGCCTGCTCGATGGCGTGGCGTACCTGCGGATGAGCCGAAAGGAAGTGGGCCTGGGCGCCCAGTTCGCCCAGCTTGAGGCTGATCGACAGGGGGCCCAGCTCGGCAGGGTTGAGGTGCAGCTCGATCTGCTGCTCTCCGCGCTGATGCAGGCCGATCAGTTGCTGGCTGAGGCCCTGTCGCCACTCCGGACTGGCCAGCGGGGCATGCAGGGTGGCGCTACCGGTCGGGGCGCTGCCCGTTACGCCGGCGGCGGGTTGGTTGGCGGGCAGCAGGCCGGCCAGTGCGGAGGGGCTACCCTCGCTGTGCGCCAGGGGGGCGGCACCCTCGCTGCCGGCCAAGCTGGCGATGCCGTTGGTGCCGGTCGTCTCGTTGGCCGTCAGTTGGGCGCCCGCTGTTGCCGGGCTGGACTGTGTGATCGGTGCCGGTGCCGGTGCCGGTGCCGGTGCCGGCGGCTGGCCGGCACCGGGCTGTGCGGCTGCGAGGGGGGCGGCCTCGGTCGTGGCGTCGGTCGCCAGGGTGGTCGCCAGCGGGGTGCCGGTCGCGGCGGTCCGCGAGGTGGCGGCGGTCGCTGCCAGGCTCTGCGCGTTGCTCGCAACTGCCGGCGGCGCACCGGTCGGCAGCATCAGGGCTGCGACCGCCGCCAGCCCGGCGTCGGTTGTGTCGGGCAACTGGCCGGCGCTGTCGATCAGCTTCAGGCGCTCGCGGATGCTCGCCAAGTCCTCGTCCGCCAGGGCGGTGAAGGTCGGCAGCGGCAGCCCTGCGCTGTCCGGCGCCTGCGGTTGGTTGTCAGGCTCCGTCGGCAGGGCGGGGCTGCCGGTCCAGGCCGCGGCGGACAGCAGTGCGGCCGGGCTGGCGGCGGCGGGCAGAACGCTGGCCGGAGTGGTTGGTGAGGTCGGCGTGCCCGGGCTGCTTTCGGGGGGCTGCTGCCGCGCACTGGCCTGCTCGAGGCTGCGGGCGAAACCGTCGCCTGTGGGGGCGCTGTTCTGGCCGGCGGCCGGCAGGCTGGCGGCGGTGCCGGCCGTGAGGGCGGAGGGCTGGGCGATGATGTCCATGGGGCCTCTTACAAGCTGCGGTCGGGCGAGGTTGAGAATGCGTTGGCGCCCCGGCTCAGGCGGGCGCTGATTTCGTCGCTGTGGCGTTGTTCGACGCGCTGCTGGATGACTTGTGCAGTCTGGGCGCGGCGTTCGACCAAGGTGTCGTAGGAGTTCAGCTTGCGCCGCTGCTCCTGCCAGAGCTGCTGGCTATTGTCGACTTTGCGCTGCTGCGCCGCCAGTGTCTGGGTGGCGCGTTCGATGGCTTGGTCCAGCGAGGCCAGAAAAGCCCGATAGTTCTGCAGGCTGGCCGGGTCGATACCCGCCTGCATGGCCTGCTGCAGGCGCTGGCCGTACTCGTGGCGATACTGGCTCAGGGTCTGGGCCTGGGCCTGGGCTTGCTGCTGGCTACGCCGGTTGCTGGCAAGGGTGCGGCCGGCTTCGTCCAAGGCGTCCTTGGTCAGGTCGATGAGGGTGTCGAGTGCGCTGGTGGACATGGGTTATCTGCCTATCTCGTCTGCGCGGGCGGTCACGGGCCGGGAACCAGGGCATCGAGTCCCTGCAGGGTTTCCGCGATGTCGGCGCGTTCGTGGATGCGCTGCTGGAGAAAGCGCTCGAGCCTGGGGTACAGGTTCACGGCGTGGTCCAGTTGCGGATCGTGCCCGGGGGCATAGGCGCCGACACTGATCAGGTCGCGGTTGCGCTGGTATTTTGACAATAATTGCTTGAACTGCTGGGCCTTGCGTTGCTGCACGTCAGTCACTATCGCACTCATGGCCCGGCTGATCGAGGCCTCGATGTCGATGGCCGGGTAGTGCCCGCTTTCCGCCAGGGTGCGAGAGAGCACGATGTGCCCGTCGAGAATGGCCCGCGCCGAGTCGGCGATCGGGTCCTGCTGGTCGTCGCCCTCGCTCAGTACGGTGTAGAACGCGGTGATCGAGCCGCCGCCGCGCGGCCCGTTGCCGGTCTTTTCCACCAGTTTGGGCAGCTTGGCGAACACCGAGGGTGGATAGCCCTTGGTGGCCGGTGGCTCGCCGATGGCCAGGGCGATTTCGCGCTGGGCCATGGCGTAGCGGGTCAGCGAGTCCATGATCAGCAGGACGTCGAGGCCTTGATCGCGGAAGTCCTCGGCCAGGCGGGTGGCGTAGGCCGCCCCCTGTAGGCGTTTGAGCGGCGAGGTGTCGGCGGGCGCGGCGACCACCACGGCCCGGCGCCGGCCTTCCTCGCCGAGAATATTGTCGATGAAGTCCTGCACCTCGCGGCCACGCTCGCCGATCAGGCCGACCACGATGACGTCGGCGCGGGTGTAGCGCGCCATCATGCCGAGCAGTACCGACTTGCCCACGCCCGAGCCGGCGAACAGGCCCATGCGCTGGCCGCGGCCGACGCTGAGCAGGCCGTTAATGGCGCGGATGCCGACGTCGATCTGGCGGTCGATGGGGGCGCGGCTCAGCGGGTTCAGCGGCGGGGTGTCCAGCGGGGCGTGGTGCACCTCGCCGAGGGGACCCTTGTCGTCCAGGGGGTGCCCGCTGCCGTCGACCACCCGGCCGAGCAGGCTGCTGCCCAGGGGAAAACGCCTGGCGCTGCTGCCGCCGTGACCGTCGTGCAAGGGCAAGACCCGGGCCCCCGGTTGCAGGCCGCTGATTTCCTCGAGCGGCATGAGAAACAGTTTGTCGCCGGCAAAACCGACCACCTCGGCCTCGGCGAAGCGTCCCTGATGGTGGGGCTGGCCGTGGGGAGACAGTTCGATGCGGCACACGCCGCCGAGGGGGATGCGCAGGCCGACCACCTCCAGCACCATGCCGGTGGCGCGGATGATGCGACCGCTGGCGCGGTGGCCGGGGAGGGCCTCGATGCGGTTGCGGACGCTATCGAGCGTCTGGCTCCAGTGCTGGCGGTGCGGGTTGGCCGGGGTCATGGCGCGGTCGGGGCGGTGGCGGGCGCCACATCGCTGGGGCGCTGGCGCAGTTGTTCGGTGATGCGCGCCCAGCGGG
>Ga0209212_1003685_pt1 | contig 19857 bp, 18 predicted proteins | sample RifGroC2_FD_183996 | JGI IMG/M metagenome (GOLD analysis project Ga0209212, IMG submission 183996) | Groundwater microbial communities from Rifle, Colorado, USA - Groundwater C2 (SPAdes) (version 2) | ecosystem: Environmental > Aquatic > Deep subsurface > Groundwater | place: Rifle, Colorado... | reverse complement strand
CCCGTCAAGGGAGGGGGGGGCGATGCAAGCAGCTAACCGATGGACACCGGCAGTTCCCGGAAAAAGAAAAGGCGCCTTCCACATCTCTGGTTCAGTCCAGATGGAAGCCGCCTTGTCGCTTTGGCAGATTATTCGGCTTATCACTTGCCGCTTACGTCGAGCTCCGCAACCCTGAGCGCCGGGGAACCGGCCGAGCCGAAGAAGCGCAGGTCGGCGGCGACCATGTCGACCCCCCGGAACAGCTCCAGCAGGTTTCCCGCGATGGCGATCCCCTTGACCGGGTGCAGGATCTCTCCCCCCTCCAGGTAGAAGCCGGAGGCCCCCACCGAGAAGTCGCCCGAGATCGGGTTCGCCGTGTGGATCCCCATGACGTCGGTGATCAGCACCCCCCTGACGACGCCGGCCAGAAGCTCTTCAAAAGGGGCCGAGCCGGGCTCTATGAACAGGTTGTGCGCACCCAGCCGGGGCGTTCCCTTGACCCCGGCCCGGACCGCGTTCCCGGTGGAGTGGGCTCCCATCTTTCTCCCCCAGTAGCTATCGAAGAGAAAGCCCTGCAGCAGGCCGCCCGAGACCAGCGGGGTGTCCTGCTGCGGCACCCCTTCCCCGTCGCAGGGGGCGCTCCCCATGCCGCCGGAGAGCACTCCGTTGTCCCGCACCGATATCAGTTCCGAGAAGACCCGCTCTCCCTGCTTGCCGCAGAAAAGCGACTTCCCCTTGTGCACGTTCTCCGCCAGGAAGGAGCTGGAGATGACCTCCAGTAGATCGGTCGCGACCCGGTTGTCGAACACAGCCTGGCAGCGCAGGGTGGGGATGGTCCTGGCGCCCAATAGCGAGGTGGCCTTGCGGCCGGCCCCCTGGGCGATGCGCTCCAGGTCGATACCGGAGAAGCTGTTGGCAAAGCCGAAATCCCAGCCGGTCTGGGCGTCGCCGTCCGCCTCGGCCACCGCCGACACGCTGCAGGAGACGTAACTGCCGCGGTAGCCGAAGCTCAAGCCGTGCGAGTTCCTGATGGAGAAGCCGTGCAGCGATTCGCCGTAGCTGCACTTGCGCACCCTTTTCACCCTGGGGTCGCTGGCAAGCACCAGGCGCTCCAGTTCCAGGGCGCGCTCTACCTTTTGCTCCTCCGGGATCAGGGCCAGGTTGTCGTCGCAAAGACCCGGGAGTTCCGGGTAGGAGGCCGCCGGGAGCGGCAGGCAGTTGCAGGGGTCCGGGGTCTGCATTTGCGCGGCGACCAGCGCCCCGTCCACCATCCTGGCGAGGGAGGCGGCATCGAGCGCCGTGGAAAAAGAGAAGCCCAGTCCCGCGCCGCGCTGCACCCGGATCGCGACCCCCAGGGGCTCGGCGCACTTGAAGGCGTCCAGCTTGCCCCCCTTCGCCTCGACGCTCAGGTCGCGGGAATGCGAGACCATGATCTCCCAGCCGTCAAGCTGCCGCCCCTTGAGGAGCTTCTGCACCATATCGGCATGTTGTTCAAGATTCACGTGGCACCTCGGGAAAAGCAGGGGCTAGGGACTAGGGGCTAGGGACTAGGGGCTAGGGAAATCGAGAACCAGCCTCACAGCCCCCTCCCCTTCAAGGCTTGTCAGCCATAGCCTTGGCGAAGGCTGAGTGAGGGCCGGGGTGGGGGATGGGGTTCCTAGCCCCTAGTCCCCAGCCCCTAGCCCCTGCTTCTAAAGATCCAAAATCATCGCGATCTCGTCGCAGTCCGGGAACTTGACGCACTTGATGCAGTCGCCCCAGACCTTGTGCGGCAGATCGGATTTGTCCACCACCACGAAGCCGAACTTTGCGAAGAAATCGGGCTTGTAGGTGAGGCAGAAAAGCCGTTTCAGCCCCAGCACACGCGCCTCTTCCAGGCAGGCGGAGACCACCTGGCTGCCTATGCCGCGCCGACCGACGTCCTCGGCCACCGCCACCGAGCGCACCTCGGCCAGGTCTTCCCAGACGATGTGCAACGCCGAGGTCCCCAGGATCTTGCCGTCCTCTTCGTAGATGTAGAAATCGCGCAGCGAATCGTAGAGCTCGGAAAGCGAGCGGGACAGCATTTCGCCGCGGCTCGCGTAGTTGGTCAGAAGTTTCTGGATGTCCTTTACGTCGCTGATCTTTGCCTTTCTTAGCATGAAGCTGCCTCCTGAATCATCTCCCTGGCGTGCTCCAGGGTCTTCTCGGTCACCCTGGCGCCGGCCAGCATGCGCGCCACCTCGGCCACCCTCTCCTCAGTGCTGAGCCGCGCCACGCGCGTCGCCGTGCGCCCCTCCCGGACCGACTTCTCCACCCTCAGGTGCAGGTCGGCGCAGGCCGCCACCTGCGGGTGATGGGTGATGGCGAGAACCTGCTGCGAGCCGGCCACCCGCTTGAGCTTTTTGCCCACCAGGGCCGAGGTGGCCCCGCCGATGCCGGTGTCCACCTCGTCGAAGATCAGGGTGGGGACATCGCTCTCCGGGTGGAGCTGCTTCAGGGCGAGCATCAGACGCGACAGTTCCCCCCCCGAGGCGACCTTCGCCAGGGGCTTGGGGGGCTCGCCGGGGTTGGGCGAGAACAGGAACTCGGCCCGCTCGAACCCCTGCGCCCTGGGCTCGGCGCTTGTTTCGAAGGAGGTCTCGAAGACGGCGTGGCTCATGGCGAGCTCGGCAAGCTCCCGCTCCATCCCCGCCTTGAGCAGGGCGGCCCCCGCGCGGCGCCTTTGGGAAAGCTCGGCGCCCTGCCGGGCCAGCTCCTTTTTCAGGTCCTCGATGCGCCCCAGGAGCTGGTCGCGCGTCTCCTCGCGTCCCGACAGCTCAGCCAGTTCGGCGTCAACCCCCTCCTTGTAGGCCAGGATCTCGGCGATGTCGGCGCCGTATTTCTTCTTCAGCGCGTTGATGGCGTGCAGCCGGTCGTCCAGCTGTTCCAGACGCCTGGGGTCCGCCTCCACCGCGGAGGCGTAGTCGCGCAGGGTGAGCGAGGCGTCCTCCAGCTGGGCGTAGGCCCCCTCCAGGGTCTCGGCGACCGGGGCCAGGGTGCGGTCGATAGCGCCCGCCTCGGCGACGCCGGAGATGACCCGGCGCAGGGCGCCCAAAATGGCATGGTCGCCGCCGTACAGGGCGTCGAAGGCCTGCTGGCTCGAGGTCAGAAGCTTCTCGCCGTGCGCCAGGCGCATCCTTTCCTCGGCGAGCTCCTCCTCTTCGCCCGGGTACAGTTTGGCCTGGGCGATCTCCTCGCTCTGGAAGCCGAGCAGGTCCAGGCGTCGCGCCGCCTCGCGCGCCCCCTGCTCAAGGGCCTCCAGTTCCCCCTTGGCCCTCTGGTACTGGTCGAAGCGCTCGGCGAACAGGTCGCGCAGGGCGAGCGTGCCGGCGAAGCCGTCCAGAAGCCTCAGGTGCTGTTCGGTCTTGAGCAGGGTCTGGGACTCGTGCTGCCCGTAGATGTTGATCAGGGTGCGCGAGAGATCGGAGAGCATCGAGGTGGTGGCGAGGGCGCCGGCGATGAAGACCCGGTTTTTTCCGCTGCGCGACACCACGCGCCGCACCAGGAGCTCCCCGGCCTCGCACTCCACCCCGGCCTGGGCCAGGCTCTCCAGGATGGCACCGCGCCCGGAGAGGTCGAAGAGCGCCTCGACCGAGGCGTCCTCGGCGCCGGAGCGGATCAGGTCGGAGCTGGCGCGCCCCCCCAGAATCAGGTTGACCGCGTCGATGATGATCGACTTGCCGGCGCCGGTCTCGCCGGTCAGGATGTTGAGCCCGCCATGGAACTCGACGTGGAGCTTCTCGATGATGGCAAGGTTGGATATCTGCAGTTCTCTGAGCACTACCTCTCACCCCACTTCAGCTTGGTGCGCAGGACCTCGAAGTAGTCCTTGCTGCGCGACTGCACCAGGCGGGTGGCGTGGTTGGACTTCCAGATCTGCACCACGTCGCCGGTGATCAGCTTGACCCCCACCTGGCCGTCCAGGGTAAGGAACACCGCCTCGTCGGTGGCGGAATCGAGCCGGATGGCGATGTTGGCGTCGCCGGCCATGACCAGCGGCCTGTTGGTCAGGGTGTGCGGGCAGATCGGGGTGATCGAGATGCACTCGAGCTCCGGGTGGATGATGGGGCCGTTGGCCGACAGGGAGTAGCCGGTCGAGCCGGTGGGGGTCGAGACGATCAGGCCGTCGGCCTTGAAGGTGGTCAGGTAGCGCCCGTTGACCGAGGTCTCCATGTCGATGATCCTGGCCAGCGCCCCCTTGTTGATCACCACGTCGTTCAGGACCCGGTGCCTTTCCACCACCTCGCCCAGCCGCTCCACCGAGGCGAGCAGCATCATGCGCTCGCTCACCTCGTAATCCCCCTTCAGGCAGCGCTCCACCGAGGGGTAGAGCTCGTTCAGGGTGATCTCGGTGAGAAAGCCCAGGCTCCCCAGGTTCACCGCCAGGATCGGCACCTCGCGCTCGCCCACCAGGCGCGCGGCCGCGATCAGCGTGCCGTCGCCCCCCAGCACCACGACCAGGTCGGCGTCCCGGGCGATCTCGGAGCTCTCGGCGCTCTCCGCGGAGCTGGTGCGCCGAAGCTTCATCGAGAGGTGCCTTTCCACGTGCGCGGTGACCCCGCGCAGCGCCAGCCACTCGATCAGCTCCTCGGCCACCCCCAGGCAGCGGGGGTCGTGCACTTTGGCGAAAATGGCGATTTTTTTCATCCCGAGCCCTTTACTTGTATTGTAATCTAGGATTTACTAGCATATATACTCTAGCATGTCCAACGGAAACTAGAGTCCCTCAGGCACTCCGGCAAACACCGTTTAAGCCGCCATTCTCACAGGAAAACCAGGGTGACACATGACTGAAGAGACCATCGGCGTCAGCGAAGAGCTTGACAAGCAAATGCAGATCATAAAATCCTACCTGGAGCATCTGGAATACACCCTCGGCAAGGACAAATACTCCGCCACCAAATACGACAGCTTCAACGCGCTCGCCTATGCGGTGCGCGACCATCTGGTTGAGCGCTGGCTCGACACCCAGCAGGCCTACTACAATTCCGATAACAAGAGGGTGTACTACATCTCCATGGAGTTTCTCATGGGGAGGACGCTGGGCAACAGCCTGATCAACCTGGGGCTTTGGGACGATTTCCGGGACGCCATGAGCTCCCTGGGGTACAACTTCGACGAGATCCTGAACGAGGAGCAGGACGCCGGGCTGGGCAACGGCGGCCTGGGAAGGCTCGCCGCCTGCTTCCTGGACTCCATGGCGACCATGTCGATACCGGCCTACGGCTACGGCATCCGCTACGAGTACGGCATCTTCCGGCAGAGCATCGTGGACGGCGCCCAGCTGGAGATACCGGACAACTGGCTGCGCTACCGCAACCCCTTCGAGCTGGACCGCCAGGAGCACCTGCACACGGTGAAGTTCTACGGCCGGGTGATCACCACCATCGACAAGAACGGCAAACTGGTGCGGGAGTGGGTGGATACCGAGGACGTCATGGCCATGGCCTACGACACCCCGATCCCCGGCTACCAGACCCACAGCGTCAACACGCTCAGGCTCTGGAGCGCCAAGTCGAGCCGCGAGTTCGACCTGAAGTTCTTCAACGAGGGGAACTACATCCGCGCCGTGGAGAAGAAGATGCAGTCCGAGACCATCTCCAAGGTGCTCTACCCGGCCGACAACGTCATCGAGGGGAAGGAGCTGCGCTTCAAGCAGGAGTACTTCCTGGCCTCGGCCACGGTGCACGACGTCCTGTACCGCTTCAAGAAGAAGCACAAGGACATGCGGCTTTTGCCGGAGAAGGTCGCCATCCAGCTGAACGACACCCACCCCACCCTGGCCATCCCCGAGCTGATGCGGGTGCTCCTCGACCTGGAGAACGTGGAGTGGGAGGAGGCCTGGGACATCACCAAGAAGACCTTCGCCTACACCAACCACACCATCCTCCCCGAGGCGCTGGAGCAGTGGCCGGTCTGGTTCTTCGAGCAGATCCTGCCGCGCCACCTGCAGATCGTCTACGAGATCAACGAGCGCCTGCTGCGCGAGATCAAGGCGCGCTTCCCGGACGAGCCGCAGCGGCTGTCCCGCATGTCGATCGTCGAGGAGCACTGGGAAAGAAAGATCCGCATGGCGTACCTGGCCATCGCCGGCAGCCATTCGGTCAACGGCGTGGCCGCGCTGCACTCGGAGATCCTGAAGAAGGAGCTGTTCCTCGACTTCTACGAGCTCTACCCGGAGAAGTTCAACAACAAGACCAACGGCATCACCCAGAGGCGCTGGCTCAAGATGTCCAACCCGGCGCTCTCGGCGCTGATCGACGAGTACGTCGGGGAGGGGTGGACCAAGGATCTGTACCAGTTGCAGAAGCTGCGTGAGCTCGCCTCCGATGCCAAGCTGCTGGCGCGCTGGCAGGAGGTCAAGAGAAGCAACAAGGAAGCGCTCTGCCGCTACATCCAGAAGCACAACGACATCGAGGTGGACCCGGATTCGCTCTTCGACGTCCAGGTGAAGCGGATGCACGAGTACAAGCGCCAGCTTTTGAACGTGCTGCACATCATCACCCTCTACAACAGGATCAAGGACAACCCTAAGGCCCCCGTGGTGCCGCGCACCTTCATCTTCGGCGGCAAGGCCGCCCCGGCCTACGCCGCCGCCAAGCTCACCATCCGCCTGATCAACGCGGTCGCCGCCGTGGTGAACCGCGACCCCGACGTGGCCGGGCGCATCAAGGTGGTCTTCCTGGCCAATTACGGGGTCTCCCTGGCGGAGAGCATCTTCCCGGCCGCCGACCTTTCCGAGCAGATCTCCACAGCCGGCACCGAGGCCTCGGGGACCGGCAACATGAAGTTCGCCCTGAACGGCGCGCTCACCATAGGGACGCTGGACGGCGCCAACATCGAGATCATGGAGGAGGTGGGGCGCGAGAACATCTTCATCTTCGGCCTGACCGCACAGGGGGTCGCCGAGCTCAGGTCGCGCGGCTACAACCCCAGGGAGTACTACAACGGCAACAAGCAGCTCAAGCGGGTCATCGACATGATCGCCTCCGGCTTCTTCTCGCCGGCGGCCCCCGAGCTCTTCACCCCGCTCACCGACGGCCTCCTGAACCTGGGGGACCACTACATGCTGCTGGCCGACTACGCCTCCTACATCGCCTGCCAGGACGAGGTAAGCGCCCTGTTCCAGGACAGGGACGAGTGGGCCAGGCGCGCCGTCCTGAACACGGCCGGCATGGGGAAATTCTCCAGCGACCGGACCATCCAGGAGTACGCGCGCGAGATCTGGGGCATCACGCCGGTCGACATCCGTCCCGGAATGGAGAGGCCCTGACGGTGGATCTTTTTACAACCAAGAGCTCCGAAATCGCCCCTCTGGCCGAGCGCATGCGGCCGCGCACCATCTCGGAATACGTAGGTCAGGACCACATCCTTGGGCAGGGCAAGCTTTTGCGCCGCCTGATCGAGACCGACCGCCTCAGCTCGCTGATCTTCTGGGGCCCGCCCGGCAGCGGCAAGACCACCCTGGCCCGGATCATCGCCAACGCCACCCAGTCCCACTTCATCTTCTTCTCCGCCATCATGAGCGGCATCAAGGAGATCCGCGAGGTGGTCAAGGAGGCCGAGGACACCCTGAAGTACCACGGCAAGCGCACCATCCTCTTCGTGGACGAGATCCACCGTTTCAACAAATCCCAGCAGGACGCCTTCCTTCCCTACGTGGAGCGCGGCACCTTCACCATGATCGGCGCCACCACGGAGAACCCCTCTTTCGAGGTGATCGCGCCGCTTCTGTCGCGCTGCAAGGTGCTGGTGCTGAACCCGCTGAGCGAGGAGGAGGTGGCCCGCATCCTGACCGGCGCCCTGGAGGACCGCGAGCGCGGCCTCGGGGAGTTCGGGCTCAGCATCGCCCCCGAGGCCCTGGCCTTCATGGCCGACCAGGCCGGCGGCGACGCCCGGGTGGCGCTGAACACCCTGGAGACGGCGGCCCGCCTGGCGCACACCGGGAAGATCGACCTGGAGACGGCCCGCGAGGCGCTGCAGAGAAAGCCGCTGCTTTACGACAAGGGGGGGGAGGAGCACTACAACGTGATCTCCGCCTTCATCAAGTCGATGCGCGGCAGCGACCCGGACGCGGCGCTCTACTGGTGCGCGCGCATGCTGGAGGCGGGGGAGGATCCCATCTTCATCCTGCGGCGCATGGTGATCTTCGCCTCCGAGGACGTGGGGAACGCCGACCCGCGCGGCCTGCAGATCGCCATCTCGGCCTTGCAGGCTTTCCAACTGGTGGGGATGCCCGAGGGGAGGATCATCATCGGCCAGGCCGTGACCTATCTCGCCAGCGCCCCCAAGTCCAACGCCTCCTACCTGGGGATCAACCAGGCGCTGGCCGAGGTGCGCCAGAGCGGGGCGCTTCCTGTCCCGATGCAGATCAGGAACGCCCCCACCAAGCTCATGAAGGGGATGGGGTACGGCAAGGGATACCGCTATCCCCACGATTACCAGGGCGGGGTGGTGACCCAGGACTACCTCCCCGAGCAGTTGGCCGGCAGGCGCTTCTACGAGCCCAAGGAAAGCGGCTACGAGAAGAGCATCAAGGAGCGCCTGGCCTGGATCAGAAGCGAGCGGGACAAGGGTTGAAAAACCTGCCCTTTCCCGCACTTGCCCAGTCCCCCCCTCCCCCACCGAACTCCATCCTGTTGAAAAAGCACCACCCCATGGTATATATTTAAGCTAGCGATTTCCTTACCCATTTGCGGGTGAGGCGGGAGCCGTCCGCGACAAGCGCGATCAAGACATCTGGAGTCATATATGAAGAAGATAGGGATACTGACCAGCGGCGGAGACTGTTCCGGGATGAACGCCGCCATAAGGAGCGCGACCCGGACCGCGCTGGGACACGGGGTCCAGGTAATGGGCTTCCGCAAGGGATACGTGGGGCTGCTCAAGCCCGAGTTCATCGAGATGGGGACCAAGGAGGTGGCCGGCATCCTGCACCGCGGCGGCACCTTCCTGCAGTCGGCGCGCAGCGACGAGTTCAGGACGGTGCTGGGGCGGGAGAAGGCGGTGCGGCACCTGGAGGATCTGGGGGTGGACGGACTGGTGGTAATCGGCGGCGACGGCTCCTTAAACGGCGCGCTGGCGCTGCACCGGATGGGGGTCCCGGTGGTCGGCATTCCGGCCAGCATCGACAACGACATCCCCTTCACCGACATGGCGCTCGGGGTCGATACCGCGCTGAACAACATCATCTACGCGGTGGACTGCATCAAGGACACCGCGAGCTCGCACGACCGTGCCTTCGTCATCGAGGTGATGGGGCGAAACTCGGGCTACCTGGCCAGCATCTCGGCGATAGCCACCGGCGCGGAGTACGCCATCGTCCCGGAGGTGGAGTTCGACATATCAGAACTGTGCAACCAGCTGCGGCACCGCTACGAAGAGGGGCGCAGCAATGCCATCATCATCCTGGCCGAGGGCGCGGGGCGGGCCCAGAACATCGCCGACACCATCAAGGACGCCATCGGTTTCGAGACCCGGGTCACGGTGCTGGGGCACTACCAGCGCGGCGGCGCGCCGTCGGTCTTCGACAGGCTCCTGGGGAGCCGCCTGGGGAACGCCGCGGTAGAGGTTTTGCTGTCGGGACAGAAGGGGAAAATGGTGGGGCTTTGCTGCAACGCCATCGTCCCCACCCTGCTGGAGACCGTGGTAGTCAGCGAGAAGAGGCAGCAGGACGAACTGCACAACATGTCGCTGATACTGGGGATCTGAGGGCCGACCGGCGGAAGAGCGTCGCCCAACGATAAGGGGACACCCAACGAAAAGGGGACAGGCACCTGCGGAGCCAGTCCCCCGGAAACCAAAAGGCCGCGGCACCGAGTCATGTCGGTGCTGCGGCCTTCTCTTTGCCTCTTGCTCTCCCGAGCACACACAGCGAGTTCTCCCAACCCTCCTGCCCGGTGCGCTCTCCTTGATGCCGTTTGCCTAGCCTCAAGCCCCTCTGCACCCTACCCCCGGCAATAGGTGATCGCGGTGATCACGGCTCCCTGGGGATCTTCAATGACACAGAAGCGCCCGACCCGGGGGATGTCCGTCGGCTCCAGCAGCACCTTGCCGCCGAATTCAGGCACCTTTGCCGCGGTCTCGTCCACATCGGTGACGGTCACGTAGATGCCCCAGCCGTTAGGTTTGGGTGAGGTGACGGAGCCCGTTACCATGCCGCCGACCTCCTTGCCGTTCACCTTGATCAGCGTATAGCTCCCCTCCCCGGTCCAAGGCTCCATGGTCCAACCAAAGACCCTGGAGTAAAAAGATTCCGCGGCACGCACATCCGTTGTGGTCAGTTCGAACCAGCTGAACGCCCCCTGCTCCCTGAATTGGTCGGCCATTAGCCACCTCCGCCACGCACGATAAAAGACTCTTAATTATACAGCAAGATGCGGAGAGGCAACCGGCATCGGCTGTTAACCAACAGAATTTTCGGCATATTTACGGGAAGGGGTCCAGGTCAGCGCAGTCCCAGCCGGTGCAAGAGCATGCCGAGCCACTTGTTCAGGGGGTTGTCGCGCGACAAAAAGGTGAGGACCGGAGGTTTGCGGGTCCCGAGCTGTTCCAGAAGCGTCAGGATCTCCCGGCTCCCCCCTACCGACATCCCCCTGCGCAGCGTAGTCAGGGCCTCGTTTTTCTGTCCGGCGATGACCTGGACCCGGGCCAGATTGAGGTAGTGGTCCGGGTTGTCCGGCTCCAGTTCCAGTGAGGCCAGGCAGAGATCGCTCCCCTTTTTGAACTGCCCCCGCTCCTTGGCGATGCAATAGCCCAGATAGGAGTGCCAGGAAGGATTGTCACCCTGCTTGAGCGCCCGCTCCAGCATGGCCAAGGCGGTAGTGGTCTCGCCCCGCGCCAGAGCGTTCAATGCCCGGCTGAAAAGCTTTTCGCCATCTTCCAACGCGGCAGGTTCCATCCCCGACCCCCTTACCTAGCAAGAGAAATTATTATAACAGCGCCAAGAGGTCCAGATGTCGATCTATTCTGGCGAAGGCGCGCATGTCGCCCCGGTAGGCGACGAAGGGAACCCCGGCGCCGTCCGCCGCCTGGCGGTCCACATCCGAATCTCCCACGAAAAGGGCCTGCTGCGCCGGAATGCCGTAATGCTCCAGCACCTTCAAAACCGGCTCCGGGTGCGGCTTCGGATTGGCAACCCGGGCGGCGGTCATGACGCAGCTGAAGTAGCGGTCCAGCCCGAACGATTCCAGGAGCGCCTCCATCGAGCTGGCCCGGTTGGTGCAGATGGCCAGTTCCACCCGGCCGCTCAGCGCTTCCAGGGTCTCGCGCAGTCCCTCCTCCATGATCATGAGCGGGAACAGCTTGCGGTACTCGATGCTGGCGCAGAAGGCGCGCACCTCGTCCATCCTCTGGTCGCCGGCGAAGAGATGGGCCAGCACGTCCTTGTTGCAGTAGGTGTGCAATACCCGCATCATGTCGGTGTCGCTGCGGTCCAGGGGCGGCTTGCCGAAGCGCTCCATCACCTGCGAGTAGAAGGCGAAGTTGGCCTCGAAGGAGTCGAACAGCACGCCGTCGCAGTCGTAGATGACCGCCTTGATCTCTCTATCCAATCAAATCTCCCGGTCCGCAGCGAGCGTGGTCAGGTACTCCTCCCACTCGATGGGAAGCATGTGCTTCTTCCTGTTGTTGCATTCCTTGCAGCTGGGGACCACGTTGCCCCGGCCGCTCTTGCCGCCACGAATCACAGGGACTATGTGATCCATGGAGAGCTCGTCCTGCGGGAATTTTCCCTGGCACCAGTGGCACAGCCCCTTGGCTACCCGGTTCTTCCACCACTGGCTCTTGCGCAGCTCGCGCGCCTTCTCGCGTTCCCGTTTTATCTCCTGTTCGGAGACCTCTATGATGAAATAGTCCACCTTACCTGCCAATTTCCTTCCTGAAGGTGTCGATCGCCCCGCGCGCCAGTTCGTCGCAACGCTCGTTCTCCAGATGGCCGTTGTGGCCCCGGACCCAGTCCCACCTGATCTTGTGCGTCCTGGAGAGCTCCAGAAGCCTTTCCCAAAGATCGCGGTTCAGGACCGGCTCCTTTTTACTGTTCACCCAGCCCCGCTTCACCCAGCCGTTAAGCCACTCGGTCATCCCTTTCACCAGGTACTGGGAGTCGGTGGTGACCACCACCTCGCAGGGGCGGTTCAGCGCCTCCAGGGCCGCTATGGCGGCGGTCATCTCCATGCGGTTGTTGGTGGTGGCTCCCTCGGCGCCCGACAGTTCCTTCACCTTGTCACCGCAGCGCAGGATGCTGCCCCAGCCACCGATGCCCGGGTTGCCGCTGCAGGCCCCGTCGCTGAATATCTCAACCTTCATTGTGGTAACACCCCTCTTCCCTAAGCAGCGCGCCAATCGCCTCCATGACCCGGTCCACGATGAGCTGGTGGGTCTCCTTGCAGTCCGGCAGGAGATACAGGTCGTCGAAGTTCAAGGGAGCGCCGAAACTCACCACCCCTTTGGCCCCGAAAGCCGGGAAGCGCCAGCGGTTGATGCCGGTCAGGGCGGTCGGTATCACCTGCGGCCTGGTATCGAAGATGATCTTCCCGACGCCGCGGTTTCCCTTGCCCAGGACACCGTCCTTGTGCCTGGTCCCCTCGGGGAAGAGCATCACCTTCTGGTCGGAGAGCAGCTCATTGATCTGCTTGCCGGCGCGCACGTCCCGGCCGCGCCGCACCGGGAAGGCCCCCCAGGACCGGTAGATCAGCGCCTTGACCGGCTGCCGGAACAGTTCCTCCTTGGCGGGAGCCCAGAGCATCTGCAGGGGATTGCGCCTGATCACGGCCCAGGGGAGGAAGATGGTGTCGTAGGCGGAGATATGGTTGGAGGCGACCAGTACCCCGCCCGAGCTCGGGATATGCTGCGCACCCTTGACCTGGAAACGGTTGATGCCGGAGGCGTAGCAGCCGACTACCCATACGGAAAAAGTGACCCAGGAGCGACGCAGCAGTGAAACCTTCAAGAAGACCTCTTCAGGGGGATTGATGGGGATACAGCGTTGAGGTATAGCATGAATGGAGGACCGGGGGCAACCGTTTACATGGCGCGGGGTGAGCCGTTCAGGGTGAAGTAAAAGGTCGCGCCGCCCCCTTGCTTCCCCTCGCCCCAGATCCGTCCGTTGTGGCGCCGGATGATGCGACGCACCGTGGTGAGCCCAAGCCCGGTACCCGGGAACTGATGGGGTGAATGCAGCCTGCGAAACGGCTTGAACAACTGGTCGCTCAGCGACCCGTCGAAGCCGGCGCCGTTGTCCCTGACGAAGAAGACGGTATCACCATCCTCCGAGGCCTGGGATCCCAACTCTATCAAGGCGTCTGGCACGTGGGCGGTGTACTTCCAGGCGTTGCCCATGAGATTCCCCAGCGCGATCGAGAGCAGCTTGGGATCACCCTGCGCCGTCAACTGCGGCGCGATGCGAAACGCTACCTGGCGCTGCGGCTCCAGGCGCTTGAGCTCGGCCGCCGTCTCCTGGGCCAAAGAACTCAGGTCGACCCGCTCCCAGAGCAGCGTGGCCTCGCTCACCCTGGAGAGGGCCATCAGTGCATCCAGCAGCGCCTCCACCTGCTGGCAGCCGTCGTTGATCGATTTGACGAAGAAGCGGCCGTGCCCGTCCAGGAGCTCGCCGTACTCCTCGAGTGCCTGCCCCGAACTGTAGATCCTGGTGAGCGGCGTGCGCAGGTCGTGGGAGATGGCGTGACTGAAGGCATTGAGATCGCGGTTGGCCCGGTTCAGCTCCAGCGCCTGCTGCATGAGAGCCGCGTTAAGTCCGACCACCTCCTTTTCCGCCCTCTTTCTCTGGGTGATGTCGATGATGACCCCGACCACCCCACCCTTCCTGCCGGCGCTGTCGCCCAGCATCGACTTGTAGAAGATCACCTCGCGCAGCACGCCGTCACCCCGTTCCAGAGCCAGCTCCTGGACCGCATCCCGCTCCCCCCCCGCCTCGTCCTTAAGGTAAAGTGGCCAGCACTGCCTGGGCGCCAATTCGTCGATGGTCCTGCCGATGATGTTCTGGCGCGGCCTGTCCAGCCAGCTGGCAAAGGCGCTGTTGCAGCAGAGGAAACGGCCGGAGAGATCCTGGTGATAGATCGGGTTGGGGATGGTGTCGATCAGATGCTGCAGCAGGGCGGCCTCCCCGATGGCAGCCTGCTGGGCCTGTTTGCGGTCGGTGATGTCCCGCATCACCTGGATGCCGGCGCTGATGCCGCCGGCCGGGTCCCTGAGCGCGGTGGCGATGATCTCCAGGTGGCGGGTCTTCCCCCCGCGCTCGCTATCGATTTCGACCCGGTGCACGGCGCCGTCCTCGAAGGCCCGCACCAGGTGGCAGCTCGGACAGACCTCGCTGTTGTTGCGGTAGGCGCGGTAACACGGCTCCCCGACGTGGCAACCCATCAGCTCCTGGTGTGCGCGGTTTTGGTACAGCACGGTAAGCTGCGGGTCGTGGATCGAGATGGCGTCACCCATCGCCTCCACCACGGCCACCACCTTGGAGCGCTCCTGCTCGGCGCTGAGTACCGCCTCCTGCAGGGCCTTTTCCAGGGAGGCGCGCGTCCTGGCGACGCGGTTTGTGTAAAGGAGGAAACAGCCGATGAGCAGGATTACCAGGCAGCGATCCGCCAGTTCCTCGGGAGGGGGCGCCAGCAGAGACTGGTAAAAGGGGGTGGCCGAGAAGAAGCTGGCGTCCAGGAGGGCATTGACGATCCAGAAAAGCACAAGGAGCAGGAGCGCCATCAATAGCTGGCAGTTCGCCGACCCCGGTGCGCCTTGGGGGGCCTTTCGCAATGCGGAGCAGAGTGTCCCTAGTCCCATACGCCCTGGATCCGGAAACCGCAACCGGGACAGCGCCCCCGGGCCAAGAGGTTCTTCTCGATGATGTAGCCGTACCTTTTGATCAAAAGGGCGGAGCAGGAAGGGCAGGAACTGTTCTCGCCGCCAGCGCCGGGGACGTTCCCCTCATAGACGTAGCTCAGCCCGGCGGCGAGGCCGATCTCCCGGGCCAGCTTCAGGGTGGCCAACGGGGTGCGCCCCTCGTCGGTGAGCCGGTAGGTCGGGTAAAACTGGGTCACGTGCCAGGGGGTGTCGGTGCCGATTTCCCCGGCGATGAACTCGGCGATGCCGCGTAACTGCTCCTCGGAGTCGTTATGGTTCGGTATGATCAGGGTGGTTATTTCCAGCCAGATGCCGAGTCTCTTGTATTCCCTGATGCAGTCCAGTACCTCGGGGAAGGAGGCCCCGACAACGTCGCGATAAAAGGGGTCGCTGAACCCCTTGAGATCGATGTTGGCCGCGTCCAGATAGGGGGCGATGACGCCCAGCGCCTCGTTGGTTATGTAGCCGTTGGTGACGAAGATGTTCTTCAGACCGGCCTTCCTGGCCAGCATGGCGGTCTCATAGGCGAATTCGAAGAAGATGGTGGGTTCGGTGTAGGTATAGGAAATGGAGCCGCACCCTGCGGCCAGAGCGCGGTCCACCACGGTCTGCGGGGCGACGAAGCCTCCCGAGTTTTCCACGCTCCGCTCCTCCGGCTGCGCGATGCTGTAGTTCTGGCAGTGCAGGCAGCGGAAGTTGCACCCCACGGTGGCGACCGAATAGGAGCGGCTCCCCGGGAGCACATGGAACAGCGGCTTCTTCTCGATGGGATCGACGTGCTCCGCCACGACCCTGCCGTAGACCAGCGAGTACAGGACGCCGGCCCGGTTTTCCCGCACCCGGCAGTGTCCGCGTTTTCCGGGCCCGATCAGGCAGTAGAAGCGGCACAGTCCGCAGCGTACCCGCCCCCCCTCGAGCTTCTCGTAGAACATCGCTTCCTTCATCTCATGGCTCCTTCCAGCGGCGCGACGGCGGTCAAGACATTAAAGGCAGCAAATACTAGCATTAAGCGCCCACGTTTACCACAGCAAAATGAACCGGTTACCATTTTTCCCAGAAAAAAAGCCCTCCCGATCTCCAATGAACTTCAAACCACTGTTTCGTTAATGGGAAAATAAAAAAAGATGTTTTTTGTGCGGCACGTTAACGTAAAGAATAACCGATAATGCAGGAATTCACATACCTTTGTTTTACTATGAATTAATGTAAGAATTCGAGGTTGTTACACTACAACGAGGCTGACGAGGCGGGAGGAAGCTTTGAGAGGTTTTAAAATGGAAGCTTGGAGATGAAGCGGCACGCAAAGGCTAAACTGTTGTTTTAAGTAACTTTTTCACCAAAAAGTAACTTGCGTCCGCGCCGGGCATTATATATAGTGCACTCACTACCATCAGTCAACAGGAGGAGAACATCATGAATTGCCCGCATTGCAACAGTAAAAAAGGTGTCGAGATCGACATGCATTCCGACGGCTACGCCCAGGACTTGCTGGAATGCACCACTTGCGGCACCGTCTGGCTCGAGAGAAACAGCGAAATCATCAGCGTCAGCAAGAAGGCCGCGTAACACCGGGAACAAGGGGGGCGCCAACCGCCCCCCCTCCTCACAGGGGCTTAAGCCGAGGTAGCAAAAGCCAAAGCGCAGCAGACCAGGCAGTCCCGCCACGAGCACACCATTTTCCTCACCACCCCAAGCAGCTTCTGCCCCCAAAGCCCCGCTCGCATCAGAGAGACTCCGGCAAAACATCCGGCACCGGCGGCGCGTCTCCGCGTTTCCCGGCCGCGAGCCGCTCGAAGAAGCGGTCGTAGACCGGCGCCAGATGCTGCCAGTCGTAGCGCCTGACAAACCCGGCGAGACGCTCGCCGCGGCACCCTCCCTCGATCACCCTTTTCAGCCGGTCCGCCAGCTTTTCGTCCTCCCGGTACAGCACCTTTTCCTGCGCCTTGGCCGGTACGTGCTCCGGATAGGAGAGCCGGTCCGGCAGCAGCGGGACGCAGTCGCAGTACAGCGCCTGGACCACGCTCGCCCCGAAGAACTCCTGCCTGGAGGTAACCGGCAGGATGTCGGCGCGCCAAAGCCACTGCGCGTAGCCGGCAAAGCTCTCCTGGTAGCCCCACTGAACCACCCTGTCCCCCAGCCTCTGGCGCGCCTCTTTGAAGACGGCCGGCGCCCTGCCGAAGGACTCGCCCAGGACCGCCACCCTGAAATCGACCCCCTGGTCGGCCAGTTGGCCAAGGGTGGCGAAGAACTCCTCGGGCGCCTTGTCGTACTCCCAGCGGTGGTTCCAGAGGATGAGCGGCGCGGCGCACGGCGCCGGCTGCTCGGGGCGGTGCCGGTCCAGACGCCTCAGGTCCAGGCCAAGCGGGAGCACCCGGCTCTTGTGCGCGATGCTGCGCACCGATAAAGGCTCGGTGGCGTCCGGGAACTGGTTCAGAAAACCCGGGAGCGCGGCCAGGAAGGAGTCGTGGTGGTAGCGGGAGTTGAACAGGACGGCATCGGCGGCCAGGGCACTGGTGTAGTTGATGAAGGCGTAGTGCTGGTCCCTCTTGAGCGCCTGGTCCGGGTCCCCGGGGGACCAGGGGTAGGTGAGCTGGTTTTCGTGGCAATAGAGGGCGCAGGGGATGCGGCTGCTCCTCTCCCTGGTGAGCGCCAGGAAGGTGGTCAAGTCCAGCATGTCGGTGGCGAGGATCAGGTCCGGGGAGCTCCCCCCGGCGAGAAACCTGGAGGCCAGCGTCACCGCGCCGCCGTGCATGCGCCACTTCCAGTTGCGCCCCGGCAGGGTCAAAAGCTCCACCTGGTGGCTGGAGTGGGCGGCGTACTCCTGGGCCCAGGCGGCGTGGGAGCCGGTGCAGTAAGGCTCGAGAATGGTTATGCGCATGGAAAATGCCCGTAGCTTATGCTGACCTGAAGCACCCTGCCGCGCGGACCGGGTGGGGATGGGGTGAAGGCCGATCAGAACATGAAACGCCGCATGCTGATGTTCAGCAGGATGCCGACACCGATCATGGAGGTGACCATGGAGGTGCCGCCATAGGAGAAAAACGGCAGCGGCACCCCGACAACCGGGAACAGGCCGATCACCATCCCCATGTTGATCAGGATGTGCCAGAACAGCATGGCGCAGACCCCGACCGCCATGAGCGCACCGAACCGGTCGTTGCACCTCTTGGCGATGCCCAGCCCCCAGAGGATCAGGAACAGGTAGAGCGCCAGCATGGCGAGGCAGCCGACGAAGCCCCATTCCTCGGCGAACACCGAGAAGGCGAAGTCGGTGTGCTGCTCGGGTAAGAAGCGGAGCTGCGACTGGGTCCCCTGCATGTACCCCTTGCCGAAGATGGCGCCGGAGCCGACCGCGATCTTGCTCTGGATGATGTGGTAGCCGCTCCCCTGCGGGTCCAGGTCCGGGTTGAGGAAGTTGTAGATCCTCTTCTTCTGGTAATCGTGCAGGTAGAAACGCCACCCCAGGTAGATGGACGGGATGGCGGCGGCAAAGAGCGTGGCCAGGGCGGACCAGCGCACCCCGACGAAGAGGAGCATGGTGCCGCCGATCAGCGAGACCAGCACCGCGGTCCCCAGGTCGGGCTGCTTCATGATCAGTGCGGCCGGGAGTCCCAAAAGCAGCAGCGGATAGACCAGGTCCCGCAAGGTCAGCCCCTTGAACACCGGGTAGCGGCTGAAGAAGCGGGCGAAGGTCATGATGATGACGATCTTCATCGGCTCCGAGGGCTGGATGTTGAAGAAGCCGAGATGGAGCCAGCGCGTGGCGCCCATGGTGGTCTTGCCGACCAGAAGCACCAGCACGAGAAGGATGAGCACCCCCCCGTAGAGCCAGTAGGCGAAGTCCTCCAGCAGATGGTAGTCCATGCTGCAGATGGTGAAGCTCACCATGAGGCCGGCCACGATCCAGTAGAGCTGCTTCAGGTAATAGGGGGTGCCGATGTCCCGGTAGGAGGACGAGGCGCTGTATATGTTGACCACGCCGACGGCGGTCACCATGAGCACCACGGCGAGAAGGGTCCAATCGAAGTTGGTGAAGAGCCTGCGGTCAAACATCATTACCTCTGTTTTGGAAAACTCTTTCAGCTTCCGACAGCTCTCCTCCCCCCGGAGGGGGGAGGTTGGGAGGGGGGAAGGTGTTAAGACCGTCTGGGGCAAAGCGCTCCCTTTGTTAAGGGGGAGCGGGGGTCGGCGCCGGGTTGGCGACTCCGGCCGCTGGGGGAGTCCCGGTGGCGCCCCCCCCCTCGACGGCAGCCCCCGCGCCGCCTGCTGCCGCCTCCTCACTGACCGGCTCGGCTTTGGGCACAGGTTTCTTGATGACTCCCTTTTGCTCGAAGTAGGCCCGCAGCAGTTTCCCCGCTATGGGGCCCGCGGCGCTGCCGCCGTGCTCGCCGTGCTCCACGACGACCGCCACCGCGATCTCGGGGTTCTCATAGGGGGCAAAGGCGACAAAAAGCGCGTGGTCCCTGAACTGGTAGGGGACGTCCCCCTTGTTGTCGCGCAGCTTCACCACCTGGGAGGTCCCGGTCTTGCCGGCCACCTTGACCTCGTAGAGGCGCGCCGCGCCGCCGGTGCCGCGCGGCTCGTTGACCACGGCGAAGAGCCCCTCCTTGATCAGGCGGTAGGTCTCCGGCTTGAAGGCGGTCTTCCCCGAGACCTGGGGCCCGAACTCCTTGAGCACCTTGCCGTCGGAGTCCACCACCCGCTTCACCAGGTGCGGCTGGTACACGGTCCCCTCGTTGGCCACCGTGGCGATCATGGAGGCGAGCTGCAGCGGCGTGGTGAGCACGTACCCCTGGCCGATGCCGACCGGCAGGGTCTCCCCGGCGTACCACGGCTTGCCGTAGCGCTTGAGTTTCCACTCCCGGGTCGGGACCACCCCCCCCTTTTCGTTCTCAAGCCCCACCCCCAAAGGCGCCCCCATGCCGAAGCGCTTGGCGTAGGCCGCGATCCGGTCCACCCCGAGGCGGTCGGCGAGCTGATAGAAGTAGACGTCGCAGGATT
>Ga0209212_1003683_pt1 | contig 19859 bp, 18 predicted proteins | sample RifGroC2_FD_183996 | JGI IMG/M metagenome (GOLD analysis project Ga0209212, IMG submission 183996) | Groundwater microbial communities from Rifle, Colorado, USA - Groundwater C2 (SPAdes) (version 2) | ecosystem: Environmental > Aquatic > Deep subsurface > Groundwater | place: Rifle, Colorado... | reverse complement strand
CGTGGCTGGGCGTAAGGAGGTCTGGTAGTAGGCGGCCAGGACAGGTTCGCTCCGGTTCGGTTGTGTTGCTGGCGCCATGACTGGCAATACTGCTGCCAGGCTGGGTGAAGCTGGCGCTACCGTTGCAATTTGTGCTGCTGTCACGCGGGGTGCTGATGTTACTGGGTGCGTGTGTACGGGGATGTCAGCTTCTGGTGATGGACGGCTGACGAGAGGAGCAGGGGTGTCGGTTGGGATGCTCTCGCTAGCTGCAGCAGTGGGTGTTGTCGTTGTTGCTGTCATCGTCGGCTGTGGCGTGCTGCTATCCGCGGCTGCGATAGGCTGTGTCGCGGGGGCCGATACTGGGGCTGGGCGTGAGGAAGTCTGGTAGTAGACGTCCAGGACAGGTTCGCTCCGGTTCGGTTGTGCTGCTGTTGCTGAGTGTGTGACTGGTACAGGGTTGTCAGCTCTTGGTGATGGACGGCTGTCGAGAGGAGCAGGGGTGTCGGTCGGGATGCTCTCGCTAGCCGCAGCAGTGGCAGTTGTCGTTGTTGCTGCCGTTACCGTCGGCTGTGGTGTGCTGCTCTCCGCGGCTGCGATAGTTTGTGTCGCGGGGGACGATACTGTGGCTGGACGTGAGGAGGTCTGGTAGTAAGCGTCCAGGACAGGTTCAGTCCGGTTCGGTTGTGCCATGACTGGCGATACTGTTGTCACAGGGGGTGCTGTTGTTACTGGATGCGTGACTGGTACGGTGTTGTCAGTTTCTGCTGCCGGTCGGCTGACGAGAGTGGCAGGGGTGTCGGTCGGGGTACTCTCGCTAATGACGGCAGTGGGTGTTGTCATGGTTGCCGCTGTCACCGCCGGCTGTGATGTGCTGCTTTCCGCGGCTGCGATAGTTTGTGTCGCGGGGGACGATACTGTGGCTGGACGTGAGGAGGTCTGGTAGTAGGCGTCCAGGACAGGTTCGCTCCGGTTCGGTTGTGCCATGACTGGCGATACTGCTGCTGTCAGGCTGGGTGATACCGGCGTTACGACGGGCCGCATGCTGCTGTTTACTCCTGATGTTGCTGGAGTGGCAAGGGGTACGACTACCGAGGCAACCATGGCGGCCTCCGGCTGGCGATCGGGTGCTGGTACCGGACTGGCAACTAAAGGGGCTTCTGGCGTTACCGTTGCAAGTTGTACCGCTGTCACACACGGTGTTGAGGTAACAGGTTGCGCTTCTACGTCATTTGCTGAAGATATTGACAAATCTCTGGTTGTCGTTTTTTGCTGATCGGCAATCTGCGCTTCAGGCATTCTGCCTTCAAACTGCAACAACGGAACAAGTTGCGCCATGGCTGCACTTATGGCCACGTTCTGTGGATTCTGCACATGACAAAGTTGCGGACTTTCCGTATCCTCCGGAATTCTTTCCGGCGCGATTGACTCAGGCACTACAACCATCTCACCATCTGATGCAATATGTAAAACCTGTTTTACGTCAGTCGGTGTTGTGATGATTGGTTGACCCGGCTTACCACTTGATTCTGCTGGGACGTTTTCTGCCAATTGCTGAACCATTGCCTGACCCGGCACGATACGCACCGAAGCACCATTCGGGGATATATCACGCAAGATATCCGCAAACGGACTCGCCTGAAGTGCCTGGTTTTCAGCATTTACCGTTTCAGCCAGCACCGGCGCGTCCGTTTCCAGACCGGTGCCTAAAGGCATTTGCATTAACATCTGTCCAATATTCATTAGTTTTCACCTCCTTTCTTTTTTATTTTTTGGGCAAGGACAGTAATGCCCATACGGCTTCTATGCACCTTTAAGATTCTCGTTAATCCATTTCAACACCCTGGGCTGGCTCAGAAATGGAACCAGCTTGATGACGGTCTTGGTATCCATCTGGTCAAGCATTGTGATAACTGTATTTTCGTCCAGCTTGTTCATAAGTTGGCCGGCTTGTTCCGCCTTCATCTTCTTGAAAAACGCTATCATTTTCTTGCGCTTCTCATCTTGGGCCTTTTTCTGGGTTTTCAGTGAATCATCCAAACGCCGCTTTGAGTCATCAAACGACTTTATCTGTGCATCCAGTTTTTCTCCCAACTTCTTCAGTTCAACTTCCTTGGCAGCCATGGCAGCCTCTTTTTCAGCCAACTGCTGTCGGCGGGCATCCTGGATTGCCTTTTCCTCGCGAGCCGCACGGGAAGCGTTCAGCGGCGGCTGGTTCAGTGGAGCGCTTCCCTGCATCGTAGCCGCTTCGGCAGGAGTTTTCGGAGACTTCTCACTTTCCGCCCCCGCGCTCAGCACTCCAAACCTAAAGATACCCAGAGAAAGGCCGCAGACAAAAACAACAGCAAAAATGAAGCCAAGAACCCGCTTCATCTGGCTGTTTCTTCTTTTTTCTGAATGGCGATCTCATCCATGAACTCCTGCTCCTTTTTTTCCATTGCCAGCCTAAACTCTTTTGCCTTCTTGTCTTTGAGTGATTCCAGCACCTTTTTGTCCTTGGCGGCATCCATCAGAATTTCGCGCCGGTCGCTGACAACCCGCCCAAGGTGCTCAACCTGCTCTTTGTGATCCTTGATCTCTTCGCGTTTACGGATAAAGAAGTCGCTATACATGCGAATATCTTCGATACTGGCCAGCTCTTTATGACGACTGCAAAACTCTTTGGAGAGACCTTCCACCAACGATTCTTCCTGACTGAGCCGTTCACAAGCATGCTCATGATCCTGCTTCGCGACAACAAACTCCTGTTTGCGTGTCCGCTCGACCTCGGTACGGTACTTTAGCACCTGTTCCAGCTCGAACCGCTTACTCGCCACGGGCATCCACCTCCTTGTGCAACTTTGCGCCTCAGTGTTCGAATATCTTCTTCAAATCCTGTACAGCGCCCTGCATGGAAACGGGATCATGAACGGCCTGCTTAAGATACTTCATCATTCCGTCCATCTTTGATATTGCATAATCTATACCGGAATTGCTGCCTGCCTTGTAAGCACCAATATTGATCAGATCTTCTGACTGTTGGTAGGTTGCCAGTGTCTCTTTGAAACGACCCGCCAGCTCCTGATGATCATGCGGAGCCACATCATTCATAACCCTGCTGGCACTGGCCAGGATATCAATAGGGGGATAGATGTTGCGAGCCGCCAAACTTCGTGACAAAACGATGTGCCCATCCAGAATGCTGCGCATGGAATCTGATATCGGTTCGTTAAAATCATCCCCCTCAACAAGAACCGTGTAAAGACCCGTGATGCTCCCCTCTGAAAAGTTGCCGGTACGCTCCAGAAGCTTGGGCAATGCCGCAAAGACCGATGGGGTATAGCCCTTGGTTGTGGGCGGCTCACCGATAGCCAGCCCCACCTCGCGCATGGCCATTGCAAAACGTGTGGCCGAGTCCATCATCAACAGTACTTTCTTGCCCTGTTTAGCAAAATACTCCGCAATTGTGGTGGCAATGTAGGCACCTCTCATCCGGACCAGCGGTGGCTGGTCCGAGGTAGCAACCACCACGACTGATTTTTTAAGACCTTGTTCCTGAAGATCCTTTTCAATGAACTCGCGCAGTTCGCGCCCGCGTTCACCGATTAGTGCAATTACGTTAACGTCTGCCTCTGTGTAGCGGGCAATCATGCCGAGCAGTGTCGATTTTCCGACACCTGAACCGGCCATAATGCCTACTCGCTGGCCCTGACCACACGTCAGCAGCCCGTTGATGCTCCTGATACCAAGATCCAGGGGTTTGCGGATGGGCGGACGCAGCATGGGATTGATCGGAGCTGCATAGATGGGGAATTCTTCCTCTACCCTTAACGGCCCCTTTTCATCGATGGGATTCCCCAGACCATCGATCACACGCCCCAACATGAGGGGACCGACTCCCATGGAGGCCTTGTCCCGCCTGACGGTGATCAGACTGTCCAACCCTACTCCTCTGATCTCTCCCAGTGGCATGAGCAGCGTCTTGTTATCACGAAAACCGACAACCTCGGCCGGGATCGGCTCGCCTTCGCTGGGCCTTATCTCGCAGATGGCACCTACCGATGTATCCGGACAGTATCCCTCAATCACCAGACCCACTACCTGGGTAACCTTGCCGTGCAGCCTGATTGGTTTGGCTGACTCTACAGCATTATAATATTTACCCAGGTTAAGGGACGTATCAGGCATGGGGCGATCTCTTGGGCGCTAGGCGCCGCTACCCGTTGATACGCTGCGTTCCTCCAGCAGGCGCCGGAAAATTTCATCCAGTTGCGCGTCAATACCGGCATCAATGGTCCCCATATCCGTATCGACCTGGCAGCTCCCGGGAAGTACACTGGAATCCGGCTTCAACTGCATTCTGTCAGTTAGCAGCTCTTTGCGCAGATAGTCCTCGCGGCTGGTAGTGACCAAAGCGTAATCGTCGGGGTTGAGCCGGATGACGATTTCGTCCCTAGCCGAGAGACCTGAAATAGCCGCTTGCACGACGTCCGACAGGATGCGCCTGTCTTGGGCCACTTCGCGCAAAATGACCTTGCGCGCCACCATCATGACTAACTTGATCAGATCATCCTCTGACTCGCGTACTACCTTCTCCCGCAAAGCGTGTAAATCTTCCGCTGCGGTCCGCAGGGATTTGAAAACATTCAAAAGCCCCCGTTCAGCCAGATTTTTACCTTCCAGCAGACCACTTTCGAAAGATTCATGGAGCTTGCGGTTAAGCTCTTCTTCCGTCAGTGTAATACCAGCCGGTTCCTGGGATGCCTCCTGTTCCGCAAGGGTATGCGCACTACCAGGCATCTCCGAACAGTCAAACAGCGCCATGGGAACAAAGCCTCCAACGCCGCCGGAAGCAGTTTCACCAGCGATGTGCCCAATTGGGCGAAAGCTGAAATCCGTTAGATTGTGGGTTTCGAGCTTAATGAATTTGATGATCCTAGACGAGGACATCGTCCCCTCCGCGACCGGCCAATACGACCTTGCCTTCCTCTTCCATTTTGCGGACGATCTTGATGATCTCTGATTGGGCCTTTTCAACATCCGAGAGGCGCACCGGACCCATGACCTCCAAGTCTTCTTTAATCATCTCAGCGGCACGGCTGGAGATGTTCTTGAAGATCTTGTCCTTGACTTCATCCGCCGAGGTTTTCATGGCCAAGGTGAGGGTATCGTTGCTGACTTCGCGCATGATGGACTGAATGCTGCGATCATCCAGATGAAATACGTCTTCGAAGGTGAAGAGGTGTTTGCGGATAATCTCGGCTAGAGGAGGACTGATGACATCCAGTTTGTCTAGAATCTGTTTCTCCTTGCTACGTTCAAAGTGATTGAACATGTCCACGACCTTATCAATGCCGCCCACCTTGTAACGCGCCGTTCCTCCCATCGACTGGATCTCTTTCTTCATCACCTCATCGATATCCTGTAATATCTCCGGAGAAACCTGTTCCACGTCGGCTATGCGCATGACGACTTCGGCCTGCAGCTCCGGAGGAAGCAGGCTGATGATCTCACTGGTCTGCTTTGATTTGAGCTTGGCAAGAATGACTGCAATGGTCTGTGGGTGTTCCTGGGAGAGGAAGTTGGCGATGCTCTTGGCATCCATATTGGCGAGGACATCCACCAGATCGCCGTAACTGGAAGCCTGCAATTCTTCCATAAGAATCTCGGCCTTGATTGGTCCGAGGGCTTTTTCCAAAATCTTGCGGACAAACTCATCACCTTGAGAAAAGATGCCCGATTCCGGGTTGATGACGTTGGTGAAGTCCTCCACTACCTCCGTGATGGTCCCGCGGGAAATATGGCCAAGCTTGGCCATACTCTTACTGATCTTCTTTATTTCGTCATCATCCATATGCTCATAGACCTTGGCGGTAACCTCGTTACCCAGGTAGAGGAGCAGGATGGCTGCTTTATCGGATCCTGTCATAATATTCCCATTGCATGCGCACCTGACATGGCTGATGAATTACTGTTTATCGTCTCCCAACCAGTTTTGGAGAATTTGTGCAACCTGGTACGGGTCCTGCTTGGCCTGTTCGATCAAGTTTTGTTGTTCGGCCATCTGCACTGATATCTGAGCCCGCTCAGAAGCGCTGAGCTTATCGCCCACATCATGCTGATCCATTTCAAGCGACTCGAATCTGGGTGGGCGCATGACCCTCAGCGAACCCAGCAAGGGACGGATGATGAAGAATATGATCGCCAGGAACCCCATACCGATCAGCAGATTTTTGAACAGGGACATGAAAAACGGGTTGGTCCACCATTTGGGCACATCAACACTACCAGCATCACTGGTATCCTGGAAAGGGATATTCTGGACCGTCAACTGGTCGCCACGTTCTGCGTTGAACCCTACGGCACTCTTGACCAGTGACTCAATCTTTTGCAACTCATCAGGCGAACGGGGAGAATATTTAGGCTTGACAGCCTGCCCTTCCTTGGCTGCTGCCGGCGACTCATATTTCCCATCCACAAGAACGGCCACCGAAATCTTGCTGAGCGCGCCTACCGGTTCAATGATTTTAGCCGTGGAACGACTGACCTCGTAGTTCAGGGTCTCATCATTCTTGGAACCACCAGAACTCGAACCTGCGCCAGGCGCAGTCCGGCCTAGATTGGTCTGCACACCCGGCACGCCTGAGGCGCTTGTGGCGGACGCGCCTTTTTCTTCGGTACGCTGCTCACTCCTGACTGCAATGCTCTCCGGATCAAATTTTTCCTCAACCCGCTCCACCTGTTTGAAGTCAAATGCGGCCGAGACTCTGGCCACCGACTTGCCCGAACCGACAATCCGGTCCAGCAAAGACTGAATACGCTCCTCAACGTTTTTCTCATAGCCCCTCTGCGTCTCCTGCATGGCCGAAGTCATCTTGGAGGTCGGATCAGAGGTGCCGTTTCCTTTACTAAGTATTTTGCCGCGACTGTCCAGAATGGTCACCTGTTCAGGATCCATCCCCTCGATGGAAGCGGCGATCAAATGCACCATTCCCTGGACCTCACTGTCCCGCAGGGAGCGGTTGGACTTCATCTTTAGCACCACCGAGGCAGTGGCTGGTTTTTCGTTCTCCTTGAAAAGTGTTTTTTCGGGGATAACTAGATGGATGCGGGCCTGTTCGACACCATTGATCTGGGAGATGGTACGGGAAAGCTCCCCCTGGAGAGCCCTCTGATAATTGAGCTTCTGCACGAACTCCGTCATGCCGAAGTTCTTGCGGTCAAAAATTTCAAAACCAACGCCTCCGCCCTGGGGAAGACCTTCAGAGGCCAGGGTGAGCCGCAATTCGTAGACCTTATCGGCCGGAACCAGAATACCCTTGCCATCAGCAGTTATCTGGTAAGGGGTCTTGGCATCCTTCAATTTTTTGACTATCTCACCGGCATCTTCAGCGGTGAGGTTGGTAAACAGTGGGCGGAAATCGGTCCGGTTAGCAACAACAATCAGTACTGCGAATGCCATCACCGACAGGAAAGCCACACCGGCAATCAGCATGCGTTTGCCAGGCGACAGAACCATGAACGGTTCTATGAGTCTACTCAATCCTTCAGGCATTTTATAGTCGGATCATCCTTTCATCTGGTTTAAATTAAAGCTTTGCAGCAGGAGCTGTTAGACCTGCATGCGCATAACTTCCTGATAAGCCTCCAGGGCCTTGTTGCGCACTGACGACATAAATTGAAAAGAGATGCTGGCCTTTTCCATGGAGATCATTACCTCGTGGAGGTTTTTGTTCTCTCCGCTGGCAAGTTCCTGAATAGACTTGTCAGACTGGGTTTGGAGGTCATTCACCTTTGAAACAAGCTCGCTGAAAAACTTGCCTGCCCCTTCCACTGGTGAGGATGCCTTACTTGCCCCTATTTCAGGAAACGCCTTGCCAATACCGAGTCCGCTATCAATACCTTTCAAATCCACATTATCCTCCTCAAACTATCTAATTCCACGTTGCAACCAAGATGACCGGGCAAACCTTGTTCTTGCACAGCAGCTGGGCGATTACAAGAACGCCCCTACTCGAAATTAATGCTACTTACTGATTTCAAGCGTTTTCAGCGCCATGTTCTTGGCCGCTTGAACGGCGGTCACATTGGCCTCATAGGTGCGTGTCGCGTTGATCATGTCGGCCATTTCCTCAACCACGTTCACGTTGGGCATAGCCACATACCCTTGTGGATTTGCATCGGGATGACTGGGATCAAACTGCATCCGCGGCTGATTCTGGTCTTCAATAATCTGCATCACCTCTACCTGACGCACCTCTCGGCCAGTGGCATTATCCAGCGCCCGGTTAAAGCGGCTCTCCACTGGCGTAGCAGCAAAAACGGCATCCTTGCGCTTATACGGCCCGCCTTCCGGGGTACGGGTAGCATTGGCATTGGCCAGGTTGCTTGAAATTAGATTCATCCGCGTGCGTTCAGCCGTCAGCGCAGAGGAACTCACATTCATTGAACTGAAGAAATCCATTTATTTTCCCTCTCTCAGAGCAATTTTCAGCCCCTCAAACTTTTTTGAAAGTATCTGGACAGATGCATTGTACATGATCTGATTTTCGGCCATTTTACTCATCTCGTTCTCTATCTCGACCGCGTTACCATCCTTGCCAGGAGATTTGGAGGGGGTTTCAATAACCCGACCGGTGACCGACTGCAACCGGTTGCTCGCACCCTTCAGCGGCAGGTGGCGGGCATTGGTCATGGCTGGGGTCCCTTTGGAACCGCCTTTGAGCGCGCCCCGCAATTCGTCTTCGAAGACCAGCGTTTTAGGTACATAATTCGGAGTTTCTGCGTTGGCAACGTTGGAGGAAATCAAATTTTGATTCCTGGCCCGCAGATCGATGCTCTTCCCTAGAGTTGCTATCGTTGTATTGAAAATACCATCCACCGACATGATCCACCTCCTTTCGCAAACGAACTCTTTTATTGCAAGATGCGTACCTCTTTACAAACCAGCGAAAATAGCGCCATAGATCACATTAAACGCACCTTTGAAGCATAGCCGGCTTAATCCTCAATTAGTGTCAGCATTTTGACTTAGTCATTCGATTGACATGATGTGCAGAACGGCCTTGAAAACTAGCGCGCCCCGTTAATTGATCTTGAGAGATCTAAAGCATCCAGCGCTTGCTGTGCCAACTTGCGCCAGTCGGGATCCTTGCCAGCCGTCGCAATTTGCTCGAAATAACTGCGCGCCCGTTGCTTATTACCCTCGCGGAGATTAATTTCACCGGCTTTATACAGAAATTCCTCGCTGCGTCCATGAGCCGGGAGCTTGATGCCGGTTTCCAGCAGTCGCAAGGCCCCTTTGCGGTCACCAGCTGATTCCCGGGCAGATGCTGCGACAAAATAGGCATCTGGCAACAGGCGCGCCCGATCGCTTTCATTGCCGCCACCTGTTGCCAGATACAGGTCCATTGCCTTGACCGCTTGGGAGTACTGCTTCAGACCCCACAGAGAGCGACCCAGGTAATAGTAGCTTTCCGGTTTCTGCGCGCGTTCCTTTTTGTTGAGTAGCCACAGAAGGGTATCCTTTGCCTCCTGCTGTCTACCATCGGAAAAATACATGGCTCCAAGGCGCTCCAGCATCATCCGCGCTCGGGGATGGGTCGGGTATTTACTCAGAAAAGCTCGCATGGTTTTTTCCGCCAGCACGCTGTCACCCAGCAGGTCAGCCTTGTCTGCAATCTCCTCAAGCATGAAAGGCACACCCGGTGATGCCCACTGCCGGTCCTGTAGTCCACTGAAGAGCTTGATCATTTCAAGCAGCCGGCCAGCCGCCTCATAAGTCCCGGCCACCTTGGGAAGAAACTCGGCCTGTTCAATGCAGCCAGCCAGATAATCCTGATGTTCCTCCACAAAGCGGATCAAATCATCGTCACCCTTGTCCCAGCTACTTTCACGGTAGACCTGGGCTACCAGCACTTCCCGTATAGTCCGGCAGACCGTTGAGTACACCCCCCGGGGGAATTTTTTCTGGAACAGCATCACTTGCCGGAGTGCATCGGATGACTCGCCATGGATGGATTCAAGCAATGTGTACTTGAAAAACGATTCCTCGCGCATGGCTATGTCGCCACCCTGCTGGGAGATGTCCAGATAGATGCCACTTAAGCGGCGATAGTTCCAGGAATTGGCCTGTAGAAAATCACGGTCTGCCAACCTGAGCCGTGCCATCAAACTGGCCTTGTTGTCTTTGTAGTTTTCTGCCACCGTGAGATACACGGCAAGCGCTTCTTGGTCATGCCCCTGCCGAGCCAGGATATCCGCTAGCCGCACAAGAAGTGAAGGAGCATAGTTTTTGTCAGCCAACTGGCCAATCAGACGAGCAAGCAACGTGCGGCCCGCGGCAAGATCACCACTACGAGCAATGCTGTCACCATAATAAAAGGTGACACCGGGGTTAAAGGTCAGGTAAGCAGCCCACAAGCTCTCGCCCTCTCGAAAGGCTGCCAGCGCCTGGGGATACTTCTGTAACTTATAGAGTGTTTCACCTAGGCGATAAAACGCCAAAGGCTTGATTGGTGCCTGACGGGCTGCAAACTGGGTGAAAATCTCCTCTGCCTCGGACAAACGGCCTTTATAGAGGGCCGCTTCGGCCGCCATGAAGATTTGCTGATCATTGTCAGCAAGGATGTTTTTCAGAATTTGACGATCCGTCGGCAGGAAAGGGATCTCAAGTTTGAGAGGAGGATCATAGTCTCGTACAAGTTTTTCAACACCATTCCAGATTTTTTCCCTTCCAGGAATAGAGACCTGAGGAGGCTTGGGGGCGAATGATCTGCCCACATCCAAGGTAATGGCGCTAATTCCGTCCAGGCTAAGCTCACGCCAGCCGACGCCCGAGGCAACCTGAAATGTCATCACCAGATTTTCTCCGCGGCGGGAAAACACCAAGCCGCCAATATTGGCATCGGAATAACGTCTGAACTTCTTAAAAAGCGGTCCGCCAGTATCCTGCATGATCAAGCGCAGCTTATTACCTGGCAGCGAGGACAAGGTATATCTGGGTGGATTCTGCAGTCTGACAGTTATGTGGGTGTAGTCTTTCCTGGCACGGATATCGACCCGGTTGACCCTGTTAGGGATGGACGCATGCCCAAGCGAAGGGAGTGCCAGCACAAACAAAGACCCTGCCAACGCCAGAATAAGCAGGGTCTTTGCTATGAACAGGCTGTTGCCCAATCTGTATAAGTCAGTACCATGGCACATACTCTCACCATTCATCTGCAGCGGAGAGGTTACTGTACTGGCAACTTACAGTATCTACGAACCTTTGTCTCCAGTTCATCCCCACCACATGGTTTAATGATAATATCTCTGGCACCGTATTTCAATGCTTTAAGCACAGCCGTCCGCGTCCAGCGCTGAGCACTCATGATGATGGGAGGAGGCGAATCCTGGCGAATGGCATTGATCTTGATGCATACCGCCAGTTCACGGTCATCGGCATCCAGCGAGCCAATCATGACCAGGCGCACATTCCGTTCGGCAAAGAGTTCCTTGAGGTCCGCATTGAGCGTCCCCTCCACCACCTCGTATCCTGTAAACTCTACAGCTTCCACCATCTGTTGCCGTTCACCGTCATCGTCTTCCAGCACAACAATGCAGCAGGCCGCGCCCTCGACCGGCGCGGCATCGCGAATTACCTTTCCAAGACCGGCCGTCCCTTCCTCCGCAGAGTCCCGCCCCTGATCTCCGGCCAAGAGCTGCTCTTCAGCAGCTTCTGCTTCGGTTTCGGCTTCCGCTTCCGCTTCTTCTGCTGCCGGTTTCTCTGCAGGCGGGTCAAACTGGTTGCCCAAGTCCACCGGTATAAGCACATCCAGGTGGTTCAGCTCTTGACCAGGCATCTCCAATCTGGAGCGAAACATAAGAAAATCCCCTTCCGGAAGGGGTTCCTCATCGGTCAATTGATCTACATCCGGAATGAATTTTTTGGGTGCGAGCAGCTTGAGGTGAACCTTGTTGGAAAGGGTGCCCTGAAAGACTGTATTGAAGGCACCATTGATCATGTTGGCGATCTCTGAGAAGGCGTCGATATCGTCGTTCTCAATGATGCACAGGCTTTTCTTTTCTTTAATGCGCGCAGGCGGAATACCTAACAGGACGCTGCTCAGGACAATGGCATCGCGTAGCGAGAACACCAGATAAAAATGTCCGGTATAGGCCTCGCGCGACTCCACGCCGATAACGAAGCAGGCATCCTCAAGGTCGCCGAAATAGGCCTTCTTGCTTGTCTTGAGCGAGTCCGAGAGCGCAATGGAGAGCTCTTGCCCCAACAGCATGCCGCTCTCTTCTCCGGCCTGCTTTAGGGCAACCTCCAGCATCTCATGTAACGTAGTATATCCATCCATCGGGAGCGGTCTTCCGGTTCAGCTTCAAGATTGGCGCCGCTGACAGCACAAGGGCAGGCACAGCATGGCTAGAGTGTTAGTCTTCCTTTGTAAGGGTCAGCCCAACGATGAATTTATCGTCTTCTACATGAAAGGGGATAACGACGCAGTCGCTGGCAGACAGGGAATTGACGGTATAATCCTCTCCGGCAATGACGGTAGGGATCGAAAGCTTGACATCCAAGCCGCCCTTGGAAAGTACTTGTTTGACACTTCCCCCCAACATATTGGCAATTTCGCCAATTGCATCATTGAGATCTTCGTTAACCTCGTCACACTCCATCCCCAGCATGTTGGATGTTATCTTGAGGGCCAAGGCAACCGGGCAATGAATGGAGATAACCCCGGAATAGGTTCCTGCAAAACCAACCATGCCCGTAATACTGCACTGGAAACGCCGGACCGGGTCCTTCAGCGGATAATCATCTTTCGGATCCATCATGACCATCGTTGAGAAGACTTCCCGCGTAGCCTCTATGATATATGCTGCAAGCTGCTCCTCGCTGAATGTGCTTGCTGATGGATCCAGGCTCATATAAGTTTCCCCAGCTTCTCCTGAAGCTGATCAGGGGTGAAGGGCTTCTTGATACTATCGCTGGCGCCATTTGACATGGCCTCCTTGATAATCTCTTCGCCGCCCTCGGTCGTGATCATGACAACAGGGACTGTATTGCCATTGGCCCGGACCTGTTTGATAAACTCGAGGCCGTCCATATTGGGCATATTGATATCCGAGAGGATCAGGCCGATTGTCTTGCCTGAAGCAATCACACTCAGTCCCTCGATACCGTCGCCAGCCTCGAATATTTCATCAACCGGCAAGCCCGCCTGCCTGAGCGAACGGGAAATGATCTTCCGCATGGTGGATGAATCGTCAACGATCAGAATATTTGCCATACTGCAAACCTCCTATTTTAGTAAATTAAAAATCATTATCTGCATATTTAATGCAAGAAATAACTTTGTTAATGCACTTATTCCGTTATCTGGGCCAGGTATTGATATGGATGGAATCAACTGCTGAATCCTGCGCTAATTAATACCATAAATAAATCAAAAAGCATCCCTTTTTTATCGGCTGCAACGGACGTCGTTCTAAACTCCCGCAATGCCCCCCGCCGCCCTCAACAGCCTTTCCACACGTTCCGGCGACCCCGCCTCACTATAAAGTCGCAGCACCGGCTCAGTGCCGGAAGGCCGGATCAACAACCAATCACCGTTTTCAAAGATAAACTTGAAACCATCACTAAAATTGGTGGCTGACACGCGCTGACCGTCAATCTCTGTGCAGGGCTGTGACTTCAGGCGCTTGACAAGCTGCTCCTTGTCAGCATCCTCAATACGCCGGTCGATGCGGCGATAAAAAAAATGTCCGATCTCATCCATGGTCTCGTTCAACAATTGCCGGAGGCCCTTGCCGCTTACCGCCACGGCCTCCAACAGCAGCAACCCCAGGAGAATACCGTCCCGTTCGGGTATGTGCCCTTTCACCCCCAGACCGCCCGATTCCTCGCCACCGATCAGGATGTCCTCAACCAGCATCAACTCACAGATATGTTTGAAACCGATGGGGGTCTCAAAGAGTTGCAGATCGTACTTCTGTGCCAACAGGTCGATCATACGGGTTGTGGAAACCGTTTTGACCACACCGCCCCGCAACCCTTTGTATTCTATCAGGTGCCGCATAATAACCGTGAAGATGCAATGGGAGGAAAAGAACTCTCCGTTCTCATCCACAGCGCCGATCCGGTCGGCATCGCCGTCCAGGGCCAGTCCCACCTTGAATTTTCCGCTCTTCAGGAGCGCAGAGAGCTCTTTCAGGTGCTCACCGATCGGCTCCGGTGCCTGGCCGCCGAAGTAGGGGTTGGCGTCATTGTGGATCTCGGCCACTCCACTCAGCAGGCGCGGGATAAACCCAGACCCGGCACCGTACATCGGGTCAACCACGGCCGGGATACCGGCCTTGGCGATCAGCTCCAGGTTGACGTAGCGTCCGATCTGACGAAAGTAGCCTTCGCACGGATCGAACAGCTCTATCATCCCCTTGCGGCTTGCCTCTTCAAAAGGGCGATCCACTACGCGCCGGCCATTGGCCACATTAAAGGCCACGATCTCTTCCAGGATCTTGGTTGTCGATGGTCGCGCCGAACCGCCAAAGGCTTCCTTGAGTTTGAAGCCATTGTATTCCGGTGGATTGTGACTGGCAGTGATCATCACCCCTGCCCCGGCGCCCGATTCACGCACCGCCCAGGACACAGCCGGAGTGGGGGCATAACTATCCGTCAGTCGCACGCGTATGCCGTTACCGGCAGCGATTTCCGCTACGCGCCTTGCAAAATCCAGTGACAGAAACCTGCGGTCGTAGCCGATAACCAACCCCTTGTCCCCCAGCCCTTCCCGATTGAGGTAATCCATGGTGGCCTGGGCTACAAGAGAAAGATTGTCAAAGGTAAAATCACGGGCAATCACCCCCCGCCAGCCGTCAGTGCCAAACTTGATCTGCATTGAATCCTCCAATATTTTGTAAGAATGGACTTGTTTTAGCTTTTAACCCGGTAAAACCCTTTCTTAGGAACGCCGACAAACTCAATCGCTCCCCGCACCTTCAAGTCGGCGATGTCTCGTTTGGCGCTTTTCTCCGTCACCATCCAGTGTGCGGCGATATCCGCCGCCCTGACCTGTTTGCCCGCTGAAAGCTGCTCCAAAAACCACAGTTGTCTTTCGTTTGCAGGGACATTTATCATCACTGTTGGAATACGCCCGCCTCCTGCTCCCGCACCCAATCGAGCAGTTTCTGCCGCAACACTTCCTTGGATGGGAGGTAGAGCTGGTATTCCCGAGCGTGGATGTTGGCGTCGGCCGGCAGGGTGAGTTCTACGATGGCGTCTTTCTTCCTTTTGCAGAGGAGGATGCCGATGGTGGGATTCTCGTCGGGGCTCTTCACGAAACGGTCGAAGTAGTTCACATACATCTGCATCTGCCCCAGATCCTGATGGCTGAGTTTGTCGAGCTTGAGGTCGATGATCACATAGCAGCGCAGCAAACGGTTGTAGAAGACAAGATCGACGAAGAAGTGGTCCTCGTCGAAGGTGAAGCGCTTCTGGCGGGCCTCGAAGAGGAAGCCCTTGCCAAGTTCGAGCAGAAAGTGTTCTAGCTGATCGATGATCGCGGTTTCCATGTCGGACTCGGAGTAGTCCGTCTTCTCGTCAAGACCAAGGAATTCGAGGATGTAAGGCTCTTTCAGCATGTCCTCGGGCTTGACGATGACTTGTCCATCGTTAGCAAGTTGACGGACGCCTTCCTTGTCTCTACTGAGAGCGAGACGTTCGTAAAGACCCGAGGCAAGCTGGCGTTTCAGCTCAGGAAGAGACCAACCGGCCTGGGTGGATTCAATTTCGTAGAAACTGCGCTCTTCGGGATTCTTGATGGTAAGCAGCAGGACGTAATGAGACCAGCTCAGGGTGAAGGGAGATTTCTGCGAGGCCTTTTCGGAAATTGACAATCTGGCAGAAGCCGTCTGCTGAATTTCGGAGACAGTTGATTTACCAGAAGATTTTGGGAAAAGTCCATCTACTTGAAATTGCCCAGAAGGCTTCTGGGCAATTCGTGGATCACAATGCCGCCACTCCAGATAGAACCGCCGCATGTATTCCAGATTGGCCTTTGAGAACCCTTTGCCGAACTCCTCGTTCAGCCTCACTGACAGTTCCTTTAAAAGCTCCGAGCCGTATTCTGCTCTTTTTTCGCCCTTTTGTTCGTATTCGACAATCCGCCGGCCAATCTCGAAGTTGGTCAGCACCTGCAAGGTATTGACCGTGGTGGCGGCAGTGTGGCGAGCCGATTGGATGAGGCCGCGGAGTTCGGTAATGAGTGGTGCGAGCTCATGCGTGGTGGTTGAACGTTTTAGGCTCTGCTTGAGATAGGCCTTACTTAGTGATTTTAAAGGTGGCTTAATAATGGGCTTCATAATTGCAGGCCTTTGAGTATTTGCTATCAGCCGACTTGATCAAAATTATCGGATGTTTATACCAAATCAGCCGACCAATTGCCACACAAACCAAAAGAGCGGCATCGCTATCGCTCATGTCCACATGTTATGCCAAATTCAAACCTGTTCATTCTCCATCCGGTACAGCCACACCAGCACCTCGGCCACGGCCCGGTACAGCTCGGGCGGGATGTACTGATCCGTATCCACCTGCATCAGCAGCTTGACCAGTTCGGGCGACTCATGCACGTAGACTCCGGCTTCATGGGCGCAGGCAATGATCGCCTCGGCCACGACCCCCTTGCCACTGGCCACCACCACCGGTGCATAGTAACCCTGTTTGTAGGAAAGGGCAGCGGCCTTGCGCTCATCATTTTCACGGCGCTTCATGGCGGACCCCGATCTCTCCGGGATCAAGCCCGGCAACCTGCAACTGTTCGATGAGCGCAGGCCGACCAACGGTAAGCAAATCAACCGCCGCCTCATCCGCGGCATGGAAATCAATACTGATCCGGCTCCCATCCAGCCGCAGCCTGGCGCTGATGGTTCCCAGCTGCGGCAGGTCAAGACGCATTTCCGTATCCCAGGTGCGTTCCTGGTCACCAGCGGCATTTCGCCGCGCTTCACGCTCGCTGACCTTCCACTCCATCTGCTGGCCTGGGAAAAGTTCTCCACGGAAAACTATCTGACCCGACTGCAACGTATCCAGCTGTTCACGCACCACCGACAGGCTGCGCGAATCGGCAATACCCTCATGGGCCTGGGCCGTCCCGGCCTTTTTGAACAACGCCTCCATCGCCTCCATCGAGTTGTTCTTCATACCGCCCCGGACCTGCACATCCTCCGGAGCATCGGCATCATGCGGCATGGTCAACGGGTGTTTGAGACTGGAAAGACGACCCTGTGGCTCCCGCAGGATGTCCTCGAGAGAATACTCGCCGCCAAACCAGCGCGCAAGATGGGATTCATAGAACAAGCCGCTGCCCCGCAAACCCTGTTGCAGCATCTTCCCCACCTGGGAGGCGTCAACCGGTGGCTCGGCAAGCAAGGTACTCAGTATGCCCAAGGCTGCCTGAGCCGGCATACGCGAAGCTGTTGCGCCCAGAAAGGCACTCAGCCAGCGGCTGGTGTCGCTCACCCTGGAATCCCCGGATCGGCCGAAGCGGGCCATCAGAAAGGTTGGCCGGGGTTCGTCCGTGATAAAAAACAGATTTATCCGATCTCCCCGTTTCGTACCCTTTGGCAGACTGAACTCCAGGGTTTGTTCAGCTACCTGCACCATGAAGCGCCCCCCACCGAGCGTAGCCAGAACCTCACCCTTTAGCTGTTGTCCCGGTGAAAAGCCAAGGGGCATGGCCTGCTGGTTGAGTGTTTCCAGCAGCGCCAGACGATTGCCCTTGATGAGCGCCTGCAGCAATTTGCCCATGTCGTCGCTCAGAACGACACCATTACCGGTCTGAAGCACAGCCTGCGGCGGAGTTGTCGCAGCCGCAGCAGCATCGGGCTGAATCGCCTGTTCACTCGTTTTGCGGCCCTGCATGAGCGAATGATAGGTGATAGCCTCATCCTGGATGGCCGTAAAGGCGGGTGAATCGGCGGGCAAACTCTTCAATACGGCGTTCAGCCGTTCGAGCACATACGTCTGCTGACCCGACAAACCGCCTTCGCTGTGTTCCAGCACACTCAACCAGCGTCCGGCACTGCTCAGGGAGCTGGCTGTCAGGTCAGGCGCCGTCCGTGGAATGGCAAAAAGCGGCTTGGGCAGAGAGGATATATAGGTCAGCCGCAGTATCTCGCCGGTTTCAATTGGCCGGGGCAGCACCAGCTCCAGTGCTGTCCCCGCAACCTGCACGAACACCCGTCCTCCGGGTAATGTGCCCAACACTGCGGCATTCACTTCTTCGCCTGGCATGAACGGCAACGGTACTACGGGCTGATTGACTGCCTCGGCCAGAATGACACGGGAGTTGCGGGCGATGTTGTGGAGAATTTGGGCGGCATTGGTCTCAAAGGCAACCAGACGGTTTTGATCAGGGGAAAGAGCACGCCCCGGCCGGGACACCGTACCCTGCTCATCAGGACTACCTGGCAAAGCCGTAGTCGATGGGCGGCCTTCTCGCAGGGTACCACCATAGGTTAGCGCTTCATCCAGCAGGTTGGCCAGCACACCAGCCTCTCCAGAAGAGTTCCGCAGCATATTGCCGATACTCTGCAATGATGATCGCAGAAGAGGATCAGCGATCTGTTCGCTTTCCACCAGCAGTCCCAGCAGGCGTGAGGCGTCCGACAGACTGACCGGTTGGGGCAAGCCCGTTGGGCGGGCTATGGCAAAGGTGGAGCGTGGGTCTGCGGAGACAAAGGTCATCTCCAGCGACTGCCCTGGTCGCACTGCCATGGGCAACTGCAGATTAAAACGCTCGTTACCGACCTGGACCTGCACTTGGTCGTTGGGAAGCGTCATCACCACTTCGGCTGTCACCCGTTGCCCGGGGGTCAGGCCAAGACGAGTACCTGCTTCCCGGTCAACACTGACAAAGGAGAGGTTGGAGGCCCGTGAAAGGAGATCGTAGACTTGTTGCTGGATATCAGCGGATACGGCCATGAAAAACCATTACTTCCTGGAAGATCTCACAAATTTTAAAACCTGCCAGGCTTTAGAAACCTGGCAGGTCTACATCGTTGCATAAACTAAACGGGTAAAGCGCTACCCCCAGACCAGATATCCCGGCTCATAAACATTTCCCAGCACCTTGTGGCGCGGCATGACTCGCAGCATAAAACCATGCCTGCCACAGAAACGGCATTCAATCTCCCCGGCGAATTGATGGACGCCATTCCCCAGATCAGTAGCATGACTGAGGGCAACAGTCTCTCCACCCTGAATATTGCCCGTGGAATCCAGCACCCCGAAGTACCCTTCCACTGCTACTTCGTCCATGGGGATTTCTCCCAGGGCAACGCGCGCCGAAAGCGCGATATTGCTCCCCACTGCCACCGCATCCGCAGCCGCCGCCTCAGCCAGCTCAATCCTCACCTGTGGCCAGGATTTGAAGATGCGCTCCTTCCAATGGGCCAGATCCAGGGCCAGGACCAAATCTTCCTTCACCAACTGATGCCACTGCTGGTAAGCTGTAAGGTATGATCGACTGGTGTATTCCTGGACCATGCGGTCGGTTGAAAAGACCGGGCAGAGGCTCTGCATGGAGGCCTTCATGGCCGCGACCCAGGAGCGGGGAATAACGTCGCTGCCCCGCTCGTAGAACATCGGCACGACCTCCTTCTCCAGGAGGTCATAGGTGGCTCGCCCCTCGACCTGATTCTGGTACTCTATATCCTCGTAGACTTCGCCCTTGCCAATGGCCCAGCCATTGTTGTTCTGATATCCTTCACACCACCAACCATCCAGGATGCTCATGTTGAGGCCCCCGTTGAAGGCCACCTTCATCCCGCTGGTACCGCTGGCCTCCATGGGGCGGAGCGGCGTATTGAGCCACACATCCACGCCCTGCACCAGGTGGCGGGCCACC
>Ga0209212_1003681_pt1 | contig 19863 bp, 14 predicted proteins | sample RifGroC2_FD_183996 | JGI IMG/M metagenome (GOLD analysis project Ga0209212, IMG submission 183996) | Groundwater microbial communities from Rifle, Colorado, USA - Groundwater C2 (SPAdes) (version 2) | ecosystem: Environmental > Aquatic > Deep subsurface > Groundwater | place: Rifle, Colorado... | reverse complement strand
CGATTAGCGTAGGCATGCAGGTGGCGGAATCGGTGGCGATGGCTATGTCGGAAGCGTTGCCGGATAAGGCGGTGGCGTCGTGGGGTCGGCGCTTTGGGCAGTATATCTTTGGTACGAACCCTCGGACGGGAGACTACTATGTGTGGTGTCCTTTTGATCCGGATGGGGGAGCGGGAGCCGTTTACGGGTACGACGGTCATCAGGCACCCGCGTCAGGCTTATCTACTTTAGGGAATGTTCAGCGAAGCAACGTGGAGGAGGCCGAGATTCGCTTTCCCTGGCGGTATCTTAAGTATGAGTTCAATCGGGATCGGATGGGACATGGGAGGTGGCGTGGGGCCCCTGGGATGTATTGGGAGATCATTAATGAAGGGAGCGAGGCAGGATTGCCTACGGGGAACTCCGACGGGGAGTACACTTATGCGCCTGCGGCTCTTGGGGGGATGACTGCGTCTTTAGGGCGGGCTTATCTTCGGCGGGGCAAGAAAAAGAGAGCGGTCCATACCCATCGGATGTATTGGGCGAAGCGGGGAGAGGTGTTGGGGCGGGTCTCGGGTGGAGGAGCAGGGGTGGGAAATCCCGTGGAGCGGGAACCGGGCAAAGTTAGGGAGGATGTGTTGAATGGGATTGTTTCTGCTAAGGTTGCGAGGGAAATATACAAGGTGGCTATCGACTCGAAGACGCTCACGGTGGATACAGAAAAAACACGTTTGCTGAGGAAAGGGAAAAAGGCAAACAAAAAAAGAAAGAGTGGAGGGGGACACAGGAGGGGGTAGATATGAAAAGGTTTGGAAACTATTGAGGGCATTCGTTTTGTAAATCTCTCTGTACTTATAGTATCGGCCCGAATTCGCGCCGTATAGGTAGCAAGACAAGAAAAAGAACTACAAGTTGACAATGCCGTATTATAAAGATCTGCGAGAGTATTTGAATAAGCTCGATTCCATCGGCCGTCTGCACCGTGTGGATAAGGAGGTAGATAAGGATTGGGAGGTCGCGGCCGTTGCACGCAGGGTATTTCAAAAAATACCTGAATCGAAAAGACAGGCTCTCCTTTTCAATCGAGTAAAAGGTTTTGACATTCCCATTGTTGGTGGGATCCTCGGAGGTTGTAAAGACATCTACGCCGCGGCACTTGATGCTACTGTTGAGGAAATTCCGTTGAAATGGGAAAGAGCGCTGGCTCACCCTATTAGACCGGAGGTGGTGAACACCGGACCGTGTAAAGAAAATGTCCATAGGGGAAAAGATGTAGACCTTATGATGCTTCCTGTCCCAGTATGGACCGTGGGCGAAGATCCGGGGCCCTTTCTAACGGCTCCTTGTGTCTGTACCCGGGATCGCGATACCGGGATAATGAATATTGGAACTTATCGCATGGAGATTAAGGGGAAGAATAAAACCGGTCTCCGGGGTAGTCCCTATCAGCATGTCAACAGACACATAACACAGTACGAAGAGCGGAACGACCCTACTCCCGTGGCTGTTGTGCTCGGGTGTGATCCGTCAATTCCACTTGTTTCCATTTCGAGAATTCCCTACGCCATGGATAACTATGAGGTCGCAGGGGGCATACGGGGAGAGCCTCTGGAGTTAGTGAAGTGCGAGATCCATGACCTTTATGTGCCTGCCAATGCGGAGATTGTAATCGAAGGATGGATTCCACCCAAGGTGCGGGAGCGTGAGGGTCCATTTGGAGAGTTCACCGGCTACATGGGTGCGGCGGGCAATGCCAATATTATTGAGGTAGAGTGTATTACCTTCCGCAATCACCCCATTCTCCACACTTTTTTTAGTCAGGCCCCTCCTTCCGAGAGCAGCCTTATAAGGGGCGTCGGAGTCGAATCGGGCATTGAGAAGGCTCTCAAACAGAATGGTATCCGGGTAAGAGACGTGCATGTCAAAGAAAGTGGAGGCTCTAACGCTTACCTGATTATTTCAATAAAGAAGGAATACGAGGGGCAGGTATGGCAGGCGATATGGGCCGCTTGGTCCGCGGTCCCGGATGCGGGGAAGATTACTGTCGTGGTGGATGATGATATCGATGTCCGCGACTCTTTTTCCGTTGATTGGGCTTTATCATTCAGGGTTCAACCGCAAAAAGATGTCATTCTTGTCCCTGATACACCAGCCATGGCTTTAGATCCTTCCTTGGCCCCCCGAGACGTGCCCCAGCATGAGAGACGTAAGTTGCGTAGTTCCAAGTTGGCTATTGATGCGACCAAAAAACATGACTATCCACCGCCCGCTTTACCTCCATTGGAGCACCTGAAGCGGGTGGACGAGCACTGGGCTGATTATGGTTTTCCGGAGTTGCGTGGGTAGTTTTAAAGGAGGCTGTTATGGCTGAATACGATTTCAAACGGACAAAAGAACATCGGCAGGTTACAGATGAAGATATTGAACGGATGCAAGCACGTATCGGCATAGAGCTTCCAGCTCAGGATCCTTTTAATACGGTGGCAACAGCGGATGTCATTAGACACTATGCTTATGGAATCGGCGATGATAACCCCCTTTTTTGCAAGGAAAAGTATGCCCGGGGCACTCGGTGGGGTAGCATCATTGCGCCGCCATATTTTGTCGAGACGATGGGTGTGAGCAAGGTCACGGAAATCCCTCCTGAAGCGCGCGAGCGTGGTCGGGGGGCTTTAAGCGGCGTTCATAGCTGGTATTCAGGCGATCGCGTAGAAATCTTCTTGCCAGTTCATGTAGGAGACTACATGACGGTTAGGGTCTACATCAGTGAGATGTCTGTTAAACAGAGCGAGTTCGCAGGGCGTACGGTTCACTATATTCGGCGTCATGAATGGGTTAACCAACGTGGGCAGTTGGTGACGATTGCGGATCGATTGTATGTTTCGGGAGGAAGAGAAAAAGCTCCTGGTGAAAGGAAGAAGTACGCCGAGATTAGCCGGCAGACCTATAATGAGGAGGAAATTAGGAAGATCGAAGAGGACTTAGAAAAAGAAAATATTCGAGGTGCTGCGCCTTTGTTTTGGGAAGAGGTAGAGGTTGGTCAGGCAATTCCTTCTTTGGTGAGGGGGCCCCTCACGATATCCGACATTATTGCCTTTGACATGGGTCGCGGTTCGCCCTACATCCGGGCTCATAGGCGTGCCTTTCTAGATCGGAAACGCCATCCCGCAGCTTATCCGTTGGACCTGTATGGTGTTCCTGATGTAGTTGAACGGGTTCATTGGTCGGAGGATCTGGCGCTAAAAACAGGAAATCCAGCCCCCTACGATTATGGTGCCCAGCGGATGGCTTGGTTATGCCAGCTGATGACAAACTGGATCGGAGATGAAGGTATGGTGCGCCAATTCAGAGCGGATCTGAGACAATTCAATTATGTAGGTGATACGACGTGGTGCAAAGGGAAAGTCCTGGAAAAGTATGATGATAATTCCCAGAACTTGGTGAAATGTGAAATCTGGTGCGAGGATCAGAGAGGTCGTATAACAGGGAGGGGAGAAGCAGTCGTTGCCTTGCCTTCACGTCGAACAGGGCCGGTAAAACTGTTGATTCGACCGGCTCCATGGTTTGAGAAGAACAAGTAGCTGATAGCTGAGGTTTTGAGGTGAGTGATCGAAGATCAAGCGAAGTAGAAGAAATCCTTGCTAAGGTGAGGGGAGACAAGAGTAATCTTATTCCGGAGTACGATGCAAAAAAAATCCTGCGGGCTTTCGGCATTTCTACCATCGAAGATCATTTCTGTTCCTCAGAGGAAGAATGCTTAAGGGCTGCTCGACAAGTTGGATACCCGGTAGCTGTTAAGGTCGTTTCGCCTGAGATCTCTCACAAAAGCGACGTGGGTGGCGTGAAGGTCGGGGTGTTGTCAGATGATGAACTAATACGTTGCTACCGTGAGATGCGAGAACGGGTAGCGCGCCGGGTGCCAGGAGCATCTATATCAGGTGTTTTGATTGAGCCAGTAGTAAAGGGGCATGAAGTTTTTGTCGGTGTTTCCCGAGATTCGTGCTTTGGGCCGGTGATGATGTTTGGATTGGGGGGAGTTTTGGTAGAGGTTTTGAGAGACATCTCGTACGAACTGGCTCCCCTCTCAACGTCTGAGGCGCTGAGAATGATCCGTGGTGTCAGAGGTTATCGCATTCTGCAAGGTATAAGAGGGGGGAAACCCGTCGATGAGGACGTTTTAGCCGGGGTGCTTTTAAAGGTTTCAAATTTAGTTACTGCTTATCCCCAAATCGAGGAGCTAGATATCAATCCTCTTGTCGTAGAGGGAAGTCAAGCGGTCGCGGTTGATGCTCGCTTATGCGTTGGGCAAGTCTACGAGCAGGCACAGGAGTCTTACGAAGACCTGGATATGGAAAAACTTTTTTTCCCCCGGTCTGTAGCAGTTGTGGGAGTCACAACCGAGAGATATAACCGCGCACGTGTATGGTTGAAGCGGGTTCAGGAGGCGGGCTACAAGGGGAAATTATACGCCGTCTCACGACGGGAACAAATCGACAGTTGGCCAACTTACAAACGGGTTGCTGATATACCAGAACCGGTCGATCTTTCGATGATAGAGGTAGGTCGGGACTCAGTCCCTTCCGTTCTTCAGGATTGTGTCACCAAAGGAGTTCCGTGGATCTCCATCCATTCTTCGGGGTTTAGCGAAACCGGGACCAGCGAAGGAGTGGAGCTAGAACGGCAGCTTTGCTCGATAATACGGGGTGCTGGTACGAGATTCATCGGCCCTAACGCCATGGGTCCTTACTGCCCAGAGAGCGGCATTATTCCCGGCGATGTTATGGAGGAGAGCGGGGAAGTGGCAATTGTGTCCCAAAGTGGGGTCACTTTCCTGGCCTTAGGTAAGGTGGCAAAGGAAAAGTGTTTCGGCGTAAGCAGAGGGGTTAGCTACGGAAGTGGAGCAGACGTTAGGATCCATCACTTCCTTGAATATCTTGTTCGCGATGCCCAGACCAAAATTGTAGCTGTCTATCTCGAAGGTGTCCGAGACGGATCGTCCTTCTTGGGGTCTTTAAGGAAATTGGCCGCGCTCAAACCTACCATAGTCCTCAAGGGAGGAATGACTGACTTGGGTGCGCGTGCCGCGGCCTCTCACAGCGGAGCCATGGCCGGGAGAGGAGAGGCATGGTCAGCAGTCTTCAAGAAAGCCGGTGCTGTTCAGGCCGAGACAATGGAAGAGATGATTGATCTTCTCGTCGGATTTTTATATTGCCGAAATGTTACGGGAAAACGCGTATGCATTATTGGCCCAAGCGGCGGTTCAGCTGTCATGTATGCTGATGTGTGTTTTCGATCTGGGTTTCAACTGCCAACACTGGGGGAGCAGACGCAAGCGAATATCAAAAACGGATTGCCCGCGGGAACGAGCGCCAAAAATCCGGTGGATGTCGCGCAAGGCTACTTCAGGCACGAGTTAATGGCGGAAGTTCTAGCCCAAGTTGCCGGTGACGACAACGTTGACTTCATACTCTTTCATATACCAATGGATGTTTTTATTACTACCGTAGAGCGTGCGCCGTGGGTCGAGGAGAAATTTTTGGGTTATGTCGTTAACGCGAAAAAGAATGCTAAGCCCTTCATTGTCCTTCTCCCATATACGGTTAATGATGGAAAGCGGGCTGAAATTGAGCAGTCCCTTCTTAGAAATAAGATTGCGGTTTTCCCGACTCCGGAGCGTGCTTTAAAGGTTGTGTCAAAGCTTCAAACCTACCGCGATACGTAGGGAAGAAGAGGGCGTAGTCCGCATGGAATGGGCACCATTGAAGGGGATTAGAGTATTAGAGGTAGGCCACATTGTTGCTGGTCCTTTCGGTGGAATGATCTTAGCAGATCTCGGGGCGGAGGTCATAAAGGTTGAAAATCCATCAGGTGGGGATTCTACTCGTAACCCGCGGTCTAGGGGCCTTTTCTATAGCCTTAACCGTAATAAGAAAAGCATTACAATCAACCTTGCGGATCCAAGCGGAAGGGATCGTTTCCTTGAAGTTGTAGCTAGATCTGACGTGCTCATTGAGAACCTCGGTCCCGGTATCGTTGAGAAACTTAAGATCGACTACAAATCTGTCTGCCAGGTTAATCCTGGAATTGTCTATTGCTCCATAAAGGGGTTTCTCCCGGGTCCCTACGCCCACAGGCCTCTGGTGGATGAGATGGCTCAGATGATGGGCGGCTTGGCTTACATGACCGGCCCCCCGGGGAACCCCATGCGTGCGGGAACCTCAATAATCGACATGGGCGCGGCAACCTTTGGGGTGATCGGCATCCTCGTTGCACTTCTACAACGGGAACGTACGGGGAAAGGACAGCATGTTATTGCCGGTATGTTTGAGACTGCTGCCTTCTGGATGGCGCGTTACATGGCGGAGTACCAACTGTCCGGGGAAACGCCTTTACCTTTCCCAGCTCAGGGGATGGCTTTGCGTATGAGGTGGGAGGTATATGACCGCTTCAAAACGGCTGATTCGAAAGAGGTCATTATTGCCTGTACCAATGACAAGCATTGGAATGCTTTCTGCAATGCGCTAGGCTTGGATGATTGGAAGAGCGATCCCAGGTTATTAGATAAGGAAAGACGCCTCCAGGCTAGAGATTGGCTTTTGCCGGCGATCCAGGAGGCGGTCAAGAAGTATGACGCTCGAGAACTCTTAGAGGTGCTTGACAAAAATGGTGTTCCGATTGCTCCGGTAAATACCCCCGCTGACCTTATTGTAGATCACCACCTGGTGAATTCAGGGCAGTTATTGAGCTTAGATGTAGATGGAAGGCAGTTGGTATTACCCAACTTGCCAGTTTGTAACCCTAGCTCCGAGCGCCTCAAACGATGTCAAGCTCCGGATCTCGGTGAGCATACTGATGAGGTCGCGGCGAAGTCGCGGGGAGGGTAAGGACCTTGTGGTAGAAGAAACCGACTGAGGCCGGGGTATCGTATGGCTTTTCCGTTGGTGGTTGCAGTTCTAGGTTTTTATTAGCGTAGTTCTTGGGGAGGCGGGACCATGGCAAAAGATTTACGGACTTTTCTCAAGGACTGGGAAAAGATTCATCCGGAAGACATCATCTTCGTTGATGAACCTGTAAGCGTCAAGTATGATACAGCGGCTTTACAGCACAAGCTGGAAAAGCAGAGCCTATTCCCGATTTTAATATTTAGGCGTCCGGTAACTGTTGAGGGGAAGGAAAGTCCTTTTCCCCTCATGTGCAACCTGATGGCGAGCAGGAGGAGATGCGCTGAAGCGATAGGGACTACCTCAGAACGTGTCCCGATGGATTACGTGGAGAGAATTTCTGCAAGGATTAAACCGCAGGTGATAGAGAAGACGCAGGGGCCCGTAAAGGAAGTTATAGAACGAGAGAACATCGATCTTTTTAAGTTCCCTATTCCTATACATCATGAAAATACTTCCGGCAAGGAGATTACAGGATCCTACATTACCACCGTAGATCCGGACACGGGAGTCGATAATACGGGATGCCAACGGGGAGAAATCCTGTCCCAGGATTGCATGATCCCGTTTATCGGGGGAGGGAGCCATAACGCCCGCAACGTAGCTAAGTGGTGGGCACAAGGTAAAGATGCGCCTGTGGCCATGTGGATCGGTCACCACCCTGCGGCGTGTATCGGTGGACAGGTCAAGTTGGGCTATCCAGAAAGCCACTGGGAGGCAATGGGAGGTCTGCTAGGGGAACCATTGCGGGTAGTCCCCACCGAAACGTGGGGCGACAAGCTTTTGGTTCCGGCAGACGCGGAAATTGTGATTGAAGGCGTAATGCCAAAAAATAGATGGATGGCGGCGGGCCAGTTCGGAGATTGGGCGCGGTATCTTATCCCGTCGAAACCTGCGGGGATTATGGAAGTAACGTGTATAACTCGCAGGAAAAACGCCTACATTCATGACATTGTGACTGGCTGCGCCGATCACCAAGTGGGAGGCAGCTTTGCTATCGCGGCCGCCGTCTATGCTAATTGCAAAAAGGTGGCCCCTGAAGTCGTCAATGTCCACTTACCTTTGTCTGGAATGTGCAGGGCCACCGTGTATGTCCAAGTTGATAATCCAAAACCAGGCAGCGCCAAAGCCATCATCCATACAGCGCTTACCACCGACAATCGGATTAAAACTGTTTTTGTCGTGGATGAGGATGTGGATATTTTTGACGAGAAGGAGGTTCTGTGGGCATTTGCGACACGCGCACACCTGGACAAGGATTTGGTTTTGATGGATGGAATACCATCCACTCCAATGAATCCTATTACCCGTAGCGATGGAGTCGGGGCAAAGATGGGTGTCGATTGTACTCTTCCTCCGTCGACCGACTCTGAAATACCGTCACATTACCAGATGCCCATGCGTGTTCCCGATGATTCCCTCGGACGAATCGAAATAGGATCCTATGTGCCGGGAGATAAGATAAAGGCGATGTTAAGAGAATACTGAGGTTCTGGGAGGTTTGAACCGTGGCAGAAGAGAAATCGGCCAGATTCGTGTTTGTGAAATGCGCTGAGTGTCTGAAATTTTTCCAGGTGGAAAGGGCCTTCTGGGAGCCCAGATTTGACAAGGTGCTTTTGAGGTGTCCGCACTGCTTTTTAGAGTTTCCTAAAGATAAGGCAGCGAGATTGGTGGGGCTGTAATGATGAGGCCTTTTGCCATCAAGGCCTGATCACGTTTGCGAAGCTTGGTCGAGTTTGACTGTGAAATCATAACTGGTACATCTTTCGAAAAACTTCTTGAGCAGCAAACCAAAAGGGAGGTCAATATGCCTTATAAAGATCTACGACAATACATAACTAATATTGAGAAATTTGGCGAGCTCCGACTTGTTGAAGGGGCGCATTGGAATCTAGAAATAGGAGCGATGGCCTCGATGGCGTCTCTCATGGATAAGCCTCCGGCTCTCCTTTTTGACAAGATTCAAGACTACCCGAAGGGGTATAGAATTTTCTGTGACAATTTTGGAACACTACGGCGTGCGGCAGAAGTGCTGAATCTCCCACTGGGAACTGAAATGGAGATGGTTCACGCCCTTAGGGGGCGGTTAAGCGAGTTCAAAGGGTTGCCCCCGTTAGAAGTCAAACATGGCCCGGTACAAGAAAATGTCCTGGTTGGAGACCAAGTTGACATGTTGAAATTCCCGGTACCGAAATGGTTTGAAGGTGATGGTGGGCGTTTCATAGGGACTTGTGACGCTGTGATAACCAGGGACATTGATACCGGCTGGGCGAACCTGGGGACGTACCGAATTCAAGTCCTGGACTCCAAGACAGCAGGGTTTCACGCGGAGCCCGGTCATCACGGCCGCCTGATGGCTGAGCGATATTGGGCGAAAGGTGAAAGCTGTCCGGTCGCAGTTTGCTGCGGGCAGGACCCTGCTCTCTGGATTGCTGCTAGCCAATCTCTTCCCTGGGGCAGTTCGGAGTATGAGTACGCCGGTTGGATTAAGGGTGCTCCCATGGAAGTTGTGCGAGGTCCCCATTCCGGCTTGCCGATACCAGCCAATGCCGAGATCGTACTGGAGGGGACCATTCCCCCTCCGCAGAAGGAGGAAAGAATGGAAGGGCCTTTCGGTGAGTGGGAAGGCTATTACGCGTCCGGGGCAAGAATGGGACCGGTTATTCACGTTACCTCCATCATGCATCGGAATGACCCAATCTTAAGTGGTGTAAACCGAATCAAGCCTCAAGGACAGCTCTACAACAACCTCTTTCGGGCTGGATTGATTTGGGACCAACTTGAGAAGTGCGGGGTTAGCGACATTCGAGGAGTTTGGAAACTCGTAGGGGCAGAGCGACTTATTTTTGTCATCTCCTTGAAGCAGCGTTATCCCGGCCATGCCAAGAGAGCGGCGTTTGTAGCGCTTGGGGGAGCAGCTGCCGATCCGGGTACTCGTATGATTATCGTTGTCGACGATGATATTGACCCGACCGATACCAAGGAGGTTCTGTGGGCTGTTTCTACTAGGTGTGATCCCGAGAGGGACATAGAAATTATTCCGGACTGCTGGGGCAGCTATGTAGATCCGGTTACCATCCTGCGGGGTGATGGAATGACTTCAAGGGCGATAATTTACGCATGCCGGCCTTTTGGACGATTGAAAGACTATCCCCCGTTGGTTTCTGTGAGTCCGGAGCTAAAGCGCCTGGCTCAAGAGAAATGGCCGGCGGTATTTGATCCGATCCGTTAAAGGCATGTCAAGGGAGGGTTGGACGTGAAGCAAGAGAGGCTTACGCCGTATGAAGAATGGATGGTGGAGGAAGGAATCCCGATAGTTAGTGAATGGGCGGTCGAAGATGTCATGAAGGTCTCCCGTCAACCGTGGCGCCGGTTAAACGGTAAAGGAGCCTTTATCCACCTGCAGGGAATGGAAGGCGTGACTGGTATGTACGTGGTCGAGATTCCTGCTGGTGGAGAGCTTAATCCTGAAAAGCATATTTTCGAGGAAATTATTTTTGTTCTGCAAGGGCAAGGCGGGGCAGAGGTTTGGCAGGAAGGGGGAGAAAAAAATCTTTTCGAATGGCAGCGCGGCAGCTTGTTTTCTCCTCCGCTCAACACCTGGCATAAGCTATTTAATGGATCCTCACAGCCTGCCGTTTTGCTGGCTGCGACCAATGCGCCATTATTGATGGATGCCTACCATAACCCGGATTTTATATTTAACTGTGACTATCGCTTTGCCGACCGGTATGTTGGAGGCTCGGAATTTTTTCGCGGCAGTGGAGAACGATATCAAAAAGGCAAAGCTAATATTTGGGAAACTAATTTTATCGCAGATGTGGGATCGGCGCATTTAGACTCCCAGGAAGGAAAGGTCTCCGGCGGTAGCATTACACAGTTTCAAATGGCGGATAACGGCCTTGTTGGACACATTGCTGATTGGCCGGTAGGTCGCTATCACAAAGGACATTATCACGGGGGAGGCGCAATTATCCTGATATTAAAGTCTTTTGGGTACACGCTGATGTGGCCGAACGAGATAGGAACCCAACCTTACCAATCGAAACATGGTGACAAAGTTATTAAGATGGATTGGGTTCCTGGAGGCATTTTGAGTCCTCCTACAGGATGGTTTCATCAACACTTCAACGTAGGAAAGGGATCTGCTCGCCAACTAGCCTTTCGTTACGGTGGACGCAAGTATATCCAGGGGTTAAGACGCGCCCTAGGAAAAGGTGTTGAAGGGGTATACACGAGTACCGAAGAAGGGGGCACGTTAATTGATTACCAGGATGAAGATCCAAATATCAGGGTTATTTTTGAGGAGGCGCTAACGAAAGAGGGCATATCTATGCAGATGCCTGGTTCCCCGTAGTTAGTTTGAATCGTTTCGGTTGGAGGCAAAATGCTATGCAGAGACCTTTGACGGCTTATGAACGATGGTTGGAAAAAGAGGGACTTCCTGTTCTTTCCGGCTATGCTGTTGACAATATTCTTACCGCGTCTCTGAAACCGTGGGCGAGGCTTGGAGGTAAAGGGGCGTACGTTAATCTGGCTGCCTTCGAAGGGGTAACGGGCGCCTATATTTGTGAAATCCCTCCGGGTGGTGAGCTTAATCCGGAAAAGCACATTTTTGAGGAACTCATTTATGTCGTTGAGGGCCACGGCGCAACGGAGGTATGGCAGGAAGGCGGACGTAAGAATTTTTTCGAATGGCAACGCGGAAGCCTATTCGCTCCCCCGCTTAATTCATGGCACAAGCTGATTAATGGCAGCTCCCAGCCGGCTGTTCTGTTTACTGCGACTACGGCCCCCTTGGTTATGGATCAGTTTCATAACGAAGATTTCATTTTCAATAATCCTTTCCGTTTCACAGATCGGTACGCAGGGGAAGAGGATTATTTTACCAGAAAGGGAGAACGAAGTTATACCGGTTTCCAATGGACATGGGAAACTAATTTTGTTTCTGATGTCCGGAGCGCGCAATTGGATCCGGGTGAGAAGAAAGTCTCCGCTGGACGTCTCACGATTATCGAACCGGCGAAAAATGTCTTTATCGCCCACTTAGCTGATTGGCCATCTGGGCGCTATCACAAGGCTCACTATCACTCGGCCGGCGCTATTTTGGTGATCATTAAAGGAAAGGGCTACACCCTCATGTGGCCAAAGGACTTAGGGATTCACCCTTATGCTACGGGGCACAGCGATCGGGTTATAAGAATAGACTGGAAAGAGGGAACCATATTTAGTCCTCCAGATGGCTGGTTTCATCAGCACTTTAACGCCGACCATACTGCTGCCCGTCAACTAGCCCTCCGCTATGGCAGTAGAAAGCAGCTCCTTCTAAGGGAACTGGCGAGAAAGGGGGGTGAAATGGAGGGTGTTGTGATTAGCATTAAGGACGGGGGGACCTTAATCGAGTACCAGGACGAGGATCCGGAGATCCGCAGGATCTATGAAAAGGAACTAAAGAGCTCTGGGATCGAGGTCAGCATGCCTAAATTCTGAGAGGTGATTTTTCATGTTAGAACTGACAATTGGCTTTTTCAAGAATCCGAGGCTTATTCCCTTGTTGGAGGGCGCAGTAAAGCCTCAAAATATTAAACTTAATTTTGTCCTGAGTCACCCCGCTGAGCTGTTCTATCGCAACTTTAAGTACGACGAGTTTGATGTCTCGGAAATGTCAATCTCGGATTTTTTAATGACCAGAGAAAAGAGGACCGGATCGAAGTGGCAGTGGAGTGCTCTGCCGGTCTTTCTGCTCAAAGCATTAATGTGGCTTGAGATGTATGTAAATGCCGAGGCTAATGTGAGAGTCCCAGCAGACTTAAAAGGCAAGCGAGTCGGGGTGCCTGATTATCAAATGACTGCAGCGTTGTGGATGCGTGTCGTTCTGAAGGAGTTGTACGGGATCAACCCTCAAGACATCGTCTGGTACATTGGTAGGACTAAGGACGCGAGTCACGGGGCGATACTTGGTTTGGACAGGGATCCCCCGCCTGGTGTGACGCTCAACTGGCTGAAAGAAGACCAGACCTTCGATGTCATGCTCGATAAAGGTGAGTTAGATGCTGCTTTTGGGTTTCTTCCGCATGGCGAACGTGGGTCAGAGAATTTCAGAAATATTGATCGCTATGGCGGTACTCCTATGGAGCGCAACCCCAGGGTCCGGGAATTATTTCCGGGTGGTGGTCGCCAGATTATTACAGAGTACTATCAAAAAACGGGTATTATGCCTACGAACCATATGGTTATAGTGCAGGATCGGATTTTGGTGGAACATCCCTGGGTTGCGCTGGAACTCTATAAGGCCTTCCAGCGGTCGAAGCAGCTTGCATTCGAAAACGCTCGGGCGTTGAGTGCTGGGTATCTTTTTTTCGCGGATGATTGTTTTAGAGAACAAGCCGGTGTGTTCGGGGATGACCCGTACCCGCTGGGTGTAAGGGCAAATAGAAAGATGCTCGAAGTGTTGTTTCAAAGTTCTTTTGCTCAAGGGTTAACAAAGAGACTTGCCCGGATCGAGGATATTTTTTACCCGACCACTCTGGACACTTAGGCCATGGTTCAGAGTCTAGGAGATTGAGAGGAAATATTGGCGATGGGCTATTACCAGGACTTACGTGCGTTCCTGAGGGCTTTGGAAAAGCGGGGAGAGATGGTTCGCTGGGACTCTCCTATCGATAAAGACAGCGAGCTCATGCCTGTTTACCGTCTCCAGTTCAGAGGGCTTGATGAAGGGGCGTGGAAGGCTTTCTCTTACGAACAAGTGGTCAATGCAAAAGGGCGACGGTATGACATGCCGGTGGTTGCGGGCTGTTATGGCGCCTCTGAGGATATTTTTGCTTTAGGGATGGGATGTAACGGGCCCGACGAGATCTATGAAAAATGGCATCAAGCGATAAGCCATCCCATCGATCCGGTTATTGTAAAGTCAGGTCCTGTACATGAGGAAGTCCACCTTGGCTCAGAAATTCAAGAATTGGGATTAGATGAGTTGCCCGCCCCCGTAGAAGAACCAGGCTTTAGTGGGTCGATTCGGACGTCCACCCCTTGGATCACGAAAGACCCGGAAACCGGTGTTCGCAATATGGGCTGTTATAGCGGCCATTTTCGCGCCAGGGACCGTATTCAGTGTGGCATCAATCCTGTGTCCCATACATTGCTATATCATTGGCGTTCTGCCCAACGTGCCGGCAAGTCTCTTCCTGCGGTTATTGTGGTTGGAGTAACGCCGAATCTCATTATTTCGGCGTGTACAAAGGTTCCCTACGGTGTCGACGAACTTGCAGTGGCCGGAGGGATTGCTGGAGAACCTGTGGAGCTTGTCAAGTGTAAGACCGTTCCATTGGAAGTGCCCGCTAACGCTGAGATTGTCATTGAGGGCGAAATATCGACCGATATACAGGAACCTTACGCTGCCTTTGGAGAGTACCCTGGCTATATGATGGGAGAGAGCTGGTCTACCCCCGTAATGAAAGTCACTGCGATTTGCCATAGAAAGAATGCCATATTCACTCCGATTGTGGTCGGATTGCCTCCTGGGGATTCAAACATTATCAGCCGGTTTTGTCAGGGCATGGTGATGCATGAATTTTTGAAACACGGCTGTAAATTGCCTGTGCTGGATACGTACTATCATAGGATGGGGGCAAGCCATAACTTCCTGGTGATCCGGATAAAGAAAACCTACCCTAGCCAACCCTGGGAGGTCTTGCATGCGGCCGCCAGTGTGAATCCAGCCTGTAAGTGGCTCATTGTCGTCGATGAAGATATCAATGCTAAAGACCTGGAGATGGTAACATGGGCTTTGAGCTATTCGATGCAGCCTCGGGAGGATATGCAAATCATCAGCCATCGGGTTGGCCGGCTTGATCCGTCGGCGGCCTTGCCCAGCCGGCCGGGCGACCCCCAAGAGAGTTTTCCCGGTATTCTAGGTGCATCGGCCGTTATGATAGATGCTACTCGCAAGAGGCCATTTCCTCCAGTTGGATTCCCGAGGAAAGAATACATGGAGCGGGCCCAGGACCTTTGGAAGAGCAAAGGATTGCCACAGCTGAAGTTGCGTAGCCCCTGGTATGGGTACGAATTGGGCCGCTGGACGGCAGATGATGACGAAAATGCACAACTCTTAACCAAGGGTGAATATCTGAAAGTTGGCGAGAAAATGAAAAAGCGGCAAACTCAGGTATTCGAGAACCAAGGGACTCGTCCCAAGAGGTGACTTATGGTTAACTTCTGGAAGATCAAGGTATTTCTACTATGCGTTCTCTTCTTAAACGTGAGCGTAGACTATGCTGCGGGTCTCCAAGCTGCCGAGGTGGGAACGGCCAAGACTCCCGGGACGAAAGTGAGATTGGGCCTTCCTTACGGCATCATCGTTTACTCGACTTATTTTCTCGCCAAGGAGATGGGTTTTTATAGAGATGAGGGGCTTGATCCGGAGATCATACATGTGACGAGCGCTATAGGCCTCCAGGCGCTTCTCGCGGGGGATCTTCAATTTATTGGAGCTGGGACCACACCTATTAATGCAGCCCTTAGAGGAGCGAAGCTTAAGATCGTCTTTGTTGCGGTGGATAAACCCCCATTCAATTTGTATGTGAACCCTAAGATTCGTACTTTTTCGGATCTGAAAGGCAAGAGCGTTGCGGTTGTCGGTCCCGGCAACTTGACTGAGAGGCTACTGATAGAACTATTGAAAATGAATGGGCTTGGCCCGAACGATGTAATCATTAGATTTATGGGCAGTGATGACCTTCGATACCAGGCGCTGGTAAAGAATCTGATTGATGGTACCCTTTTGGTCCCGCCCTCAAATTTTATGGCGGAGGGGCTCGGTTTTCATAAGCTTGCTTTTCTAGGAGACTTTTTACAGTCAACCAGCGCGAGCATTACAATTACAGAGAACTTTAAAGAGACCCGCCCCGACTTGGTTTCTAGCTTTGTCAGGGCTTCGCTAAGAGGGCTATATTTTTACAAACAAAACCGGGATGCTACCTTGCAATTTATTATGAAGTTTTTAGGCACTCAGGACAAAACTCTGGCGGAAAAATCTTACGCTTCCCATTTAGCGTCGCTTACGTCTGACGGGATTATTTCCGGAGAGTTGATGAGGAGGACTGTGGAGGACTCCAAAGCGGCAATGAAAGCTACCCGGGAATTAGCCCCGTCGGAAATCTTCGACTTCAGCTTTACCAGCAGAGCGGCAAAGGAGTTAGCCAAGAATAAGTGATTCAGGTTGAGGTGGCAAGAATTTCGAGACCTAGTGCCCGGGCTTCCCCACAGGAGCATCTATGAAGCCGGAAACAAAAAACAGCATAATCTGCAGTTTTGTTTTTTATTTAACTATTGTGTGTGCGCCAGCTTTAGGTGTCTCCGCTGAGAGGCTCCGGTATGGTGTGCCTGCGATGACCTTGAATATCGCGCCCTTTGTCGTAGCGCGGGATATGGGGTACTACCGGGATGAAGGGTATGATGTTGAAATTGTTCGTGCCAGGTCAGAGGCGATTATCTCTGCGATGGTATCGGGGGAGATCGCCTATAGCTTTTCAACGGGTACCGCTGTAATGGCGAGTTTAAGGGGATTAGACCTTAAGATTCTCATGATAGTCCTCGATAAGCAGCCGGGGGATTTCTTCATCTTGCAAAAGTATAAGAGCTTTTCTGACCTGAAAGGACGAAAGGTTGGAGTTCCTTCCTTATCTAGTACTGTAGGCCTTTTGACGAGGAATATACTAATATCAAAAGGTCTTAATCCAGGGGTCGATGTTTCACTGTTAGTTATCGGTGATGATGGGATGCGCTTCCAGGCAATGCAGGCGGACGCAATTGACGGCGGAATCCTGGGCGTCCCCTTTAACTTTCATGCTGTAGATGCGGGTTTCCGAAGTCTAGGTAGGGTGGGTGAGCTGGCACCCCCGGCGCCTCAGGGAGGGGTGGTTACGACAAAAGAGCGGATGAAAAATTCACCCCAGGAAATTTATAAATTCCTTCGTGCAAGCCTCAAGGGTTATCTTGTTTACAGAGATCATGAGGCCCTATCTATCCCTATCATGATGAAATTTACAAGAATTACAGACGCGGATCTAATGAAAAGAATCTACCGATATCATAGGACCAATCTCACAGAGGAGCCCTGGATTCCTTTAGATGCACAGCAAAAGTTCCTTAGCGATGGAATGAAAAGCGCCCCAGGAAAGGTACGCAGTCTGACAGTATCAGACGTTATTGATTCCAGTTTAATTCAAAAGATAGCGACGGAATTAGAAGCCGCTCATTGGAAACCTTGATACAATGGCGCTCGCGGTAGAACACTTTCCATCCCATTTATCACCTGAGGCATTTGGTGGATAGGTTTCGCTGATCACGCAATCGTCACCGCCGCCTGGATCAATGTTGCTTAGCCATATTTATGTTTGTTGTTCCGGTTCTTGACGGATACCTGTATGTCCTAGCTCAGCAAACAAGGATTCATATCGGGTTTCCAGAGCTATAATCAAAAAGTGCGGGAATAAGTGCATAGGTGGGGTACCCTTTCGCAAACCTCAAACGAAAGACTGCCTGGGTAAACAGGTAGCGAAGGGATGCTCAATGATAAAAGATCGCGCACGGTTCGTTTCCTTGAGGGACAATCTGTTGCGATGAAACGGAAAACGTTTTCTGAAACTGTTTAGGAGGGTGGAATCGATGCAACTTCGACTTACAGTTGGCTTCTCACCAAATCCGCGTATCAGGCCGCTCGTGGATAGAACCGTGACCCCACAAAATATCGATCTGGACTTTGTTTGCATGCATGCGGCAGAACTTTTTAACAGAAATCTTAGATTTGAGGAATTTGACGTGATGGAGATGTCGATCGCTTGCGCGCTCATTGCCAAGGAAAGGAGTGAAGGTGCAAAGTGGGACTGGAGCGCATTGCCGGTGTTTCTAACCAAGACGTTTCTGTGGGCCAATTTATGTGTCAACGGCGCTTCCGGCATAAGTCAGATTGGCGATCTGAGGGGGAAGCGCGTTGGCGTGCCTGATTATTGCATGGATGCGGTATTGTGGATGAGCCTGCTCCTCAAAGACTTCCACAATATTGAGCCAAAAGAGTTGACATGGTACATCGGTCGCTCCAAAGAGTTAAGTCACGGCGTCAGCCTAGGCTTAGATCGAGATCCGCCGTCGGGTGTTGATCTCAAGTGGGTCGGTGGCGGGGACACCCTCGAAGTTATGCTTGAACAAGGCCTGATTGATGTGGCCATGCTGCTCCCATCTGCCAGGCCTGATTCCGCTGCCATGGATACCTTCGGTTATACGCGACTAAACGCAAATCCTGGAATCCGGAAATTAATTGAGGACGGAGGAAGAGAAATACTCACCCGATACTATTTGAAAAACAAGTTTGTTCCGCCAAACCATATGGTAATCGTGAAGAACAAGGTCCTCCGGCAGCATCCGTGGGTCGCAATGGAGCTTTACAAGGCTTTCCAGCGGTCTAAGGGGGTAGCCTACGAGCGGGCGCGGGAGTTGGAGCCAACGTATCGTTTGTTCGAGAGCAACGACCTAAAAGAACAAGCCGCCATATTCGGCAAAGACCCTTTCCCATTAGGAATTCGCGCCAATAGGCAAATGTTAGAGGCGGCTTTCCGGGGTGTGCTACTGCAAGGTTTAGTCAAAAAGAGATTTCAGGTTGAGGACCTCTTTTATCATAGTACTCTTGACACGTAGCTGTTTAACTACCCTTGGGATAGTTTTTACTACTAGATTATTATAAAAAGAGGTGTTGCGGGGGGCTGCTATGAATCAGATCTCAGTTGATCCCATTACCCTTTCTACTGTCTGGCATTTCCTGCAAAGCACGTGTCGGGAGATGCGTTATCTGGTGCAGCGCACCGCCCAGAGCCACATTATATCTCAATTGGGTGATATCTCTGTTGGTATTTGGGACCATGAGGCGCTAACGGTAGCTGTCCCGGTGGGGCTGCCTGCCCAGTTTTTGGGGGGAAAGCTTTCGGTTCGTTACTTGCTTGATGATTGTGGGAAGGATATCGAGCCAGGGGATGTTTTTTTGCAGAACGATCCGTATCATGGTTTCAATACACACCTGCCGGACTGGGGGTTTTTCCGTCCGATTTTTTATCGAGGTGAGCTGTTGTTTTTTGCTTTGGCCCGTGGCCATCAGATGGATACCGGAGGGTCATATCCTGGGGGATATTTTCCTGGTGCTTATGACATTCATGCGGAGGGAATGTGCTTTCCACCCATCAAGGTTTTTCGCGGGGGGGAAGAGCAGAAGGAATTATGGAAGCTGATTTGGAATAACGTGCGCTATCCTGACGCAATGAAGATAGATATCGGGGCCCTTTTGGGAGCAACTCGGTTATGCGAGGCGCGGATCACCTCTCTCCTAGATCGATACGGCAAGGAGACAGTTTCGACTTGTGTGGCGGAGATGATGGATAGGACGGAGCGTGCAGTCAGGGAGGAGATCCGGAAGATTCCCGATGGGAGTTACTATGGGGAATCGTCCAGCGACGATGACGGGACGGAGTTAGGGGTTCGGGTTACGGTCCGCTGTCAGATCAACATTAAGGGTGATGAGATGACTGTAGATTTCTCAAAAAGTGATTCCCAGCGCAAGGGATTTGTAAACCTTAGCCTGATGCCCACTTTCAGTCAGACGCTGGCAATGGTTTTTGTGTTTTTCGACTCCTCTCTCGCTGAATATCACAATGAAGGAAGTATGCGGCCGATACAGATCATTGCCCCCGAGGGGAGTGTGGTTAATCCTCGCTATCCGGCAACTGTAGGGGGGGCGCCGATTAGTGTAGGCATGCAGGCGGCGGAAGCAGTGGCGATGGCTATGTCGGAAGCGTTGCCGGATAAGGCGGTGGCGTCGTGGGGTCGGCGCTTTGGGCAGTATATCTTTGGTACGAACCCTCGGACGGGAGACTACTATGTGTGGTGTCCTTTTGAT